>Ga0307515_10015757_pt1 | contig 13908 bp, 13 predicted proteins | sample 17_EM_MG_FD_194513 | JGI IMG/M metagenome (GOLD analysis project Ga0307515, IMG submission 194513) | Populus trichocarpa ectomycorrhiza microbial communities from riparian zone in the Pacific Northwest, United States - 17_EM | ecosystem: Host-associated > Plants > Roots > Unclassified | place... | reverse complement strand
CGATTAAAGTGTAAAGCTTTTTGTCATCCTGAGCCTGTCGAAGGACAAAAACTTGGAACGTAAAGCGGGACTGCAATAGCCAAAGACCACAGACAATGTTTTTCTAAAATTTTATGAATGAGATTGCCTGACTAACTAACGCCCAATGCCATTAGTAAATCACAAGCGTTGTCAGTCTGAGCGTATTCGAAGACCCTTCAGTGTCAAAAAAAACAATTTGTCCTTCGACTACGCTCAGGATGACAATTGTTTTTTTCTCCTTAGCTTAACTCTGCTAAAACAGTAATTCCGCCTTTAACAACTTGGTCTAATTGTAAGTTTACTTTAGTGCCAACTGGCAAGAAAATATCAACTCTAGAACCAAATTTAATAAAGCCAAACTGTTCTGTCTGTACCACTTGGTCGCCTTCTTTAATGTACCAAACAATTCTACGAGCTAATGCTCCAGCAATTTGTCTGAACAATACTGGCGTTCCGTTAGCGTGCTCTACAACGGTTGTGGTTCGCTCATTTTCGGTACTCGATTTTGGGTTCCAGGCAGCTAAATATTTACCAGGATGATATTTGAAAAACTTAACCATGCCAGAAATCGGGTTACGGTTAATATGCACATTTACAGGCGACATAAAAATGGAAACTTGTAAACGTTTGTCTTTAAAATATTCCCCCTCTTCAGTTTCTTCAATTACTACAACTTTACCATCTGCTGGGCAAATAACCAAATTTTCGCCTGAGGTAAATGTTCTTGAAGGATTTCTAAAAAACTGTAAAACAATAATAAAAAGAGCGAAGGATAAAATATAGATGAACCAGCGCAACCAAACCACGTCTGCAAATTTGTAATCTACAAATGCATTAAGCAGCATGATAAATAAAACGGTAAGCGCAATGGTAGTATAACCTTCTTTGTGTATGGTCATTGTTTTTAGTTTTTGTTATGGCGCAAAATTCGGAAAAAAAACTGATAAATTTTAGATTTAAGATAGGCGACTTGCATTACAATCTAAAATCGTAAATCTAAGTGGCTCTATATATATCTTTTAAATTTCTGCCTAAACCATCGTAATCTAAACCATAGCCAACCACAAATTCATTTGGAATTTCGAAGCCTACATATTTTAATTCTTCTATAGGTTCTTTTAATGCAGCTGGCTTAAATAATAAGCTGCAAACTGTAACAGAAGCAGGGTTTTGTGCGTGAACTTTCTCTAAAATGTATTTTAGTGTTAAGCCGGTATCAACAATATCCTCAACCAAAATAACATCTCTATCTTTTAGGTCTTCCGGTAGGCCAAAAGCTTCTTTAATTTTACCAGTACTTTCTGTGCCGTGGTAAGACGCAACTTTGATAAAACCCACTTCACAAGCAATATCAATTTCTTTTAGCAAATCTGCCATAAACAGAAAACTGCCATTTAAAACACCAATAAAAACAGGGCAACGATTCTCGAAATCTACATTCAACTGGATGCCAATTAGACGAGTGCGCTTGCTAATCATGTCATTGTCTAACATGATTTCGAAGTCTTTATTATTGATTTGAATTTTGTTCATGTTATTAACTTTCGTCCCCGTTTTCTTTTTCTTTTCTGCGTTGTTCTCTTCTTTCCTGACGGAGCTGTTTTTTGGTTTTTACAGTATCAGTTGTTTTGGCAGGAGCCTTGCTAACCGTATCTTTTTTACTTCCGCCAAATAACCTATCAAACAAGTTTTTAGATTTATCTTGCATTCCGCCTGGAGGCATCATATCTTCCTCTTCAGCTTCAATTTTATTAGTATCGATAACCACAGAATCAGGCAATAAATATTGCCTTAAACCTTCTCTTAACCTTACGTTATAAAAGCCATAACCACTCGTGTCGGCTGGAGTTAAGCCCCTTCTGGCCATGGTATTACCGATAAAATTAAACCAAGGATATAAATATGATTTCAAGCTGCCATCGCTCATGAACTTATACATTGCAGCCTTTGGTTTAGGTACAATGTTCGCTAAGAAAATCCCTTCTCCTACTGTTAATTCTGAAGGCGATTTGCCAAAATAATGTCGTGAAGCTTCGCCAATTCCGTACACATTTTGCCCCATTTCTATAATGTTGAAATAGACTTCAAGCATGCGTTGTTTGCTAATTAAACGGTTGTTTTCAATTAGCCAAACTATTAAGATCTCTTCCGCCTTGCGAGCTAACGTTTTTTGCCTGCTTAAGAAAACATTTTTAACCAATTGCATAGAAATTGTACTTCCACCACGTTTAAAGCGTTTTTCTTTAAAGTTTACAGCAATAGATTTACGAATAGATTCTTCTACAAAACCTTTATGTCTATAAAATGATGGGTCCTCGGAGGTTAGAATGGCATTCTTAAAATTGGGCGAGATATCCTCTAATCGAGTAAAGTTTGGATTGGATGGACCAATTGTAATGTCTCGCATTGGTTTGCCATATTCATAAGGTGTATAAACAAAATCTGAATTGATTTTCTGCAAATCGTTTTTACCCCATTTAACAATTTTAAAGTTTGTTGGTGTTAAGGTAGATTCAAATTTTACGCTATCGGGAATAGAAGTATCTAAATAAAAATTGAGGTTGTATTTTAGCTTGCCTTGCACTTTGATGCCTTCTAAAGATTCGAATAAGCCTACTGGAAAAGCGTCGAAGATGGCTTGTGCATCTTGCTCTTCTGCATTAATCTTCATCTCATAAATCTTGTTAGGGGATAAAGTATATTTTAAATAAGGATGAACAGATGCATTTCCTAAGAATACGGTTGATGTGCTATCCAAAGAAATGAAATTCTCGCCAATTAATACATCGGCATCTATTTTTGCATCAGGGACTACAATATCTGCAGAAGAAATCCTTTTTTGATTTATAGTTAGATTTTTGATAGACCAAGCCCCAGAAATTTTATAATCATCGCCACTATAATCAGCATCTTTCATTTCCGTTGTTGCAGTATCAAAACTTAGTTTGGTGTGCAGTTTTTGTTCTAAATATGTTGGTAGTTCGAACTTCTTGCCATCGGCAAAAATCATTACGTTTAACCTCTTCTTACCAGGATTTAATTTTCCGTTTACATGCCAAGTTGCGGTTGTGTCATTAACAACAATATTAGAAATTAGCTTACCATTATCTATTGTTGCGCTGGTTTTGAATTTCAATGAAGCGGTATCATTATCGTTTAAATTCATTACAAAATTCTTGATTTCCATGTCATCAGGAATTTTATAAAACACTTCATTTAATAAGTCACTTGCTAAATCGCCAAGATTAACTTTGCTTTTTGTTGTAGTACTATCCTTCTTTTTTCTTTTTAATATGAAATCGATGTTGGTGGTAGAATCTCTTAAAACAATATTGAATTTTCCTTGGTCGAGGTTAATCTCTGATAATTTAACATCGCCAAATAATAAGGGAAATAATTTTACAGCAATTGTAATGTCATTTATGGTAGATAACGTATCTCTGTCTTTAGGAACAATCGAAATATCTTTCATGTTTACAGCGCTTAATCCAGTGAAACCTGCAGAGCCAATTTTAATTTTTAGTCCGTAATCTTTATCCGCTTTTGCGATAGCTTTAGCCATCATTTTTTTTAATAAAGCCTCCCTTTTGCTATAAGCATAAACACCAATGGAAATAAAAATGAGCAAAAATACACCTAAAACCCAAGCGCCGATTTTTAAATATTTCTTGGGAATGTTAATTTTTGGTAACTGCATAGACTAATGTAGAATTAATTGTTAAACAAACGCTTAGCGCAAATGTTTATTCTGCGTTAAAATTACAATAAAAAGGGTGATAGAAAATTTTTTGTGCCTATGTTTTGTTAATTTTGAGGGATGATAATTACCAAGGAGCAAGTTTTAGCTGCTTTAAGCCATGTAGAAGACCCAGATTTAAAGAAAGATTTGGTTACACTTAACATGATTAAAGATGTTAAAATTGAAGATAAAACAATAGGGTTTACCTTAGAACTGACAACACCCGCTTGTCCGATGAAGGAGATGTTAAAAAATGCATGCACAAATGCAATTAAACATTTTGTTTTGGCAGATGCAGAAATAAATATCAATATCACCTCTAGGGTAACCAAGCCTTTGGATATTTCTCAGTTGAAAGACATTAAAAACATAATCCTAGTTTCTTCTGGTAAAGGAGGCGTTGGAAAATCTACTGTGGCCAGCAACTTAGCTGTAACTTTAGCTAAAGATGGTGCAAAAGTTGGGCTAATAGATGCTGATATTTACGGTCCATCTGTACCAATCATGTTTGGCTTAATTGGAGCAAAACCTAGCGCTAGAGAAACAGAAGATGGCAAAAGTTTAATTCTACCTATTGAAAAATATGGGATTAAACTACTTTCATTAGGGTTTTTTGCAGACCCAGACCAACCTGTGCCTTGGCGTGGACCAATGGCATCAAATGCTATCAAACAGTTGTTTAATGACGCAGATTGGGGAGAATTAGATTATTTAATTGTCGACCTTCCTCCAGGCACAGGAGATATTCACATTACAATAAGTCAGAGTTTTCCAATTGCAGGAGCCGTTATTGTTACCACTCCTCAACAAGTGGCATTAGCCGATACTAGGAAAGGATTGGCCATGTTCAGAATGCCAGGAATTAATATTCCGGTTTTAGGGGTAATAGAAAATATGTCTTATTTTACTCCAGCAGAACTGCCAGAAAACAAGTATTACATATTTGGTAAAAACGGAGGAAAAGAATTAGCAGAAAAGTATGAGGTTCCATTTTTAGGCGAAATTCCTTTGGTGCAAAGTATAACTGCTGCTGGAGATAGTGGGCAACCAATTGCAATGGATAACGAAAGCCCGCTAGCCGCTGCTTTTACTGAAATTGCAGGAAAAATTGCACAACAGATTTCTATAAATAACGTACACACAGCTAATTGCTAAAAATTTACTATTTTTATACTTTAATTGATATAAGATGAGTTTAACAGAACAAGTTGAGCAAGCATTAGAAACCATCAGGCCATATTTAATAGCCGATGGAGGTAATGTTGCTATAGAGGAGATTACGGCGGACAACGTTGTTAAATTAAGATTATTGGGTAATTGCGGTAGTTGTAAAATGAGTTTTATGACCATGAAAGCAGGCATTGAACAAGCTATCATGAAAGCAGTACCAGAAATTACTAGCGTTGTTGCTGTAGATTTGGCAGAACAAGATTAAGTTTTTAACAAAATTTAACTAGTCGGTAAGCCGTTTACAAGTATTTTTGTACGATGAAGTATAGCTTAACTATTATATTGCTGTTTTTTGTTGCTACTGTTTTTGCGCAAAGCGAAACCAAGAGTAATAAATTGGTGCAATTTTCGGGAATTATTACCGATGTTGACAGCAATAGTGTTGTGCCATACGTTACTATTACCAATAAAAGTTACAACGAACAAAAATACGCAGCTAACTATCAAGGTTACTTTTCATTTATTGCCCATCCAGGTGATACATTGCAATTCTCTGCAGTTGGTTTTACCAGCAAAACTTTTGTTTTACCAAGCGTTATCGCCGATAGCAAGTTTACTGCTATGATTAAGCTAAAAATGGAAATCGTTTATTTACGAACAGTTCGTGTTAATCCTTGGGCTACCGTAGAAGAGTTTACCAAAGACTTTCTATCTATGAAAGTCGCTGATGATGATATGGCAATTGCCAAAAGAAACGTTTCTCCAGAAGCCTTGAGAGGAATGATTAAAACATTACCTAGAGACGGGCAAGAAATTAGCAACGGTAACTATCGCTATAATTTTGATAGGATGATGAATGTAAACATGCGTCAGACTAATCCCCTTTTAAACCCATTTGCATGGGGTAAGTTAATGCAGACTATCTTTAACGGAGATAAACTGCGTAGCGAAGAACAATAAAAGTTTATTGCAATAGAATAAACGATTTCCCCACCCTAAATATTTTTTTTTCGAATTCGATGCAACAAATCTTCTGCTTTGTCGACTATCATATAGTTAGCAACTAGAAAGCTATGCAATGAATAGAAACTAGAAGCTAGCGTACGATAACGTTTAAGAAATTACAAAAATTAAGTTTTTAACCTTGCATCTGACAGTCTCTATAAACGAACAAGAATTGGTAAAACAATGCCTAGCTGGGCAAGAAAACGGCTATGCTATATTATACAATAAATATGCAAAACGTATTTACAATGCAGTTTTTAGGGTAATTGGTAACAGTGCCGAAAGTGAAGATATTGTACAAGAGGCTTTTTGTACCGCCTTTGAGCAGCTTGGCAAGCTTAAAAACCAAAATAATTTCGAAGGTTGGGTTAAGCGGATTGCAATTAATCAAGCCATATCAACTATCAAGAAGAAAAAAATGATTTTTGCAGAAGACGGATTGTTAGAAAATGTTGCAGAACCCGACGTAGATATAGATGAAGAGTTTTTATTTCAATGCCAGGTAGATGATGTAAAGAATGCCATTCAAGCATTGCCAGATGGTTACAGAACCATCGTTTCACTGCATTTATTTGAAAATATAGGGCAAGAAGAAATCGGAAATATGTTGGGAATTAGTCACGCAACTGTGCGGAGTCAATACCACAGAGCAAAGAAGAAAATTTTTACAGCATTAAAAGATAAAGCATATTATGGAACGTGATATTTTTAAGCAATATGTGGATGAAAACAGAGATGCTTTCGATAATGAAGCTTTGCCGCCATATTTGCTAAGCAATATTTTAGGGAATTTAAAAGAGCGTGAGCAGTTTAAAGCCAAAAGAAAAAAACTGACCTACACTTGGATAGCTGTAGCCTGCTCATTGTTTGTGGTTGTCGGATCGTATTTATTCATGTTGCAAGGTGCAAAGACAATATCAAGTCAAAATGCCCAAATAGCATCAAATACAGCTAATAGTAATCAGCCTGTAATTAATACAAATGAAATAAAACCTATAATAAATAAAGCAGCTGTAAATAGTCAAAACAACTCGATTTCTTACCGATCTAAATCAGAACCTTTTAAAGCAATATACAATGGTTTAACAGACAGTTCTTCGGTTGCAAACAGAATGGATGCAGTTATAAAAGCAGGTGCTTTAGCCCAGTTAAATAGTAAACTAAAAATAGAGCTTTGTCGCACTTTTAATAAGGATGATAATGATAATGTACGCCTGGCTGCTTTGGGAATATTAGCTAGATTTTCTAGCGATAGGTATATAAATGAGCAACTTATAGAATCATTAAGCAAACAAAAAGACCCAGTAGTACAACTCGAATTAATAAAGATAATGGGGAGTAACAGTAACCCAGAAACAACCAACAAATTGATTGCAATGGCCAACAGTCCTTTTACGGTTGATGCTGTTAAAGAACAAGTTTATTATGCATTATTAACAAACAACTATTAAACAGGTAGGTTATTTAAGATTTTAAATCTTGAAATGCCTCAACACCATTAAAACAAAAACAAACACATGAAAAAAACAATAATTATAGCTTCAGTATTACTTATTTCAGTACTACAAGGATTAGCTCAAAAGGAATTTAAAATAGCTAAAAGCAATGGTAAATTGGTAATTAATAATATTTCTAATTTAAGTGTTGAAGGCTATGATGGGAAAGACATCATTTTCTCTACCACAAACAAAGTCGAAAAAACAGACGACCCTAGAGCTGCCGGATTGAGTGTATTAGGTAATGCAGGCTTTGACAACACAGGCATTGGAATTAGTGTGACAGAAAAAGATAATAATATGGTTGTGGCAGCGATAGCAAAGGAGACTAATTTGAAAGTAAAGCTTCCTCAAGGAGTGTCATTATCAATTAAAACAGGCAGTTTTTCACAACGCGATTCAATCATTATTTTGCTGAGCAATATTAAATCAGAAATTGATGCATCTACACAATATGAGCACATCTCTCTAAAAAATGTTTCTGGCCCGGTTAGTGTAAAAACTCTTTACGGGAATATTGATGGAAAATTAGCACCATCGTTTAAGGGCCCTATATCTTTAGTTTCTGTTTATGGTTTTATTGATGTTACGTTACCTGAAGGGGGCAAAGCTGATATGTCTATTAACACTGTCTATGAAACTTTGTATGCTGCAAAAGATATTAACCTGGTGCTGGATGAAGCCCCCAAAAGAGAAAATGTAGCGTTGGGTACTGCCGCTTCTAGTGGCGTATATAGCACACAAAATGGACAAGTGATTACATTGAATAACCAAACACCCGCAAAAGCTAGTGAAGGGAGTGGTACTCAAAATGTACAAACAACAGTAACAACTACTGCAACTAGTCTTACAGGCAAAGGAACTCAAGTAAAAAGTGGCGCAATAATAACAGGAGGTTCTCCTTTAACTTACACTTTCGAATCGCCAATTTCTGGTGTTTTCTCAACAAGAGGCACGGTGGTAAATGGAAAGTTAAACGGTGGAGGAGAAAAAATCATACTTAAATCTACCCATGGTAAAATCTATTTACGTAAATAAACCACACAAACAATAATTACAACAAAGCCCCGTTTTTTTCGGGGCTTTTTATTTTATCTTTTTTTGTTCTGCTTGGGGAAGCGCATTTTATAATCAGTTTGTACATTCCCTTTTGAAATCGCATCTAATTTTCCTCTTAACAATTGTTTGCGTAACAAGCTTAGTTTATCAGTAAAGAGCTTACCTTCAATATGATCGTATTCGTGTTGAATAACTCTTGCAGGAAATCCCGTTACTTTTGCTTTATGCTGCTTCCAGTTTTCATCGTAATAGCTAATTAAGATATCTGGTTTGCGCATTACGTCTTCACGAACTTCTGGAATACTTAAACAACCTTCGTTAAAAGCCCAAGGCTCGCCAGATTCTTCTAAAATTTGGGCATTGATGAATACCCTTTTGTATGCTTCCTCTTCTTCATCACCTTTGGTATCTACAATAAATAAACGAATAGGTAAACCAATTTGAGGAGCAGCTAAACCCACGCCACTAGCATTGTACATTGTTTCGAACATATTGCTAATTAGTTGTTGCAAATCAGGATATGTTTCATCAATATCAACACAAACTTTCTTTAAAACTGGGTCTCCGTAAGCTACAATTGGTAATTTCATCAGGATTGTTATTTCTTATAATTGTGCAAAAGTACGAAAATACACGAATTGTTAGATTGCTTTATTGCTAAATTGTTGTGATAACGACAATTAAGTCTCAATCCGCAATACTCATATCGCAGGACTCTTTAATCTTCCGTAGGATAAAAAGTTAACGAACTCAATTTACTTTCATCCAGAATCTCGTTAGAAATATTTGCCATATCAGCTATACTAACAGCTCTAATCTTGTTGAAAACAGTTTCCAAGTCATCAATTTTATTGTAATCGATTAAGCTTTTTGCCATAGAAATAATTAAACCAATTCTATTTTCTTCTCCTAATGCAATTTGCCCAATAAACTTGTTTTTAGCTTTTTGTAATTGGATTTCTGTTAAAGGATTTGCTTTTATTTTCTTGAATTCTTTTGAAATTAAGCTAAAAGCTTTATCCAGTTTTTCTTGGTCTGTACCAAAATAAAGAGCGAAAATTCCTGTATCACTTAGTGGGCTATAATTAGATTCTATAGTGTAAGCAATGCCGTATTTTTCTCTTATTTGAAGATTTAAAATAGAGCTCATCCCTGTTCCTCCCAGCATATTATTTAGTAACAATAAACCTGCCTTGTAAGGATGATGCAAAGAATAAGCTTGCACGCCCATCATTACATGTGCCTGCGAAATCTGCTTATTTACAACTATGTTTTGTGCTGGATTGGGAATTGGTGCTACCCTGTTTTTTGGTGATAAATTTGCAGGAACAGATTCGAAATGTTTTGAACCCACTTTAACAAATTTGTTTAAAGCATAGTTACCAATTACGGCAACCACAATTTCATCTGTTCGGTAATTTTGTTTAATGAATTTATGAATGTCTTTTTGTGTTAAAGCATTAACAGTTTCAGGCGTCCCTAAAATATTCCTTCCAAAGGGATGTCCTGCAAAAAGTTGATCTTCAAAATCGTCATTAATGGCTTCTTCGGGCTGGTCTAAATAAGAGGTAATTTCATCTAATATTACTCCTTTTTCCTTTTCCATTTCATCCTCTGGGAAAACCGAATGAAATACGATATCATTAAAAAGTTCTAAAGTTCTATCTAGGTAAGGGTTTAAAAAAGAAGCGTGAATGCAAGTATATTCTTTAGTAGTGTAAGCATTTAAATCAGCACCAACACTTTCAAGCCTTGTTAAAATCTGGTTGGTATTTCGCTTTTCAGTGCGTTTAAAAATTAGATGCTCTATAAAATGAGCCAAACCCATTTGCGATACCTCTTCATCTCTAGAGCCACTATTGATAATGATGCAAGCGTGAGATATTGCCGATGCAGAAGGAACGTGCAAAAGTCTCATGCCGTTGCCTAAAGTATGAACATTATATTCCATTAAAATGGGTTAGTATCTTGAATTTGTAAGGTAGTGTAAACTTTTTCTTTAGTTGGTCTCATTAGCCATAGGGCGATTAATGAGAAAGCGGCAACTACAATAAAGTAAAAATTATAAGTGATTAAACACATCACAATACTAAAAATTGCCGATGCTTCTAATAACGCACATTTAATCAAAAAAGCGGCTTGATATTTTGCAAGTTTTTCTTGCTCAGTACTAGTTGGGTCTATTTGATTGATTAGCTTATTAAACAAATAGGTGCCTAAATTCATTGCCACAACGGTAAATATCACTGCAACAAATGATAAGATGTTGGTATTTGTATCTGGGTGCGATAAGGTAAAATCAAAAACAAGCAGGTCTTTGTTAATGAAACAAACAACCACAGCAAACATAAATACGCTGAAGCAAAATGAAACGTGAATTAGTTTTAAAGGTTTAATATCAATCATCACTTAAAATGTAACGCAAAGATACATCAAATTGATTTATTTAACTCATAACTCCCATCGGCTCTACGACAAATCCGTCATGTTCAGCTTGACTGGACATCGTAATGCGATGCTAGGTTTTGTATGTAATTAGATATTAGTCTGTTTATCGCATTAAGATTTTCCGTATGCACGGGGATGACGAAAACTCATCATAACTCCCATCGGCTCTGTCATTTTGACTTATAAAAACTTTTGGAACAGCCATTGATAAGCATAGGTATAATCAAAAAATTATAAATTAATTATGACAACAGAAAAAGGAAGTATTTCCATACACACTGAAAACATTTTCCCAATCATTAAGAAATTCCTGTATTCGGATAATGAAATCTTTTTAAGGGAACTAGTTTCTAACGCAGTTGATGCGGTTCAAAAAATAAAACGTTTAGCAGCACTTGGCCAGTACAACGGCGAACTTGGCGAGCCATTGGTTGAGGTAAGTTTAGATGCAGCAGCAAAAACCATTACTATTAGCGATAATGGCTTGGGCATGACTGCCGAAGAAATCAAAAAATACATCAATCAAGTTGCTTTCTCTGGCGCTAGCGAGTTTGTAGAGAAATTTAAGGATGCTAAAGACGCTAATGAAATCATAGGTAAATTCGGTTTAGGTTTCTATTCTGCGTTTATGGTTGCAGATTTAGTAGAAATTCAAACTTTATCTTATCAGGAAGGTGCTGAGCCAGCAAAATGGACTTGTGATGGTAGTACTTCTTTCGAAATCTCTGAAGGAAGCAGAACTACTCGTGGTACAAGCATCATTTTACATATTAATGCAGAATCTGAAGAGTTTTTAAGCGAAGGCAAATTGCAAGAAATCTTAGATAAGTATGCTAAATTCTTACCTGTTCCAATTAAGTTTGGCACTAAAACAGAACAAGAAGAAGATGGTGTTGATGTAGAAGATAAACCAAAATATAAATCGGTTGAGGTTGATAACATCGTTAATACAACTAATCCAATTTGGACAAAAGCACCTGCAGATTTGTCAGATGCAGATTATTTAGATTTCTACAAACAATTATATCCATTCTCAGAAGATCCATTATTCTGGATTCACTTAAACGTTGATTATCCTTTCAACTTAACCGGAGTTTTATACTTCCCTAAAGTGAAAGATGATTTTGACATGCAACGCAACAAAATCAAGTTATTCAGTCGCCAGGTATTCATTACTGATGAAGTAAAAGACATCGTTCCAGAATTTTTAATGTTATTACATGGTGTGATAGATTCTCCAGATATTCCATTAAACGTATCGAGAAGTTTCTTACAAGCAGACAGTAACGTTAAAAAAATCAATAGCTACATCACTAAAAAAGTAGCTGATAAATTGGGCGAATTATTTAACAAAGACCGTAAAGCTTACGAAGAAAAATGGAGCAATATTGGTTTGTTCGTTAAATACGGAATGATCAGTGAAGAGAAATTCTATGATAAAGGAAAAGATTTCGCTTTGTTAACTAATACCAAAGGTGAGAACTTCACTTTCGAAGAGTACAAAGAAAAAGTAGCTCCAGCTCAAACAGATAAAAACGGAAAAGTAGTTTATTTATATACAACTGACCCAGATAAACAAGATGGATTTATCCAATCGGCTAAGAAAAAAGGTTATGATGTATTGTTAATGAACTCTCCAATTGACAATCACTTTGTGAGTAGTTTAGAACAAAAACTGGAGAAAACACAGTTGAAACGTGTTGATGCTAGTGTTGCAAATCAACTGATTGAAAAAGATGAATTGCAGGAATCTGTTTTAAGCGAAGAGCAATCGACCAAAGTAAAAGAGATTTTCGAAAAGGCAATTGTTAAACCTAATTTCAGTGTAGAAGTTGTTGGTTTAAGTCCAGATGATTCTCCAGTTACGGTAACGATGGACGAGTTTATGCGTCGCATGAAAGATATGGCTAAAATGGGTGGCGGAATGAGTTTCTATGGTAATATGCCAGATAGTTACAAAGTTGCCATTAACGGAAACCACAAATTAGTTAGCAAAATTTTAGCATCGGCTGATGAAGAAGAGCAAAGCAAATTTGCTAAACAAGCAGTTGATTTGGCTTTACTTTCTCAAGGAATGTTAACAGGAGCAGAATTAACCGCTTTTGTGAGTAGAAGTGTTGAGTTAATCTAACTTGTTTGTCATTCTGAGCTTGCGAAGAATCTCAGAGATAAATATTAGTCTATCGGTTGGTGTCTCACCGACCGAAACAAGAGTTTAAACCTCGTAGGTTTCAAAATCTACGAGGTTTTTAATTTTAAAATAATGAAAAGAAGATTTCAATTATTACCAGTAAGCATTTTTATAGCGCTATTCTTTTTGCTGAATTGGTATGCGTTAAGTGGATTACAAGTTGTGGCGACACAAACCTACATCCCAACTATATTTTGGGCTGTTATTTCGCTTAGTGTTTTTGCTTTGATTTTTGCCATACAAGGTATACAAAGTAGAGGAATGGGTGTGTTTTTTAAAATTGCAACCCATACCTTTTTAATGCTTTTTGTAAGTGAACTAATCTTTATCATCAATTTATTTTTGGATGATGTTTTTAGATTTTTAGTAGGGTTATTTCAGCTACTTAAAGAAGGTTCATTTTTAATGCCAACAAGAAATGGCTATTGGATTGAATTTGGAGTTGGTCTTTTCTTCGCCTCAATTTTATTGTTTTTATATGGGATTATTAAAGGTAAATACGCCTATAGAGTGATTAAGCACACTTTATACTTTAAAGATTTACCTGAGGCATTTGATGGTTTTACAATTACTCAAATATCTGATGTGCATGCAGGAAGTTTTACTAATCCTAAAGCCGTACAAAAAGGAATAGATTTAATTAATGAGCAACAATCAGATTTATTTGTGTTTACAGGAGATTTGGTTAATAATAAAGCAGAAGAAATTAAACCGTGGATTGGGCATTTCTCTCAAATTAAAGCTAAGTATGGTCAGTTTTCTATTTTGGGCAACCATGA
>Ga0307515_10015756_pt1 | contig 13910 bp, 8 predicted proteins | sample 17_EM_MG_FD_194513 | JGI IMG/M metagenome (GOLD analysis project Ga0307515, IMG submission 194513) | Populus trichocarpa ectomycorrhiza microbial communities from riparian zone in the Pacific Northwest, United States - 17_EM | ecosystem: Host-associated > Plants > Roots > Unclassified | place... | reverse complement strand
AATGCAAAATATTAATCAGTGAGGTGCTGAAGGCACTTTATTCTAGCTTTCCTTAGTTGCTTAAGGATGTGCTAGATTCCGTAGTAATGGACAATCAATTGAGATCTTATGGATATGGACATGTGGTTATCCATAGAAGGCTTTCTGGACACTTAACTCTCAATCCCAATACCATAGTCCAGACAGTTAGCTGTGGCTTTTCCTTAGGTTAGTAACAATAGAAAAAAAGGTTCTGATCCCACCTCAGCGGCTCACTTGTTAAGATTAAAATTTATCATATTATATGCCTCAGATTCCTCAGGGCTTTCACTGAGAGACCATTTTCTTGGAGGAGTATCCTGAAGAGGACTTAAGGATTTCTTTCAGTTAGAAATCATATGTACTGTATCTAAAAAATAAAAAAATCATATGATATCAACTAAAAATTTAATTTTTTGGATTAAAATAATTTTTTAATATTATATCAGAAGAATATTATTAGTTAAACGGTCACGAGTTTAAATATAATTATTTTTATTAATTTTATTTAATAAAATTAAACACAAGATAGTGGTGAGTATATATAAGTTTTAAATTTAAAAAATATTTATTCGAAGAAGTATATTAGAAGATAATATAAATTATATTTTAAAATTTTATATAAAAATTTAAATTTGTAGATGAAGGTAATTGTTTTACAATAACAAAGCAGAAAAAAGAGAACTCTTTAGGATAGGACCTATTTTGTGCCAGTTTCATGTCATCAAAAGGTCACCAAAAGCCGATGCTTGCAATCGCTATGTTTCAGAAGCATTAATGTTCTTGTTTATCTTTCTATGCTAAGATATTAAATATGGCAAGTAGGGGAAAAGAATCCTCATCTTGTTTGAAGCGTCCTATTTATAATTAATTAATGAGGGATTGGAGAAGAAATATTCTCAGAGCATTTTCCCCTTCCCTTCTTTCAGTAAAGAAATGTAAAAAGCTTCAATGGGGGGACTCATCCCATTCTCATTGGAGACGAGATATTTTTACTAGATACCTTTGCTCACATAACTATCGCCTAATGCTAATTTTAACTAGAGATAATTAATTAATAAATGGCATGACTGGATATTTCAGTCAAATTGAGAAGTTTTCTTATTTTTACTCTAATGTGTGAAATTTATAAATTTAAAGGTTAATTCCAGTCATTTGTTTCATTAAATTGAAATTGAAATACCGTGATTTCGTATATTACCTTTATTTTATTTCTCTTATTCAACTCAATAATAAATTTTGGACAATAGCCGATGATGTTTCTTTAAGAACACGAGAGGATCTAACCAATTCTTACAATAAATCCTCAGAATAATTAGTTGTAAATACATTACTAGAAAATTGGCGAAAACCAACGGAAATATCGATGGAATTTTTTGTCTGTAATTTTTACCGACGAAAATAATTCTGTCTCTAATTTTGTTAGTATACACCGACAAACCATATCCGTAGGCAATACAGTCGGTATATACTGACGGAATATGTCTGTCGGCAATACAGACTGTATTGTCGACGGATTATATAGATTTTTGAAAAGTTGCAACGGTGTGATGATGTAGATTTTTTTCAGATGATTTTACCGACAGAATGATCGAGGGATTCAAACCAGGATCTCTGTACAGTGACATGGCATAGTCACTGGCGGACTTACCAACGGGTATACCGATGAAATGTTTTCATCGGTGATTCCATCGGTAAAAGCTAATATATACCCACTCTGCCGACTCTCTCTTCTTCTTCCTCATCCCAACTCTCCCCTCCCAAACTGCAACCAACCACTCATCCCAACTCTCCCCCTCTTCTGAACACAAGCACTCAAGTTTCTTACATTTTTTAACGTGGTCACAACATCCGTTCTCCGAGCAATTTATTATGGATTTTATCATTTTTTGTAAGTAAATATATCCTTTCTAGTTTTAACATTTAAATGTCAATTTTATTGTTTTTTTTTAGTATATGTATTTTCTTAATGTATGTACTTGTTTGATTGTTATTTGTCAAAGAAACTTGTAGTATGAATGTATAATTTTGTATTTGTTATAGTTTGTTTTAGATTTTGTCAAATTATATTTGTTAGTAAATTGTTGAAACTTTGTTTAAATTACACTGAATTTGTGTTGTGATGAAATAAATAGTAGCTTGTTTAACGGGCCCATTTTATTTTTTATCAATTCTATTGCGGAGTTGTGATTTCCATAAATTTATATATGTATAAATTTGTATGGACATTGATAATTGATAATGAATATTTAACATAAGTGTAAACACCCAAAAGAATATATATGTGGAATTGATGACTCCACCATCGCTGCCGATTTCTGAATCGGCAGCGATGCAGTTGCGCTGCTGATTTCTGAATCGGCAGCGAAGCAGTTTTCGCTACTGATTTCTGAATTCGGCGGTGATGCAGTTTTTCGCTGCCAGAAATCAGCAGTGACGCAGTTTTCACTGTTGATTTCTGATTCGGCAGCGACGTAGTTTTCGTTGCCGATTTCTGAATCGGCAGTGACACAGTTTTTAAATTGTCTTAAGGAGTTGGGAGGGAGGGGTAAAACCGGTTTTGGGAGAGACCAAAACAAGGATAAGAACACATCTAAACCAACCCCAAACACCCTACCTCATTTAATGGGGAGTATAAATACAAGGAGGAGAGAGAAGGTGACCCTTGCTTTTCCCAAAGTTTTCTGCAGCAGCTGCATGTTGCTCTTCCCTTCCTCCTTCCCAACAGGAACCTAAACCAAACTAGCAGAGAGTGCCTTATGAACGTGTGAGGGAGAGTTGAGATCTTGAGAGAAGAGTGGACAGCTACCTAGAGGGAATGGAAAAGGGGGGCCAGAAAACGTGAGAGGAAGAAGAAGGAGGAGAACCAACAGGAGAGGAGAAAGAATACTATCAAACCTTCCCCAAACTTAGTTAGATTCGAAAGGTATGGGTCATGAAACTCCCTTCCTCCTTTTCCTTAAGACCCAAAACCAGAAATGAAGAAGAAGACCTTAAGAAAATTGACCTAAGACCTAAGCTAGGTGTGAAGGAAACTGAAATTAACTAAGAGGACAAGGAAACAGAAACAAAATGAGGCTAATTCCCATAACACCTAACAAAGAAAAAATGAATAAAATGGAAAGAACAAGTCATGGTAGAGGGCTGGCCTTAACTATGGGGTTGGCCAGCATGCATGTGTGTGTTTTGCTGGAATTTATTGAAAGATTATATGCTGGAATTGATGGTTTTAATTTGTGTGTTCTACTGGAAATTGTTGAAAGATTATATGCTACAATTGATGGTTTCAATGTGTGTGTTCTGCTGGAACTTAGTGACAGTTTATTTGCCGGGGTTGTTACAGCATGTGTGATGTGTGTTCATGCCAAAATGTGTGTTAGGCAGTGAATTTGCGATTCGCTGTCGAAACTGAGTCTTCTGCAGCAAATTAGCATTCGGTGCCGATTTGTGTGTTTCGCAGCGAACTTGTGATTCGCTGCCGAAACTGTGTCGTCTGCAACAAATTACCATTCGCTGCCGAAGTTGAGTTGTCTGCAACGAATTTGTGATTCGCTGCCGCAACTGAGTTCCTGCAGCAAATGCTAATTCACTGTCGAATTGTGTGTTTTGCAGCGAAGTTATGATTCGCTATCGAAGTTGAGTTAGCTGCAGCGAATTTGTGATTGGCTACCGAAACTGAGTCTTCTGTAGCGAATTAACATTCGTTGCCGAATTGTGTGTTCCGCAACGAAATTGTGATTCGCTGCCGAAACTGTGTCGTCTGCAGCGAATTAGCATTCGCTGCCGAAGTTGAGTTGTCTGCAGCGAATTTGTGATTCGCTGTCGAAACTGAGTTCCTGCAGCGAATGTTAATTCGCTGCTGAATCATGTGTTCTGTAGCGAAGTGGTGATTCGCTGTCGAAGTTGAGTTGTCTGCAGCGAATTTGTGATTGGCTGCCAAAACTGTGTCATCTGCAGCGAATTAGCAGTCGCTGCTGAAGTTGAGTTGTCTGCAGTGAATTTGTGATTCGCTAATTCGCTGCTGAAGTTGAGTTGTTTGCAGCGAATTTGTGATTCGCTGCCACAACTAAGTTCCTACAGCGAATTAGCATTCGCTGCCGAATCGTGTGTTCTGGAGCGATGTTGTGATTCGCTGCCGAAGTTGAGTTGTCTGCAGCGAATTTGTGATTCTCTATCGAAACTGAGTTGTCCGCACCGAATTAGCATTCACTGCTGAATTATGTGTTCTACAGCGAAATTGTGATTTACTGCCGAAACCGTGTCGTCTGCAGCGAATTAGCATTCGCTGTTGAAGTTGAGTTGTCTGCAGCGAATTTGTGATTCGCTGCCAAAACTAAGTTCTTGCCGAATCGTATGTTCTGCAGCGAAGTTGTGATTCGCTATCAAAGTTGAGTTGCCTACAGCGAATTTGTGATTCGCTGCCAAAACTGAGTTGTCTGCAGCGAATTAGCATTTGCTGCCGAATCGTGTGTTCTGCAGTGAAGTTGTGATTCGCTGCCGAGGTTGAGTTGTCTGCAGCAAATTTGTGATTCGCTATCAAAATTGAGTTTCCTGCAGCGAATTAGTATTCGCTGCCGAATTGTGTGTTCTACAGCGAAATTGTGATTCATTGTCGAAGTTGTATTGTGTGTAGTGAATTTGTGACTCGCTGCCGAAATTGAGTTGTTTGCAGCGAAGTAGCATTTGCTGCTGCAAAACATGTTGGCTGCAGCAAACCAGTTTTCGCTGCTGATATTGTGGCGCCGCAGCGAACCGATTTTCGCTGCCGCATTGCGCAGCCGGCAGCGAACCAGTTTTCGCTGTTGATTTCTACAATAGGCCTCCTAGGTAGAAATGACTTAAATGCTAGTAACAATTTCATGGTATGATGGTGTAAAATGTGAAAAACTTGAATGTGAACATATGAACTCTTGAAATAAGTGTGGTGATGAATGTGATTCAAAGATACAAATGTACTGATTTGTGACCATTGATGTCTTAGGTGGTACGGTCGGGATTGGACCATCATCGAGACAAGAACAATCCACAAGTGGAGTAGGTAGGTGACTTTCACCTTCCTTTTTCATCCGTTGAATAATGAAATACTTTATCATGAATGTTACCATAGTTGGTGCATCTATATGCACTACAAGTTTATTATACCAAGTACATGAAGAAACTATAAATGTCATGCTTCAAACATGGGATAATGTTAATACTTCATTAAACTGCCAGACTGTTTAATTATCATTATTATTATTAAGTAATTACATTCTCTTAAATGTTTTGTACTGCAGCAGGGACGTCACACCAACGAGGTGCCTAGGAAACCCAATACACAGGAACCTACTTTTGCAAGGAATCATGTAGTTGGATTCTAATTCACGATGTCTTTTGTATGAATCACTGTACTATATGTTTAACTTTTATTAGATCCTTTTATTTAAATTCGTGATGACTATTAGTAGGATAGGAATGCAAACTCATGTTTATGTATGTATATTTTTAATGTGAACTTCTAATCATGCAAACATAATATTATGTGTTTATCTAAGATTTACTTTTAAATGAAATGTTGATTGTTGTTGATGTATGGATTGTACTTGATGATGTGAGAGAAGATGTTCGCCGATTACTGACCCGATGTGTGACAAGTACAAAAAAAATTACCATTGTTTTGGGCTTGAAAAGTCGGGTTGTTACAATAAGTGTTTTTTTAGTTTGTTGGATAATGTTAGGGCAAACCAATATTTTTGCAAATTTATTTACGTAACATAGTTAATTAATACATGTTGTCGTCATAATTTTATAGAGGTTCGATAGAAGTCATGGATGATCGTTCATGGATGTATCGAGATTCACCCCAAGGATTACAGAGGATGGATTATTGTAATGGTGTTTAGGGTTTTATTAATTTTGCAACATCTATTCCCAGAAATTTTACTAGAGGCGGTATTAGGTGTCCATACAGGAAGTGTGAAAATAAAAAGTATCTGCATCCAGATGTTGTAAAGATGCATCTTCTACACAAAGAGTTCATGGAGAATTATCTGTGTTGGTATGCACACGAAGAAGTATTTGTTCGTAATAAGAGCATGAGAGAAAGGGTGGTTGGGTCAACTTTTAGTGCTAGCAATTTGCAGGGAGTTGCAAATGACAACAATAATCATTACAGGAATATGGTTATGGATGCAATAAGAATGAATCAAGGTAATCCCAGTCAATGTCCAATCGTAGAAGAAGAACCTAATGCAGATGCAGCTAGGTTTTTTGATTTGTTGAAAGATTTTGACGAACCATTATCGGATGGCTGCATGAACCACAATAAATTATCGGCCGTAGTACAGGTGTTCACCATTTAGTCAGATCACGGGTTGAGTAAGGTCGGTTATAATAAGATTATCGAATAGGCGAGAAGCATTTTACCTGAAGGGAACAGGTTGAAAGAGAACATTTATGCTACAAAGTCCATGATGAACCTCTTGGTTTAGGATACCAGAAAATTAACATGTGCCATAACTTTTGCATCTTATACTACCTAAAGGGAACATTAAAAGGTATGATTCTCCTTTCCTTATCTTTGTATTTTTTTACTTTTTTTATTTTAATTATGATTATTTTTGTGGTGTTCTTTGTTTTATGTATTGTTTGTAGATAAAATCTTGAAATCAACACACTATTAAGGTAAACATTGTTCATTCCTAAAGTCTTTATTTTTTTCTTTTTATTTGTTCAATTTATTTTATTATTTGTATTCCCATAATAATTGAAAATTTTGTTAAATATGAATTGTTATTGTTGAATTTACCTTTAAAATATTAATTGAAATATAGAATTAAATTTAATTAGTTTATCTTAATTTTATTGTATTATTTCTTGTTATGTTTTTTTATTATTTAGATTAATTTTAATTGTTATTTATGAATTTGTATAGATGTTAGTTGAAAATATATAGATGTTGAATTTCTATAGATGTTAGGTTGTATAGAGTTGATTGTGCAATATTTGTGTAATTATTCGTATAAATTTATGTAGATGTGTAGAATGAAAATTGGCTTGTGGATATTATCAATATTTGTAAGTATGAAAACTGTGGGTAATCTCTAATATAGGAGAGGTGTTGACGAATTGTTTTTTAAATAATTGAATTTAATTATTTAATTATTCGTATAAATTTGTGTAGATATGTAGAATGAAAATTGAATTATTTTATTGTTTGTATTGTAATAATTATTTGAAAATTTAGTCTCTTTTAATTGTTATTGTTGAATTTTCCATGGAAATGAAGAATTAAATTTCATTGTTTTATCTCAATTTTATTATATTATTGATTGTTATGTTTTTTTTTTATTATTTCAATTAATTTTAATTGTCATTTATGCATTTCTATAGATGTTAGTTGAAAATATATAGATGTTAAATTTCTATAGATGTTAGGTTGTATATAAGATTTTCCAATGGAGTTAATTGGTTTGTGGTTATTGTAAAGATTTGCAGGTTTGAAAACTGTTGGTAGTCTCTAGTATATGGGAGGTGCTGTCGAATTTTTTTTAAATAATCAAAGTTAATTATGTAATTATTCATATAAATTTGTATAGATGCGTAGAATGAAATCAACAGGACGTCGTCAGCAGACGGTTGCAACGAGTTCTTCTAGCAGCGAGGATGACTTATCCTTAGGTGCTGATCACGAAGAGGCACCTGCGTCAACTTGTGATGCTGCCTCTTCTAGCGCGGTTTCACAGCGCAAAGGCGGTGTGCCTTCATAGCGGGGTCAATTCACCCGGAAGTACTAGGATGGAAGGATAACCTTTCAATGTTAGTTTGTTTAGGGTTTAGTTTTTTTTACTTATAACATAATTTATGAACAACTAATTAATATTTTATTAATTTTATTTAATTTCATATTCACAAACATTGAGGCTACCCGAATAATAACATTGGCTTTTAAATTGTCGATGGAGATTCCATTATTTCAATGGAGTCAGGTTTCCAAACATCCTAAATGGAGACCTAATATCTATGCATGGTTTTAACGATTTCAGGCAGGTGTTAACTTCTAATTTCAAACTTATTTTTAATAAATTATTTTTATAATTTTATATCTTGTACTGTTTTTATTTTAAATGAATTATTTATACACAACATAAATTTGAGCGGGATAGCGCGAAAAACAATATTGTGAGGAGGGTATGGGAGAATCACACGGCAACTAGATAACAACAAAAATAATATAATTTTTTGTTTTATAATTTTATGTTCTAAATTCTAATTTGTTACTATGAAGTAGGTTGCGTGATTTTTGGTATGACACAAAAAAAAAAAGCAAAAAGATATGCGAGAGATAACGGTCTAGAAGGCTGGAATGAGGTGGCGGTTTGGCGGGAATTCAAACCGCCATTCATCTCGGGGGATATATGGACGCAATATATTAAGCACGTGACATCTGAGTGGTTCGCACGACGCTCACATTTCGGTGCCGACAACCGGAACTAGCAAATTCATGGTTCGGTGACCACACACATCGGCGGCTCTGTCCCGTTCAGTGCACATGCGAAGCGGATGGTAAGATTAATTTAAATGAAATATATTGTTAATTAATTTGTTGTTGCTTATAAATATATTTAACTTGCAACCTTTTTTTCCTTATAGGCTAAGTTTCTTGGACGTGAGCCGAGTCCAATGGAGTTGTTTGTAGAGACACACGTTGTAAACCCTAGGAAAATAAATAAATACATATAAATAAAAGTGAATAAATTCATGCATATGGTTAAATAAAAACAGGAATTCAGAAATTTTTGAATATAAATTTCTGGGCGAAATAATTTGAGACATTATAATAAACCCGGTACTGTTGAGGGTTGGGTTTAATTGAAGAGACTAATACACTTAAAGGAAAAGAGGACCTAAATGCAAATAAGGGAAATTATAGAGTATAAATACCCTCTCCTCACCAAAAATCTGGAGGAACCATAAGGAAAGAAAGTAGGAAGTTTTGTATCCATTCTTGCAAAATCAAGAGAGAAACACTAAAATTTGAAGAACTCATCCAAGATTAAGGGTTTATAGATGGGATAAACACTTGTGTGCAAGGGATTAACAAGAAAATTGAATAAGAACAAAAGAAAGGAGGGAATTGAAAATCTTCAACTGGTTGAAGATCAAAATCTTAATTCGGACAGGGTAAGGTGTTCTAAACATGATCTTAAAAATTTATTTCAAATTCAATAATGAATTGATGCCTTGATATTGAATTATAGGTTAGGGTTCTTAGACATGAATTGGACAAAAAGTATTTATTGTTAAAATTAAATTAATTCATGTGTGGTATATAGTTTATGAAAGTATTGTGTGAAGGGAAGGGGGTGACGAATCTGGACAGACCCGTCTCCTAACTTTCGGTGACATTTCAGGTAGGAAGATGAGGGAACCTCATAGAAATTGTAGATTTGGATGTTAGCTAACCAAGGAAACTAGTCTTACTCAATTTGGAGATGTAGAACTTCAGTTATGGGTTGCCAACTGAGACTGAGTCATGACTGATTCTGTAGGGCAGTAGGACTTATTAGTTAATGAGCAATTTTGACTATCTTAGAGGCAGAACTGGGTTCTCCTTCCTTCAGAGAACTTGTAGCCTTGTGTCTTAGCTTTCTAACGAGATTAATCTCACTTAAAATGGAGTTCGAGAACTGTAGATATAGTTAAAAATCTGATGAGTGTTTAGACAGTAACAGTTTAATGTCTAGACAGTAACGGTTGGACAGTTTTAGTTCAATGTCTAGATAGTAACATTGGATAATAACAGTTCAATGTCTAGACAGTAACGGTTGGATAGTAACAGTTAAACAGTAACAATTCAATGTCTAGACAGTAACAGTTGGACAGTAATAGTTCAATGTCTAGACAATAATAATTGGACAATAACAATTCAAAGTTAAACAGTAATAGTAGACTTTCACGTGAATACTATATGTAACAATATAAAAGAATTGAGTCATACGAACACTTGCACATTGAGATACTAACTTTAAAAATATACATGATATATGTATGTATGTTATTATGAGGAAATGAACATGCATAGAAAGTAACATATGAGTAATGGATGAATATGGATTCTCTATAATATCAGCTTGAAGAAATTTTTTAGTACTTAAAAGTGCATTTTTATCAAGGTTTTATATCATCATTTTGCACTTAAAGTATCAATAACTCCTTAACTAGAACATGTTTTATAATATCATGTCTAATATTATACGATACCATTAATTTATGGTAAATGTTCATCTTAAATGCAGGCCTATCACATAAACAAAAGGATTGATTGATGAGTTGAACTTCTGAAATTTAGAAGACAACAAGAGGGCCAAGCTTAGAAAAGAGATGCTGGTTCAGTCCAAACTAGAACACTGTTCGGTCATTGGATCACAACTGGAGTTGTAGAACTTAGATTTAGGTCTGCTCTATATGGATGGAAAGCTAAGACATAGGCCTAAAACTTTTGTAGGAGTCCAAGATTCAAAAAAGCTATTTTCAAGTTTAAATTGTAGCAACAACGGAGAAGTCCAAATCTGTCCTGTAGCCCAGACACTGTTTAGTGTTCAGCCTATATCTCGAGTTCTAGAAGTCCAAATGACCTCCTTTTTTTTTGTTGGAAAGTTGAGATAATTTCCTAGAACGTTCATGAAGACAGTCTGTTCAAATTCTGATGTTAGCAATGATGTTTTGTTCAGACAAGAAGATAAGGATTGTCACCAAGTCAAGATGTGGTCATCCACTTAACAATTAGTCAACAAATCAATAGTTTGAAATTTTGGGCTATAAAAGGAGGCATTTGTCATGCATTTAGGCATCTTGGTTTTCAGATCAAGATCATGCTCCTTATTTCTTTCGTTATATTTTTGTAATGTTTAAGTTTTATTTCATGTTATATTTTTCTTAATCTCTTGTTTATGCTTTTCATTTCTGTTACTATTCTTATGTTCTTTTGTTGTTTATTTATGTTTCTCTTCTTCATTATGTTTAGCTAAGTTTATTATGTCAAGGTTAAAAGGTTTCACTAATGGTATTAAGATAAGTATAATAAACTCAATATAGACTTCAATGCTTATATCCTAAACAACTTGCTATTAACATATCTTATCGTTTTTATCTTATTAATACTTAATACCTTACTTGTTAAATGATTAATCTAGATTTGTGTTGTATAACACTTGGTACAACAAATGCTTGGCACTTTTATAGCCAACCGTATGGTATAACCTACACCTGTGCTATGAAATGAACTTGATTTGTTATTAACATAAGTTAACATCATGAATTCCTGACAATATTTAAAAGTTTGGTGTTACTTAAATAAGATAATTAATATGATTATGTTAATAATGTATAATGAGCTATTAATGACAAATCATCTTATTGGAACCTTCTTTGTGTGTGGTTTCTAGTTGAGTAATAAAAAAAGTTTATATTATACTTATTTAAAATACCATTAGTGGATCCTCCAACATTGACAACTGTTTTTATCATTGTTTAATCTTTACATTAATCTTACATCTCAAAGTCCTCTGTAACTCATCATCATCATCATCATCATCATCATTATTATCATTTATAATTTATATAGTTAACCTCCTTCTGGTTCGACCCTGGTCTTACTGGGTTATTTATTACTTTGACACTCCTGCACTTGAGAGAAGACATCAATCTTTTGGTCGTGTCAAGTTTTTTGCGCCGTTGCCGGGGACGTAAATTCTTGTATAAATTATAATATTTATTTTATTTTCTCTTTTAACTTTTTTTTTATCTAACGTTTGTTTCTTTTCTTTTCTTTTTTTCCTTCCTTTTATTCTTTTCCTACACTTGCATGAGAGTTTGGTAATGTATATTAAATGGTAGACTTTGTAGGGTATCCTCATCATTCTCAGAAAATATGGCCGAAGAAGATAACTAGTTGCTTCATAATGAGAATAACCGTATTAGAACACTTTGAGACCACATGAACCCTATAAGAACAAGTGCACCCTCATGCATAGTTTTCCCTCCTGATGCATCTCATTTTAATTTTAAGCCAGTTATTATTCAACGTTTAACTTCTTTTCATGGCTTAGATTTAGAAAATCCATACTTGCATTTAAGGGAATTTGAGGAGGTCTGTAACACCTATAATGACTTAAATTGTAGTATGAACACCATCAGATTAAAGCTTTTTCCTTTTTCATTAAAAGATAAAGCTAAAACATGGCTATAAAATTTGATACCAGGATCCATTCATGTTTGGGATGAAATGCAATAACAATTTTTAAAGAAGTTTTTTCCATCTCATAGAACAAACTCTTTCAAAAGACAAATCACCACTTTCACTCAAAAACCAGGGAAAACATTTTACCAATGTTGGGATAGGTATCACGACTTGTTTAATACTTGCCCTCATCATGGTTTTGAAACATGGAGATTGGTTTCACATTTTTATGAAGGGTTAACACCTAAAGATAGACAAATGGTGGAATTGATGTGTAATGGAACTTTTGAAGATAAAGACCCTAATGAAGCAATGGAGTACCTAGACTTGCTAGTTGAAAATGCTCAAAATTAGGACACAACAGGCACTTATGAGGCACCAAGTAAAACTCAACCTCATACATCTAGCGGAGGAATATACAACCTTAGAGAAGATCATGACCTCCAAGCCAAGTTTGCATCTTTAGTTAGAAAAGTTGAGGCACTAGAATTGAAAAGGAGTGGTCAATTAAAATCTGTTCAAGATATTGCGTGTCAAATCTGTGAAACCAATGAACATTCAACCAATAACTGTCCAACTTTGCCTTCTTTCAAGGAATGCCTCTATGAACAAACCCATGCTTTAAACATTTTCCAAAGGCCCAATCATAACCTACACTCACAAACATACAACCTTGGTTGGAGAAATCACCTAAATTTCAGTTGGAAGAGTGATAACAATAATACACAAACTTCACAGCCACCATTTCAAGCACACCATAATTTCCAAAATTCTCATGGATATGTAACTCCTTATGCTCCACCTCCTAGAAGAAGTCTTGAGGAAACATTGCATGCATTCATTGAAAAGCAGAAGACAATCAACACTCAAAATGCTCAAACCATGATAGATCTAAAAGATGTTCTTACAAAATTCACATCTGCTTTCAATTTTCAAGAGAAAGGTAAGTTTCTATCTCAACCACAGAAAAATCCAAAGGGGCAGTACAATGTAAATGCAAGTAGTTCCGGAAGCCAACACATGGATCAAGTCAAATTAGTCATCACTCTTCGCCATGGTAAGGTTATTGAAAAACCCATTCTTAAACCTTGTGAGAAAGAAGATGAGTCAATCTTTGAGGGTAAGGAAGGGGTTGAATCTGAACATTACAAAGAATAGACTGATTTCCCACCAGCACTTCCATTTCCTCATGTCATGACCAAACAAAGGAAAGTCAATCACAACTCTAAAATCTTTGAAACTTTCAAACAGGTAAGGATCAATATACCTTTGTTAGATGCTATTAAACAAGTATCTTCTTATGCTAAATTTTTGAAAGATTTGTGCACTGTGAAGAAAACTGAATGTGAAAAAGAAAGCCTTTTTAGCCGAACAAGTAAGTGCCATTTTTCAAAACAATAATGCTTTGAAATATAAAGACCCTGGTTGTCCTATAATTTCTTGCTTTATTGGAGAGCATAAAATTGAAAGAGCTTTACTTGATCTTGGAGCTAGTGTGAATTTACTTCCATATTCAGTTTTTTAGAGTCTCAATCTAGGTGAGTTAAAACCAACTTTTGTAACTCTTTTACTTGCCGATAGATCTGTAAAAGTGCCTAGAGGAATAATTGAGGATGTGTTAGTACAAGTTGATAAATTCATTTACCTTGTAGATTTTATTGTTTTGGACACA
>Ga0307515_10015755_pt1 | contig 13910 bp, 10 predicted proteins | sample 17_EM_MG_FD_194513 | JGI IMG/M metagenome (GOLD analysis project Ga0307515, IMG submission 194513) | Populus trichocarpa ectomycorrhiza microbial communities from riparian zone in the Pacific Northwest, United States - 17_EM | ecosystem: Host-associated > Plants > Roots > Unclassified | place... | reverse complement strand
CAAGTGATCTTTCTGGTTCGAGCAGATCACGTCCTGTCCCAAGCGGTTCATCTTTCAAAACACGGGATAGACAATCTGGGAAACGGAAGGACCGAGACAGTACGTTTATGTTTTTTCATTCACACTTAGTTGAAACTATGCTTATTGCTATCTCATTCATTTTGGTTACATACTGTATGTGCCGGTCACTGTGTCACATGCCCTTAAAGATATACTTCTCGCACTACAAAAATTTTCACAAGTTTTCTCCTTTTCATGTATTGAAGCAAATGAAATTGTAGTACTTTATATTTGAATAGCAATTTGGCTTTGGGTGTTGCTTGATATCTATCAGGGTTAAGATTTTAAAAGTCCATCCAAGCTTTGCACCTCCTAATTTAAAAAATCTTGCTTGAACTTCATCATTGCTTTTGTATCTTATAATGGATGCCGTGACTGTAGGGCAAGAAGAAGATGAAACGGCGACCGTCCAAAGCCAACCATTACCTAGAGATGTTTTCAGGATACGGCAGATTCAAAAATCGCGAGCTGCTGCTACCACTTCACAGACAGGGTCAGTATCATACGGAAGTGCTCTTTCAGGAGATCTGTCTGGTAGTACCACCTGATCACCATTCGGCATAAATGAATTGTCAGTGCGAGTAGATCTGTTTTTACATAGATGTATTTTGATAGTTCAAATTATAACGACCACACGCTACAGGGAAAGTTAGGATTTATAGTCTCCACAAGGTGTTGTGGAGCCGTTCTCAAAAAACTTTATTTAATTTTGTGGTGATTTAAAAAAAATATTTTAAAGAATTTCCATGATTCATATTCTAGAGTAAAAAACCGTTTTTTTGGGTCAAAATTCTTTCTTTCTATTTATGCAATTCTTTTCTTTCTTTTTCTGACAAAGCCATGACTTTTTTATTTTTTATCAACATGATTTTTTAAATAAAAGGCTTAAATAAGAGTTTAAATGATTTAAATTTAGGAGAAAAAATTTATTTCAATTACAACATTAAAACACTATCTAATTAGTCTAGAAACTAACTCTAATTAATCTAAAGACTAAAAGCTAAGCCACATAAAAAAAAAATCGAAACCCAATTTACGACCATAAAATAAATTTTTGACCGGATTCGGTCATTTGCCTTCACTAAGAAGGCACTGGCGAAAGCGATTTATTCGTCAATATTAAATCTTTGATGCCATTTCAAATATTCATTACGAAATAATAAAATTACGATGGAGACGTTTTTTTTTCCTTGATCAGCATTGTTGTTTAGGATTTTATTAATTTTTTTTAACCTTTTTTTTCAATCCATACATGACTCGTTTGATGTGTGGGGGATTTGTCTTTGCAACAAGCTGGAGCCACTCGGAAACGGGAAACGTCTTCTACCGCACCTCCGTGCAAGTTCTACGTTTCCAGTGTTAACTACTGGCTTATGGAAATGCTGAACGGTTGCAATGCAACTTGATCCCCGATAAGATTGTTCCTGCATCGTTCACGGTTAGTGCAAGTGGCAAGGATAGCATAAAACTGCCTGCTGGTTACCATGGGAATGCGTTCACCTCTCCGGTTGCACTTACAAAGGCTGGATTGCCATGTAAAAATTCATTAGAGTATGGACTGGAGTTGGTCAAGGAGACAGAACAGATTGAGTGAAGAGTTGGCAATCAAGGGAAGGAAACAATATAGGACAGTCAGAGACTCTGTAATTGCCGATGCAACTCGTGTGCCGTTTGGAGAGATTGATTTTGGCAGGGAAAGCCAGTATATGGATCAGGGATTGATTTTGACAATGAAAAGGGGGGGCGAATAACAACTTTTCAAAGTTTAAAACCATGACCAAGTCTTAAATCAAATTAAATCCAAATCTTTTCAAATTTCAATTCAAAACTTAAATTCCTAGTTATTAGTATAAATTGAATAATATAGGAGTGTTTATTGATTGATTTGGTTTAGTTCGTGGAGCCCTGAGCTACCTCAAATTTGCCCATAAACTTTTATTTTATTTCAATTATATTTAATTTCTTTGTAATTTAGTGTTTTTTCTATTCTGTAAAATCTTTTAATTTCCTGCTTTAATTTTTTAGACTTGGAATCAAAACCTAGCGAACGGAAGAAGAATGTCACGATCATTGTACACAACAGCCAACATGAAACAACAACGTGAGGAACAACAATCTCGACAGCAGGTATTATAAGAGCTTGTTTAACAATTACAGAACATATTTAGCAAGGTGGACTAGTTAGTAAAGGTACAAGGAGAAAAAGCATATTGAGTCTCCTCCAAACACCTCCACGTGTAATGTTTAAGTATTGTTTGTGGTAGTGTTCTTTATCAGCGTGGATTTTTCTGAATAAAGCTTGTAGTCTAAGTTTTGCAAGTTGTGTGTATTTATTGTCTGTATCATAACCTCCTTTTATATAGAGATTATGTGTAATCTAATGTATCATCTATGTAGATAGTGTAGAATAAAACATTTTGTTTAGTTATGGAGATTATGTGTAGAAAATAAATGTATGGAGACATGGAGATGTAAACTAATCATCAAGACAATTATTTATATTCAATCCTAAAGAGATAAATAATTTGGAGGAAACTAAACATGGAGATAAATAATTTGGATACAATGATGGTGATGTAAGAACTTGGATGACATGAAATATGTAGGCAAGTCCATGGCAAACCAGAACTATAGTCAAAATAAAGCAACTAGTATTGCGAAACATCACCAATGCTAATGGAGGCATAAATTAGAAAATTTTCATCACAAAAATGAGGATTTAAAACCTGATGTTTCAATAGAATTACACCTTTAAATGGTTGGAGTGCCACGCATAGGGGAAATTTTTTATTTGCTTGTCCTACAGGTGATAAGTGTTAGCTTTAATTACTCGTACTATTTTGGCTCATCCCATTTTTGGCGCCAACTTTCTGCTTCCTTCATTGTTTCCTATTGCCTCCAATTTGAAGGCAAGAAAAATAATTAAAACAACAACTCTAGGTTTCATATTAGATGCTTCCGGATTTCTTCGCGGACTTCTCTTCAGACTTGGTCTTGTTATAACACCCTCATAAATATAGTTATAACACACTCTATGTCAAAAAGCTCAGTCGATTACCTCAAATGGCACCCAACAGCTTCTCCTATCTTTCTGAATCACAGTATTGTGGAAATTCACATTGGCAAGGACCTCTAAGTACCTGCAGGGTCAAAGCTTATCAGTCCAAACATATTGAAGTTGTTTGTAATGGACAAAAGGAATTCTTGTTCCATTTCCAATCTGTTTCTCAAGGAAACCTAGGTCATAAAACCAATTTTCTAGCAAGTTGAGCCTTTTCAGGTTACTATACATGTAAGAAGAGTTCTTTTCACAAAACTTAATATGATAAAAAAATCGATAATCCAATCCTTGTTTGATGGCAATTGTTAGCAACGAATTAAGTAGAAGCCACAGTTTGTCCAAAGTAATTTGATATGCAGTCATTTAAAACCACAACAAATTGAATTACAATCCATTAGTATCAGAACAAATTGAACAATCACACCTCAATTTTGTCAATCCCGATGCAGCATTTTGTTCAATATTCCTTCCAGGTATTTCTCATGGCATTTTTTATCCGGTTTTTAGGTCATGCACAGGCACACCTATACAAACACATTTATTTAAGGAACCAACTGTCTAGAAATACAAGCCTCCAAGAACAAGCAAACCAGTTTTACATTTAAACGCAACACAAGAGGCTCTCAGAACAAAAGAAACAAGTAAATTTTTCTCAGAAAAATGCTGCCGTGGTGACTCGGAGAGGTTTCCTTGAATTCAAGATGCCCTTGACTCAAAACCCATGATCTACACTCTTATAAATGTTCATGTCTTTGGAGTGCTCACTTGTACAATACTCATTTTCTAGCACATATTACGACTGAACCCAAGTATCCTATTTATAACACTACACAGTCTCGGTTCATTCTCTAGGTCAGTTACAAGGTATAAAGCTATATATCAATGAGCTGCACACTTAAATAAAAAGAAGTTTTTATTACCGTTGGAGAAGACTTCCCTTATGGCTGGGAGCAACTTCTTTTGAAGTACAGCTACATAATGAGAAAGTTGGTCAATAAATATTTTTTTTAAATTAACTCTTATATATAATGGACCAGACCTTGGTTTCATAATTAATTATTGCTAGCTAGCTTTAATGCTGCTTCTTCAACCAAGGGTTTGTTCTTTATCCTCAACACACCCCTTCAAAAACGATTTTCCCATTGTAATTCTGAGCCATGATCCAAACTACGCAAGCTTGTTACTTACTATTGTGCCCTTCAGTGAATTTACCAGCCACTTTGTTCTTTGTGGCAAATTATTGTTGATCTAACTCTCCTTGTAATACCTACCTGCTCAAACAGGGTTAACGCACTTACATATCCTTTGCTTTTGCATGAAATGTAAGATTTTCAGCCAAACAAATAGTTGACTTATTGTTATGTGCAATGTAGAGGGATTATATAACCAACAGATTGATGAAGATCCTTTAAAAGTTGCATTAAACATGTCTTTCCGATGGCACCACTGCCGCAACTCATTCTTTGTGCTAGCAGTCGATAAGAAAAATGCTGGTTGTCTCTTCCTACACCAAGAAGCCACTCCTGAATTAAGGTTATATCTCCTTGGTTGAACTTTGAATATCATATAGGCCAATAACATCTCTCACCTTTTATGTACAGTATGTCATGTCATTCCAATAAAGGACATGATTGAAGCAAGTTGCAGAGTTTGAAAGATAACAAGAAAGTTGTTGGGGGGGGGGGATTAAAAGTCAAAAACTGACTCTCTTGATTGAAGAAGTAATTGAATACAAGCAATAGAGCTAGCTGTTTAGGAAAAAGATCTAAGCAGAAGCTTTCTCTAAAATTAATCAGATTAGTGTTATTTTAGCTCAGAAATTATGTTTATTAAATATGGTGGTAGTCATATGATTAGAATGTGAAGTTTTAAAATATTTTATAACAGTTGTCTTTACTAGTTGACATAGAGGGGGGGGGGTGGGGGGGACAATGTCAAACCGCAAACAGCAGGAATACTATGTCCGGAACTTGAACAAAATTGAGATTTGAACAAGATGGTAAGGTTTAAGGTTCAAAAAGATTTCTATAATGAGAAACAAAGGTTTGCTTGTAAAGTGGCCCCAAGTCCAGTCCTTGTAGGAAAATGATTCACTAGTCTTGTAAGAACAACTTCTAGGTCACCAAGTAACGACAACTTAACCTCCGAGAAAATATTTTAAAAAGTCAAACCATAATGCCAAGAACTGCAATTTCTACCTTGAAGCTAGTGGCAAAATTAACCACACAGCAAGCTTTCACTAATAATATCAAATATTTATTTAACTACAAGGGCAGATTTTCTTTGTAACCAGCTAACTCTTGCAAATTGATACTGACCTAAGAATCTGAACATTAGCAACCAACCTAAAATACTAGTCCTGAATACATAGCCAAACTTGGTCTCTTCCATATGAGAAAAAGACAAGTTAGGTAGAGAGAATTTTTTTTTTCTTTTTGGTGTGCCTTTTGTTAGTTATCTTTGTACTGTGCTCCTAATATGATATATGAGCATTTGTTTTTAGAAGCTCCACCCTTGTCTTCATTAACACCAACAATGATGCCTTAATCATCTGGGTCAACACGCGGTTTACAAAACTATATAGCAAATGGATAAAAGTAGTGACTGTGTTTTGTTTCCATCATTTAGACCTTCAGATAATAGAAGCAACCATTTAGAGCAACAAGAATTTAAACAATATATCCATGATAGTGATAGCTAAAATAGTATAGTGGGCTTTGGAATATCTAAATATGAACTGAATGACTGTTTCCAGCAAAGGTATGTAAAGTTATTCATTGCATGCATATCAAAAGAACATATTTGTTGAAAATCAATGCAGTCAAAAAAGTAGAACAAGGAGAAACAATAAAGTCACACACCTTACGAAATGTAAATGATACCCTTCTTGCACCCCTTCTGATCACACTTTGATTCACCATGTCAATCTGCAATGCGATTATTATATAACCTTGTATTTAGGGATGAGGAAATTCAATGCTAGAGCACACAAACAAAGGGGGCAAGGAGAGAGAAAACTCTATCACATCAAATAAAGACACAATATCGTATCATTCCAAAGAAAGTTGCAGAGGAAGGATGCTGCTATCCATAACAAAATTGTACTGCCATTTGAACAAAAAAAATGAAACTATATGTAAATCAGAACATTCCCGTTGATAACAACTGTTCTAATTGGTGGATGGTAGCATTAATCCCATTGGAAATGGAAATGCTTGAACTTCATAAAGAGCAATTTGCAACACGGGACTAATTTCTATCCATGATCAACAACATGATTTACCTTATGGTGTGGAATGTAATGTTGCCAAGCATAGCGTGCTTCCCCAGATAAAAGAAGAATGGACCGAGGAGGAAGATAGAGAGACCTCCTTACTAGATTTGAGCAGTTGACAACATTTTCCACCTTTGTATAAGCACTAGAGGCAGCATCAGGAACCCATGAACCATCCAAGTATCTCCTGAACTCCATGATGCAAGGCCCTGCTAATGAAAGGCTAAAAATCAATCCCTCAAATGCAGAATGGGTGTCTATGTGTGGAGACAAGCCCACCCCAGGTGGGTACTCGTTTACCTGTAAATTATCACTGATTATCAAAAATTAATAAATAATCAAGCAAAGCATAAATTAAATGCAAGAGCCCTAGCCATTGAGCCATATGTACTACTCCACATTCAGTTTAACATGCAGAGTTGCCACCTCTATTGCATAAGATAAGATAACATAGCAGGACTCATGCATAAGATTACACAGGATCACAACTAAAATAAATGGTTAGTAGGAAAAGTACTACATACTGTGAGTTGGTCCAAGAGTATGCTTGTAGAACTGTTAAGGCCAGGAAACAATGAAATCCTTTCAAGTACCGAAGAAACAAATGATGGAAGTTCACCCAAATGCAGTTTTGTATCAACATTCCTTGTCTGTACCAGAACAGGAAAAGATTTGGTGAGTTTTTAGCACTCTCACATTTAATTCATAACCAGGCAGCCACCTTTAGTAACAACAAATTATAGAAAAAAGAATCATGTCTAAGAGATGGACAAGGCATAGCATCCTAGAATTTCCTAAGGTCCTTACAATTCAGATTTACTACTATTGGTATCTTGCTAATATAAAATTCACAGGAAAAGTATTGGCTGGGAGCTATTTAAGAATCACCCATACAAATTAACAAGCACAGACAAATCTTAACATCTTGAGTCTGTTACAGTTGTTTGAACCATAGAAGAACACCTAGGAACTTTATTGAGGCAGATGTGCTTGCCCATGCATGCATATTTCTTTGATCTTTCTTTGCGAAAAATCAATAAAATGGTTGTTGGGTCAATCAGAATATGCCGATCCTTGATGGTAAAAACTGAGAAACCTAAAGATTACAAAATTCTGCTCTGACAATACAATATGGTTACTGAGAGGCTCCCGGAGCAGTAGTACTAAGTTAACAGATCATATTCAGAAAATTTCCCACCTTTAGAAATCAAAGCAACTGACAAGCTAATTATATCAACAAAGTTCCCAGACCTCATGTCCATCTAGTAGATATCTTCACAACATATATGACAGCTATTCTCAAAGCATTGTAAATTAGCCATTTCTGCTGTCATAAAATCATTAAGAGTATAACAATGGGTTTGATCAAGTTCAGCAATGTATACTTACTCCGTAACAAAATTCATATCCATAATGCTGCACCCTCCTTTTAGATAGACCTATCCAAGGCCTTTCATCAACTGCTGCCAGTAACTCCTGAAAAATACAAATTATACACCAAGCTCTAATAAAACAATACATGCAAACACACCCCACAAATAAAAAATAAGAGTTTTGCTTCAGAAAGGCATCCACGCCCGCCCGAAAAGCTAAAAAGCAGAAACATTGCTAACCTTTTCTTCCTGAGGACTGAGAAAATCATGAACCAAATAAAGCCCAGGAATATTAACCTCCGAGTCCAGCAGTGAAACAGGAATGTGTTCATTAACCTGCTGGCTCTCAGCCTCGCAATTTGGTTGAATAACCGAATACCGAATATGCAAAGACCTGCCACCAAGATCAGCACAAGATTTCCCATTCAGTGCAGTAAGAGCTTGTTGGGCAGAATTAGCTTCGGAATAAGAAACTATAACACGTGTTCCGCTTTCATCTGCTGCGTAAATTCCTTTCACCTGTCCAAAGGTGTTAAACACGGAAGCAATTGTGTCATAAGAAAGCCCAACCGCTGGTCCACAGTTGGCTACGTAGAGATAAGGACTTGGTGAATCGGTTGCCGGTGTTTTGGGCCGTGTGAATCTTGGGACGCCCATGTTTGGAGAGACGGCGGATGTTATGGTGGCGGGTGAAAGAGGAGACGGCAGTTTAGGCCAGCTGATGCCGATGTATAAAAAAAATGCTAAAAGACAAGGCAAACTCGCACTATTTACTGTAATAGTAAAATGAGCAAAAAACATTATTTTAACTAGGATTATTTTTGTTTTTTTACACATGACATTATTCATTTTACATGTTTTATTTATTATTTTAAAGAACAATAAAATTACCATAATACCTCTAATTAAAAAAATAAAATTATAGGGCATGGGTGTTTTGGACTTTTCCTTTTAATATACAATAAAATTACAAATATGACTTTGGATTAGAGATTTAAGTCATTGAAATAGGAGTATTTGTATCTTTTAACCTCGATTTTTTTAAGATAATAATGTAATTTATTATTTAGTTAATTTTTAAAAAATTAAAAAAACATATATTATGTGGGAGGCACCGCGCGCTTTGAGTGGTGTGCACGGTGTCTCCGGTGATGGGGAATATTATTATGCCATCTCATTTGATTCTTCACCGAGTCCTCTTCCTTGCTAAGTAATACATGTCATTTTAGGGTGATCAATTTTTTGTTGGTGATTTTTTTTTTAATTTCTCTCTTTTAGATCGAAAAATGAACTCCAATCCGCATTATTGTTAGCGTTTCAGATTCAGTTTTTTTAGTTTTGATTTTTAAATTTTATCATATCCCCTTCTTTAAAAGTTTCATTTGTTTCAATTTAACCATTCAATTTTAATTTGTATATATATTCGTCCCTTCTACTTTTTATTCTTTTCTTAGTTTTTTTGTCGAAGTTTTTATATTTTCAATTTTATCCTTCAAATCAAGTTTATGTTGCTTTTCTCAATAATAATAATAATAATAATTTCAATTTGGTTCATTTTCTTTTAATATCTTATTTTTTTCCTTTGTTTTTTGTCAAAGTTTTTATAATTTTCAAGTTTATCTTTCAAATCAAATTTATAATTTATAATTTTTGTTATGACAATAATAATAACAACAACAACAATAACAATTATAGTAGTAGTAGTAACAATAATAGTAATAATAATTATAATATTAATAATAGTGGTAATGACATTAATGATTATGATAGTAACAACAACAGTAGTAGCAGCAGTATAAACAATAATAAAAATAATAGGAATAACATTAATAATAATAATAATGAAACTAATAATATTATTTTTAATAGTGATAATAATAGTAATAATAATAATGATAATAATAATTAAAAAGCTATATAAAACCTGAGCCGGCTCGTCTCTTATTACTCACCTTATATATTTATAACGTAACTTTGAGTTTACTATATTCTATTTTTTTTATTCAATTACATATCTTCAATGTTTTTTTGTCAGGGTACCATTTTTATTTTCATTTACTATTATTATCAAATTTTTTTATAGTTTAATTAAAATAAAATCAACTTAGGGTTCTAATTTAATTTATTGTTTTATTTTTTTAAAACTCACTTGCAGAATCAAGAGATTATTTTTTCCACAAAGATAAAATACGAACCAGCGCGTGCCCATATGTAGTCAATTACTATAAAATAGACTAGAATAGCTATTGTCCAGACCTGACAAGGAAGCTGAGTGGGCCGATGGGTTGGTTCCAGCCCATATAGTTTTACTGGGCTGGGCTTTATCATTAAATATCTTGGTGTACGGGCTGGATGTTTTTTGTAATTCTCAAATTTTCGTTACTTTTTATACACAGTATTCTATTTTTATTTTCTACAAAAACAAATTACTGCTTGTTTAGATTTTTTTTGTCAAGCATTTTATGTCTGGCAATTTAAGAAAATGTTTATAAATTAATCAGATATTTCTCCCTGAAATAATCGGTTTCTCAAATAATGTCGGTTTTTTTCATGGTTTCAAAACAATAAGTTCAAGATCAATAATAATTAATATATGTCTTTCATGATATAATATCAAATTATCATGTTAATGCTTCTAGTTTAAATTATAAAATTTAAGTGATTATTAATTTAAAAATGTGTAATTTTTTTTTTAATTTAAGAGCTTTAATTTTTTTTCAAAATAGGTTTAAAAAACCTAAATTAGGATATTAAAACTATACTGTCAATTATTGATAGGAAGATCCTCGTGTATCACAAAATATCAAGAAATTAGAAGGGGAAAAAACATTATTTTTTTAAGATAGTTTTATTTTTATCAAAATATTTATAGATAAATTATAACAGTCTTAAATACTTTTTCTCCAAATCAAGTTGAATTTTTAATTTTGTTATTATTCTGATTATTTTTTAAAGGGTTTTTTATTTAAAAATATATTATTATTTTTTAAAAAAATTATTTTTAACACCAACACACTAAAATTATTAAAAAAAATTAATTTAAAGAAAAAACATTCAGTAAACAAATAACCAAAGAAATAAAAGGGAAAGGGCTCCTAGCCAGGAAAATATTCACATATTTTAGGATGAACCATGCTGGAAATAAACCAGGTTCGGAACAAAATTGTGTGTATTAATTAATTTCTTGAGTAAGTCCAGGTCTTGATCTTCAAAAGAAAAGAGAGAGAATAAGAAGGAAAAAAAAACGTAAGGGGGTCGACTTGCTTAAGTAAAACTATAACTAGATTGATCAATTTAGCTAGAACTAGATTATTCGCCACAGTTTTCCCTGGCAATTCATGTTCTTCGCCAAGAGTACACTCATGACTGCCAAACCAACACTGATTTATTCATATGATTAATTATGTTAATGCATGAGGGAGAATCAAACATCTCTCATACTATCTCAGTGAACATTATAGTAACACAATTTACAGAAACCTGCATATAAATACCAAAGCTCTCTTTCTTTTTTTAATGTTTTGGAGACTTTTTAGGGGACAGACTTCTACAAGCATCTCCACCAATGCACCATACTCGACTTCGACTTGGTGTTGCAATTACCGAGCTTGTCCTGGCTTCGCTACAAGAGAGTTCCTGATCAGAAATATGACTAGCATTGGATTTTCGATGCTTCACATCCACCTTATTCAACCGATTCGATGAGTGAGTGTCGGAGATGTAGGACATGGCTGGAGTCTCAACATATCCTGATGAATTTATTCCTGGAAAGCAACATGTAGCCGCAGGAGAACTGGGATTGGTCAATGAATCTTCTTGCATAATGTCTGCTATCCTAGACAGTATGCTGAATGCCAAGTTTCCAAGAACCCGTGAATATGCTTCCAAGATTGCATGTCCCACGTCCTGCAGAATTAGCAACCACAATCATACACATTATTTTTAGGAAACAGTGATCTTTCTAATCAAAGGTCTAAACTGGAGCTCACCTTGCCAAATTGGATTTTTGTAGAATCAAGAAATGTTTGAGGAAGATTTGGATATCTGCTCTTTAGCTGCTGTAGAAGGGATTCTGTTCTGTCCAACAGTGACTCCATCTTTTCAAACTCTGACACCGGGTCCTTTACAAAGGACCATGGTGTTCGAACAGGAGATTTAACACCGACTTGTGCAGTCATTCTATCTTTCCATGCAAAAGCGGCAGCTTCCAGCTTGTTGATGGCTTCAAGAGCACTGTGTTCTGATTGTAAATTAAGAGAATCGAGCATTTCCTCAGCTGTGTTTGACTCTGCAGTCAACAACTTGTACAGTTCCTCACCAAGGTTTGCCTTTCCAGACTGTAAGAAGGACAACTGAAGTTATAGCAAACAAGGATGGCATCATTCAAAAGCTTTTATTTCTCTCATTTGCCATTATATTGTCAAATTCATCCGTCACAGTGCAAAACCAGAACCATGCCTGAACAAACTATTTGTCAAAGGTTGACAGTTGACTAGCTCAAAACAGATGTCCCAAATTGCTATATTTTTTTCACTTCTACTTCAGGTTTCTAAGCCATTCATGGCATGGTTTAAAAACCAAAAATAATTAAAAAATAAATGCCTTGATCGGTTACATGACAGGCAATCCAAGATTTAGTGACAATGGCAGGTTCTCTTCAGCTAAAATGACCTGAAATTAAACTTGGATAGGAGCTATTTTTAATTTCCACCAACTATAGGTTTCTACAAGCTTAAGTATCACTTTTGACGAAATAGAGACCAATCTCACCTTTGGTAGTGCATCCTTAATAATGGTTGGCACGGGCATTTCAAGCAAAATAGTTTCGTTGATGGATTTGGCAGCCTTGAATACTTGATAGACCACCTTACTCTGATTGAGCAGTTTCGTTCTTCCCGAGTCAGAAAGCCCATTTGTCGGTACTTGCGGCAGTGGGAGCCACCATCTCTTGCTCTCCTTTGCGCTCTTGGTTCTGCCTTCTGCCCGGCTGCCTACTTCTGAGTACCAAAACTCAGTATTCACCATTGAATCCAGCGTGTCCTATTCACATTTGAAAATTCAATGCACTTGGCAAGAATAATCTCTCTGCAAATGAATCTCAATTTTAAGAATGAAGAGATGGCCTACAATAAGCATAGAGTCCAACTTTTGAAGTGCTGGAAGATTCACATGGATATCTGCACGGGCTTTTGGTGTCATTATCTGTTTCAATATCAAGAGATTAATTATATATCTCACCAAATAATACAAAACATTGTATTTTATTCCTCATATTTCAACAAAAACAAAGAGTACCTCTAGCGCTCGACCATTGGCACAGTTTTGCTTAGCAGGAACTAACTCAACCATGTAGTTTGTAGGGGACAACAACCAGTCCATTTCTCTTCGCCACTTGGTCTTTCTTTCTTCAGGCAATGGCTGCAATTTCCACAGCTCCCCGAAAACCGTGGCTACAACACATTTTAAGCATTTTAAGAGTTGATTAATGATAAAAACAAACAATACACAAAACATGATCCGAGATTATATCAACAAAAATCAAAATCTGATAAAGTTTAACCGAATATTATTCACGACACAATATAAGATTTAAATCAGGTCTCGGAAGTGAATGCTTGTACGCCATGCATCTAATCCTGTAGCAACAGCTTCTTCTTTTTTTCCCTCACTGATTTAAAGACTCACAATGAATGAAATCAGTATGGACTGAAATTTTGACACGTCTTATTTTACCACTTCTCCATATGTATCTCCCCAATGAATGAAAATCAGTATGAATTAGTCCATCACAGTTTTAACACAGAGTCAGATGGCATGCTCAAACATTAAATTAATGGCCTATACAAAAAACAAAAAAAGATTGTGAAATAAAATCATAAAGTGAAAGGGTTACAGAAAGCAAGCAAACCAAAATAGGCAACGCTTGAACAAATGGAGATATATTTTACCTGCAAGATTTGTTATAGCATTGGATAATGCCAACGCAGGGCTGAGGCCATTACGCCCTCCTGTGATATCTTCACCCAATAACAGCTTTGCAAATTTCTCTTTCATTGTCTCCACATCTGAATATTGAAGGGAGTAACATGGTTTCTCTTTAGCATAAAAGTGACGAGGGCCTCCAGCGACCTCCCAATCATCC
>Ga0307515_10015754_pt1 | contig 13910 bp, 14 predicted proteins | sample 17_EM_MG_FD_194513 | JGI IMG/M metagenome (GOLD analysis project Ga0307515, IMG submission 194513) | Populus trichocarpa ectomycorrhiza microbial communities from riparian zone in the Pacific Northwest, United States - 17_EM | ecosystem: Host-associated > Plants > Roots > Unclassified | place... | reverse complement strand
GTAGTTTATTTATGTATTTACTTTGAATTTATTTGAATATTTTCATGCGCGCGGCGGCCCAAATCGCAGGTTTTTGTGAAATAAATTTACTGAATTTCAATGCTTGTATCAATCCTAATGGCTCGAGAAGTAAATATATTTATTTCGAATATATCTACGCGCGCGGCGACCCAGAACGCCTGTTCCTGAACGGCCTATACAGTACGCGTCGGGCCGATAGGCACTTCAAAGTTTGTATTGCAATACTGAAAGCAATTGAAAAGCATGTCTGCGTCTCCTGGGAATATGTCGGATATTCCCGATGCCGCCGCCGCCGCCGGCCACCTGCCCGGCCGCCCCCAACACACGATAATTTTGTATACACTATAGAATAGCTTGAATAAATATATATAATTCATATTATAGTTTACATCGTCTAGATAATCTCAGAGAAAATTGTAAGTTGACGCGCCGTCAACCGCCGTCATGACGACGCACGAAAGAAATAGGCGCTCCAATGCGGCCCGTATAAATTATAAATTACACCACCTTAGTTTATCTATATGTTTATCCAGGATTCATTTATTTTCTTTGAATTTATTTGAATTTATTTGAATTTTCTTTGAATTTTCTTTGATTTTTATTTTTATTTTTTTGGGGCGCGCGCAGCGACCAGAATGGAGGTTTTTGTGAGGCATATTTACCTAATTTCACTATATGTATTGATAATAATTGCTCGAGAGGTAGGTACATTTATCTCTAATTTATCTGAATATATCGGCCGATAGGGTACACCGGGACGCAGCGGACCGATATGGTAGGCCAGGGCGGTTGTATGCCACCCGACCACCCGATATCAGGGCACACATGCCGAGGTGTACCGGCCGGGGAATCATGCCATTCATTCGGCGAAGCGCCAGGGCGTCGATCAGGCACAACGAAAAACCACCACGAAAAGACAAAGCAACCCCGAAAAGAAAAAATTCTAGCGAGAGTAATATGTATGCTAAAGGGCTCGGATAAACCGGCTTAGAGTACCTAAATAGTCTAGATTTGAAATTTAAAAAAAGCCTACAATGGGTATGGCCACAACTTTTGGGGGTGTTGGGAACATCAATGCGGTCACAGTTCCTGTTCTGCGGCTTGGTACATGTGCACCGCGAGTAGGGAAGGTATAAGTACATGCAGGGGCAGTCCATTACAATATGTACCAGTGGCTGATGGATTGCCATTCTCCCTCAATTCGAGGGGAGCATCATATCCATGTGTCCGCCCTATGGAGCAGCAGTGCTGAGCGCCATTGTACAGCTACGATGAAGTTCTGAAATATATACAAAATAGTATCTTTTGCTCTCAATAACCCAGGTAAGTGCCCAAGTTGTAAGCAATGCAATGCTAAGTCGGGCCGACGCACGCCAACCGACCTGGCCTACCCTATCGGGCGGACGCATACCAACCACCCTGACCTACCTTATTGGTCCGATGCGTACCGGTTGCCCCAGTGTACCCTATCGGCCCGACACGTACCATATAGGTCGTCGGGTCCCCCACCTCCAACCGTTCATCGTGCAAGCCGTATTAGAGCGAACGAACAATCTCCTTTATTTTGCGGCCCTTTTAGCAACGCTTCGAGGACCATCGCGGCTGCAGGGGACGCGCGCGCACAGGTGGGTCGCCACGCACGTATATAGATAGATATATTCAGATAAATTAGAGATAAATGTACCTACCTCTCGAGCAATTATTATCAATACATATAGTGAAATTAGGTAAATATGCCTCACAAAAACCTCCATTCTGGTCGCTGCGCGCGCCCCAAAAAAATAAAAATAAAAATCAAAGAAAATTCAAAGAAAATTCAAATAAATTCAAATAAATTCAAAGAAAATAAATGAATCCTGGATAAACATATAGATAAACTAAGGTGGTGTAATTTATAATTTATACGGGCCGCATTGGAGCGCCTATTTCTTTCGTGCGTCGTCATGACGGCGGTTGACGGCGCATCAACTTACAATTTTCTCTGAGATTATCTAGACAATGTAAACTATAATATGAATTATATATATTTATTCAAGCTATTCTATAGTGTATAAAAAATTATTGTGTGTTGGGGGCGGCAGCGGCGGCATCGGGAATATCCGACATATTCCCAGGAGCCGCAGACATGCTTTTCAATTGCTTTCAGTATTGCAATACAAACTTTGAAGTGCCTATCGGCCCGATGCGTACTGTATAGGCCGTTCAGGAACAGGCGTTCTGGGTCGCCACGCGCGTAGATATATTCGAAATAAATATATTTACTTCTCGAGCCATTAGGATTGATACAAGCATTGAAATTCAGTAAATGTATTTCACAAGAACCCGCGATTTGGGCCGCCGCGCGCGTCATGACGGAGCGTCAGCACTCAGGAGGCCCGTCATGATGGCCCGTCAGCACTGAGGACGGCCGTCATGACGGCCCATCAGCACTCAGGAGGCCCGTCATGACGGACCATCAGCACTCAGGAGGCCCGTCATGACGGGCCGTCAGCACTTAGAACGGCCGTCATGATGGAGCGTCAGCACTCAGGAGGCCCGTCAGCACCTAGGGGTGGCCGTCATGACGGCCCGTCAGCACTTAGAGTGGCCGTCATGACGGCCCATCAACACTCAGGAGGCCCGTCATGATGGAGCGTCAGCACTCAGGAGGCCCGTCATGACGGGCCGTCAGCACTTAGAATGGCCGTCATGACGGAGCGTCAGCACTGAGGACGGCCGTCATGACGGCCCATCAGCACTCAGGAGGCCCGTCATGACGGAGCGTCAGCACCTAGGGGTGGCCGTCATGACGGGCCGTCAGCACTTAGGGCGGCCGTCATGACGGGCCGTCAGCACTTAGGACGGGCCGTCATGACGGACCGTCAGCACTTAGGGGGCCCGTCATGACGGCCCGTCAGACCCTAGGGGACCCATCATGACGGCCCGTCAGCACCTAGGGCGGCCGTCATGACGGACCATCAGCACCTAGGGGGCCCGTCGTGACGGACCATCAGTACCTGAGAGCGGCCGTCGTGACGGTTCCCCCTAGAAGATTTCGATTTTTCTCACATTCTCTAGACGACGTAGATTATACAATAAATTATATATTTATATTTATACTACTCTACAGTGCCTACAAAAATTATCGCGACCCAAACAGCCCGCGCAGAAGAAGCCGACGGAGGGAGAGATGAGGACGGCCGTCAGCATCGCTGCTGACTGCTGACTGCTGACGACCCCCTTCAGGGGGGTGAATTTAGTAGGCCCACCGGGGCCTGAGAGGCCCTGGATTCGAGTGCCCGAGGTGCAATTAATTAGGGCAGTCCGACGGCATAACTGTTGACTCCCAACTTCTGGTGTTCACGTTAAGATAAGGTAGTTAGAAAATACATTTCGCATTCTTAGGAAATGGATGTGGTACTCTATCGTCCGTGAAGAGGCGCCTTGCCAGTGGTAGTCTCCAGTGCAATGAGACCAGGGTATAGTGACGAACCAACGTGCTCCTGGCAAGTCATCTCGTGATGGTTTCGTAAGTGTGCTTCTATTTGCGTTCACTGGTGATTGAACGCTTGTCGGTTTCAAAATAGTCACATTACCGAATATGCTACAACGCCTATATTGCACTTCAGTCAACGGAACAGTGTAGAAGTGAGGATGAGCAGTGTTGGCGGCATATAGTATGTATAGATGAGCGCTGCGAACTCTGATATTGGGGGAAATTGGATGGTAATACGAGAACTATGAACCACGAAGTGGTCCCGCGAATACGTTGTTTATGCTTGCAACATCTGAGTGAATGGTGGATGGTGTGGAAGGGTGGTGCCTCGTGCATATGTCAGTTTTCAATAAGCGGTTTAAACGGCGGCGATGATACGAATATTGTGCTACTGCAGAATACGGATACGACGTCGGCAATCATGATTTCGATTGACCGGTTTTGGCTCTTCAGGAGGAGTAGGAATATTGGCGTCTTCGCCGCCCGAGACGGGGAGAGATGGGGCACGTGCTGGAGAAGTAAGAGGACACCCACCAGATTCCCAACTGATGCTAGGTGTCCACGCTTTCCTGGCGCCTGTGCTATGCCTTTGAGGATGGCGTTTATCCGTTGAAGTCGATGCGCTTCAGCATCCAGCCATCCATATCAAGCGACTCCATGTACCCCCGTTGAACTGGCGCCAAAAATGCGGAGATTGCGAAGATGGGATATGACGATGGATCCCGTGAGTGAGATTGCAAGGTATTGGAAGCCTCGAATCTTCGAATGGCTTGAACAGCTTGGAATTCATCTTTTACAGGCGTTCTAGAGTGCCATTTGTTAATACACTGCCAGCATCGTGATGCAATAGGTGCTCACCGAATGACCATCAAAACGCAGCCGAATTCTCGATCCACAGAAATGACGTTGACGGCTTCTTGCCCGTTGGTGGCATGAGCGACTTGGTGGATGCCAGACTGAAGACGCCTTTGGAGCACCTTAGCATTAATTGGATCGTTTGCACTAGCCATCAGGACTACAAACGACCAAAAATGCAGCTGATTGGACGAACTTCTAAATTAAGGATACAGAGACCCGAGACCATAGTGGGTCCCACACTGGCTTCGTCTACTTGAGTGGTCGAATAGGGAGCACAGAGTCTCCACGTCGAATTTTCCCTCTGACGGCGGCCTGACCTTGAGTTGTCGTGGCCGACGAGGTCCTGGCCTGGGACCTGTCGAGGGAGCATGCAGGACTATATGACTAGTTGAAATTGCCGATACGAGGCTGTCGATATTTCCCCCACTGACGCTTCTATCGCCCGGATTGAAGGTTGAGGCATCTCGCGAATGGAACGCATTTGAGTCGACCACAGGGAACGGCAGTAAGAAGGGGAAATGAGATCCGTTACCAATACGAGAATCAACTTGGAGTGGCCAGCCAAGGTGTTCGACGATCCTCGCGACTGTACTAGGCCAAGACCTACGACATAATCAATATGAGAGAAGATGATTATTTCTGCTCACACACCTAACCTTGACCTCGTTTCTGGTCTGTGATCAGCAGAGGAGTCGACCGCTCGAATTCTTTGAAAGTTGCTCTCCGGCATCTCAGGCGGAATCCCACACCTGGTATCGCTGACAGTAGTCGCGATTGCAGCGTGTCCTTCAGTGTGGAGTCCATCCGGTTCGTCGAATACGTGTACGTCAATGGCGGATCCGCGCGGAGTACACTTGACAGCATTTGCAGTGAGTGTTGGAATATTGCTGTTCTCGTCATAGTAGGTACGGTTTGGGTTTAATTACGGTTCCTTAATATCGGTTATTATGCAGGGTTACTGGTCCGTTTCCATGTTCTGATACTGGTTTCATGTTGTGGCTTGGTTGTTATTACTATATAAGTGGTACTATCGTAGAAGTAGATAGAATAACGAAGCAAGGGAGTTTCATTTTCCGTCAGTGAGGTTGAAGAGGGTATTTTCAAGCTTCCTTGCATTTTCAATGGCGTATCCTGGGGTGTTTCCAGGGTCCACGTTGAACTCCAACTTGCGCCGGGCGGCCTCCAGCCTAGGTGAGCTTTAGCAAGGCCTGGCGAGTTCGTGTCATTTGTACGCACTGACAGACATAAGTCGCTTGATGAAGGATGCTGTGAAAATCGAACGGTTCGCAACAAGCCATCTCCTTGGCCAGCTTCTACTCTCGTCAAGTCCTACTAAAAAGATTGGGCGCTGCGCATGTGATTGGAGCAGATGACATACGAGGATATTATTAATGGTGAAGAGGAGTGCCTATGCTCATAAACGAGGAGAAACCGGAGGAAACTAAGAAACCTTACTTTTGAAGCCGCACGAGACCTCTCCAAATTCTCCTGAGTGTCGGGATCCAGTCAAGAACCAGCTCCAAGTAGCCTGGGTGATATTGTTAGTATATGTATCCAGTGAATAAAGCGGTCACCCACTTGATGATCTGGTTTAGCGGGGTTCGTACTAGGGGCTTTGAGTGTATGGAAGACGGGGGAAGTGGTGAGAGATCCTACTTCTTCCAGGTTTGCGGCCTCCCCGGATCGACTGTGTCGATTCTCCCCTCGCCCAGGCAGCCATTGGAAAGGAGCTCGGCCCCGTCGACAACGCCGTGGAGTACAGCGTCGTTGTCGGTGACCTTGCCGGTAATTTCCCTAACGCTGACCCCATGAATATATTCCGCAATCCCAATCTCGGTCTGCGTGGCTATTCCCCCCCGGGGCTCATCGTCCCCTTCCATTCATGCTGCAATGCAAAGTTCATGGTTGACTCGATGGAACTGAAGGCGAAGAAGGACGGGGACAGGAACGGGAATGGGAGAGAGGAAGGAGATGGGTCCAGGTTCTGCCACCGCAATAGAGGCGAATAACAGGGGAGAGGGGAGATTCCGTAGCGATGAACCAGCTAGCACTACTGCGTGGATCAGAATGGGATGGGAAACAACAGGGAATAGGGATGATGGAATGTGGGGGGATCGAAATGGGGGTCCATAGTTAGGTTATTGTTATTGTGATCGAGTACTTTAGAATTCGTGGAAGCAGGGTAGTGGGTGCGCGGTACGGATGTGGCTTCTAGAACGAATTCAGCACATGGTTTTTGTTGCATTGTAGAGAAGTGAGATAGAGCGTTGTTGAGGGTCATGGATCAGGACGAGGTGAAGCGAAAATGTGTGGTGGGTTGGTCGTCATTATCAATAGATCGCTGCCCATGGAATCGCTGTTGTTGAGAAGGGGACGGTGAGGTTGGGTAGTAGTTAATCCATTTTGTGCTGGTAAAATCACATTCCGCCGCAGAAAGGTCAAGAAGATCGAAGTAGGTTCGGTGTTGAGGTCGAGAGACAAGTGCGGTTCGAAGGACAGCACTGTTGTGGTGATTTTGGTGGTTTCTTGCACCCGCGATGTTGACTAGATGTAGAAACGTGGAAACCGCAGCACAAAGGCGACACGAGGGCGGATTCGCAACGAGACGATGGCTAGGAAAAAGCTGGGCTTTTACTGCACGCGAAATCGGAGCATTTAGCCCTTGCACCCTTCGGTAAAATGGTGTAATACACACCTCAGATCGAAATCATTTCCCAAGTTGCATCACTCTCCATCCTTGTCGCTAGAGGACTCGTCGAGTACTGAGCCTCTTCGCTTTGACCGCATGGCCGATGCTGGAAGAATGACAAGGGAAGAGGAAAAGTCGAAAGTGGTGCAAGGTGGCCTGGCGAGTGCGCCAAGGACGTGAATAGGGTGGAACAGGGCGAGGGGTTTGCAATTTGTCGTGTGATGAGGGAAGGGGTGCAATTGGAGTGACTCAATTTGACTCAATTTGAGGTCGGAATTTGAAGTGGATGAGGACAGCGGAGGGTTGGCAGGTTAGGTTAGGGATGCTCGATCTTCCTTGATGCAGCGGAAGCATTGTTTCTTTGTCACCATCTGATAACAGCGAGGCGGCCGCATTCAGACCACATATTCACTAGCAGCAATCCACCTCACTGATCCCACGTTCAAAGTGGCCCTTGCTCTCCCCTCTCCCTATCCTCCACTCTAAGTCTTCGAACGCAAACCAACATGGCCACTCGAGCACCCGAGCAAATCCACTTGTGAGCATCCAGACAGCTAGTGCAGCATTGTTCTCTGACCACCGAAAAGCCTGCATTTAGACCGTGTGATGCTTCACTCCCATCTAGGTTACACCGCTGATCTTGTCCGTCATACAGAAATCACTTTGAAAGACGATACAGATTCGAAGTATCGCCTGGAGTTGTCTGTGGGAAATCAGGAGATAAAATTACGGAAGGGTGCTACCCAGTCCTGGACACCAATCCAATTCGTGTAAGCCCCTTGTTCTCGCTATATATACCCACTGAAATCTCTGTGTTCGTAGAGATATTTCTCCGACATCCAAAATGCACGTGAAGATTCAAAGGGTCATATTGTTCCTGTTCATGGAAAAGAAGACACAGGCGAACGAAGATATCGACCTACAAGGGCTCTCTGATGAGTATTGGGATACCACAAAGAATGAGTTTATTGTACAGAGTCAGTCGTGATGACCGATCAATCCGTTCATGTCTAACAAAAGGGCAGAGGTCGTTGTCATTGGAAAGAATCATGTGTCTCTAGAATTACAATTCTCTCCGGGTGCTACCGTTCGTCACTTTACCACAACGCACCTCAGCCAGCTAACAAAGACCGCATAGGCGGAATCTCTACGCAAGTCGCTCCAAGAACTGGAACGATCGATGGAGAAATACAAGCCACTGATGAGTGAAAGGGTGGAGAGGACTTTGGGGAAAGGGATTCAAGTTGGCGCTGTATTCGCTGAGGTCAGCTCTACCCGTATGGAAACCAGCAGGACATTGACACCTCTTAGTTCGATCCGATTGCAAAGGCTGTCCTCGGTATTGCCAAAGGCGCACTTGAGGTTCGTGCTCTCTACTGGCGCCTCAAATTGAACCAGAGGTAACGCTTGATCGTCCAGCTCCTGAAGGAACAAAACAAATACGATCAGATGCCATCGAGCCTGTCAGATCAGTTGGAGCGCGTCTTGCCTTTGGCGGACAAAGTCGTAGACGAAATCGTCAGCGAAGAGGCAGAAGAGACAGAGATCTTGGGTAAAATAATCCCGCGAATGTTCGAAGCAATGCAAACGATCGCCAAATTTTTATGCGAATACGTCAAGCGTGGGCGATTCAGTAGGCTGTCTCCTTTCTGGAACCCGCAAATGCTGATGATCGCAGAGCGAACAGGAGATGCGCTGATTTGTTCGAAGGACAAAGAGACGATGAAACAAATGGGTGAAGAATTAGAAAACGTCATTGAAGACTTCATACGTGCAGTCGATGTCGAGACTCTGCGCCTAGTTAAAAGGATTGGTAAGCACACATCGTCTTAATATTGCGTGAGCCCATTCTCAGTCGCTTTGTGTAGAGCAAGAGCTTCTACTCAGCCGGCTTGAACCTATCAAGACCGGATATGACCGGACCCTCCGCTGCATGAAAGGTACCCGCGAATCTCGCCTCAAAGAAATCGTAAATTGGGTAGCCAATAAATCGGGGGATACATACTGGATCCATGGCTTACCCGGAATCGGCAAAACGTCGTTAGCTCATTCGATCTGTGCGAGCCTCCACGATCAAAAGCAGCTTGCTGGGGCCGTTTTCTGCAGGAAGGATCACCCGAAGTTGAGCCAACCTAGGAGTATCCTCTCGACTCTCATCTACAACCTCGCGGAAATCTCCCCTCCTTTTCGAAAGATTGTGGCAAACCGTCTTCGTAAAGACATAAACCTGACGCCAGAGTCAATGAAGAACTCTCTCTTCCTTGAATTGCTCGATAACCTTCCTAAACACCCAAACGATTTCCTCGTCTTTGTCATTGACGCATTCGACGAATGCGGCGACGATCGTAGTCGTCCACGCCTCCTGAGGCTTCTCACAGGCGCAGCTACACGTGCCTCGTGGCTCAAATTTATCATCAGCAGCAGACCTGAAGCCGATATCGGACAGTTCTTTGACGGACTCCCCAAGTCGTCGTACGTGGGATATGATTTGGGTACAGATCAAGAAGCCAGCGGTGATCTGCGAACCCTCGCTCGAAGCGAATTCGGACCGGTCGCCCGAAAATGGCGTCTCCCCACACCTTGGCCAGAAGACTTGCTCTTGGACAGAATTATCTTTCGGGCGGATGGCCTCTTCATCTTCATCAAGACCCTTGTTCGTGCCCTTGAGCATCATGCAAACCCCACAGAGTTTTTGGAGGCAGCCTCCGAAGAAGCTGGTGTTGGGTTGAAATCTTTGTATGGGCTCTACTCAAATATCCTTAATTCACGAATAGTATATAGCAAGGCTGAGTTTCAAGGCGTCATTGAAGTCCTTCTGGCAACGGCTCGTTACCACGCCTTACGCGAGGAGACAATTGCAGAACTGACGGGAGTAAAACTAAACCTCGTCGGAGTGTGGGTGGATGAGCTCAGCTCTTTGCTATATCGGGACAAAGGGACCAATAGAAGGATTCGTTTCATGCATTTATCAATTTCAGAATTCCTTATCAGCAACGACTACCCCTGCGACTATCGAATCAACCGCCAGGACGCAAATGTACAGCTGGGAATTACTTGCCTCGAAACGATGGTTCACCAACTCCCTTTCAATATCTGCGGGCTCGAAGATTCCCGGCTCGCTAACGAGGACATCAAAGATCTCCCATCCCGAATCACAAAGAACATTCCCGACTGCTTGCAATATAGTTGTCTTCATTGGTCAAATCATCTTTGTTTTGTTCCCGACAATAATGATCAGCAAGTGTGGGATAGCTTGGAGAAATTCTTTGAAGGATCGAGCCCATTACTTTGGATTGAAGCGTTAAGCATTTTGGGAATGGTTCCGATGGGTGCTCCGAGCATTCGCAACGTGATCACCTGGGCCAAGGTGAGTTCAGCTCCGGCTTGTATTTTGGGTAATTCTGATTGTCAGTAGAATGGAAATCCGGCCTTTCTTGAGAGAATTCACGACGTTCGCCGCTTCATCATCGCCTTTCAAACCCCAATCTCTACCAGTGCTCCACACACATACCTTTCAAACCAGGGCTTGGATGACACCCGTGAATCTCTCCTCAAGCAAATCGTAGATTGGGTAGCCAATAAATCAGAAAAGGAATATCTTCTTCATAGTAACACGTACTGGGTCTACGGCCCACCCGGAATCGGCAAAACGTCGTTAGCTCGTTTGGTCTGTGCGCGCCTCCACGACCAAGGGAAGCTTGCTGGGGCCTTTTTCTGCCGGGAGGATGACCCGAATATGAGCGAGCCCAGAAATGTCCTCCCGACCCTTATCTACAAACTCGCCAGAATTTCCCCCCCATTTCGACGCATTGTGGCGGATTGTCTTCGTAACAACCCAAACCTGACACCAGAGTCAATGAAGGACTCAGACTTCCTTGGCCTGCTCGATAACCTTCCTAAACGCCCAAACGATTTCCTCGTCTTTGTCATTGACGCATTCGACGAATGCGGCAACAATCGTAGTCGTCCAGCCCTCCTCAGGCTTTTGACAAGTGCGGCCGCACGAGCTTCGTGGCTGAAAATCATAGTCACCAGCAGACCCGAGGCTGATATCCAACGTTTCTTTGATACACTCACCCGGTCGTCATATTTGCAATACGATTTGGCTACAAATCAAGATGCCAATGATGATCTGCGAACCTTCGCTCGAAGCGAATTCGAATCAGTCGCCGAAATTTGGAATCTTCCCACAACTTGGCCAGAAGAATCGCTCTTTGACAGTATTATCTCCCGGGCGAATGGCCTCTTCATCTTCATCAAGACCCTTGCGCTTGCCCTTGAGCAATGTGAGGACCCCACAGAGATTTTGAAGGCGACGTCCGAAGAAACCGGTGCAGGGTTGAAACCTCTATACGGGCTCTACTCGAATATCCTGTGTTCACGAATAGTACATAGCAAGGCCAAGTTTCAGCGGGTCATTGGTGTCGTTCTATCAGTGGCTCCATACCGCGCTCTGTGCGAGGAGACAATTGCAGAGCTGGCAGGAGTGGAACCCAACCTCGTCAAAAAGTGGGTGGATTACCTAAGTCCCTTACTATATCGAGACGAAGGGACCAATGGAGGGATTCGTGTCCGGCATTTATCGATTTCAGACTTCTTTGTCAGCGACCAATGTCCCTGCGACTACCGAATGAACCCCCGAGACGCAAATTTGCAGCTGGGAATTACTTGCCTCAAGACGATGGTTCACCAACTCCGTTTCAATATCTGCGGGCTCGAAGATTCCCGACTCGCTAACGCGGACATCGAAGATCTCCCATCCCGAATCACAAATAACATTTCCGACTGCTTGCAATATAGTTGTCTTTATTGGTCAAGTCATATTTGTTTTGTTCCCGACAATAATGATCAGCGGGTGTGGGATAGCTTGGAGGAATTCTTTGAAGGACTGTGGCCATTGTTTTGGGTTGAAGTATTGAGCATTTTGGGAGTGGTCCCGATGGGTGCTCCGAGCATTCGAAGGGTGATATCCTGGGCCGAGGTAAGTTCAGCTCCAGCTTGTATTTGGGGTAATTCTGATTAGCATTAGAATGGAAATCCGACCCTCCTTGAAAGAATCCAGGACATTTACCGATTCATCATTGCCTTTCGCACCCCCATCTCTATCAGCACCCCGCACATGTATCTTTCAACCCGACCCTTCTTGCCCTTACGCTCGAATTTATCAGAGACCTTCAGCGTGCGATTTACTAAGGCCATCAAGATGGTGAGAGGGAGATTATCGTCATGGCCAGCACTGCCATTGTCATGGACTGGACATACTGGCGCTATTAGATGCATGAGCTATTCCCCCAATGGGCAGCAGATCATTTCCGGATCCGATGACAAGACCATCCGGATCTGGGATGCTGAGACGGGTGCTATAATTGGTGAGCCCCTTCAGGGGCATACCGACGAGGTGTGGTCCGCTGCCTACTCTCCGGATGGCAGGCACATTGCCTCAGGATCGAGGGACAAGACTATTTGGGTTTGGGATGCTGAGACTGGTGCCGTAGTAGGCGCACCTCTAGAGGGGCACACCCAGGGGGTGACGTCCGTTGCCTACTCTCCCGATGGGCGGCGCATCCTCTCTGGATCGTCGGACAAGACGGTTCGAATCTGGGATGCCGATACTGGTGCAGCAATTGGCGAACCTCTCGAGGGGCATAGCGAGGGTGTGACGTCCGTCACCTACTCTCCCAATGGGCGGCGCATCATATCTGGATCGTGGGACAACACGATTCGAATCTGGGATGCCGATACTGGTGCGGCAATTAGCGAACCTCTCGAGGGGCATAGCAAGGGTGTGAGGTCCGTTGCCTACTCTCCCGATGGGCGGTGCGTCATCTCTGGGTCGTGGGACAGGATGGTTCGAATATGGGATGCCGATACTGGTGCTCCAGCTGGCAGACCTCTCGAGGGGCATAGTGAGGGTGTGTTGTCCGTCGCCTACTCTCCCAATGGGCAACAAATCATCTCTGGATCTGATGACAAAACCATTCGAATCTGGGATGCTGTGACTGGCGCTGCAATTGGCAAACCGCTGGAGGGGCATAGCGAAGGTGTGACATCCGTCGCCTACTCTCCCAATGGGCGGCGCATCGTCTCTGGATCTGATGACAAGACGATTCGAATCTGGGATGCGGAGACTGGTGCTGCAATTGGTAAACCTCTGGAGGGAGAAATTCCAACTGTGCTGTCCGTTGCTTCCTCTCCCAATGAGCAGCACGTTGTTCCTGGACCTAATAACAATACCACCCATGTGTCGGAGCCAATTCCACATCAACCGTCCTCACCACGTAATCCAGCCCATGCTCATTTTTATTCACAGCCTGACTCGCAGGGCTGGGTCAGAGACTCAGACGGCGGCTTACTCTATTGGGTACCCCTAGATTGTCGTAGTGACCTCCATTCGCCCGTTCTCAACACAATGTCCCGTTCATCTGGCAATCGATCAGTTTCTCTTGATTTTGAAGGCTCTGCAGTTGGAACCGATTGGCCCCAGATATTTGACAGTGCACAATGATAACCGTTCTTTCCTCGTAACCGTTTGTATGTAATTTGGTGTATGAGGTGCTCTGTGGTTATTGAAGCTCAATCCCGTCTTCCTTAGACTCCCCATTTTGTCACAAATGCTGCAGAAACTGATGTGACCGACGCCACGAAGGTAGATGATACGTCCATTCGTACAACATAGCAGAATAGTATTTATTTGCATAGACAACCAACCAGCGAGATGTACGTGGCAGGCACGGAAGATGGAGAATAATCCAAGAGGGGATGGTAGGACTTCAGAGACCCGATAGATGCAATGGGGGAGACAGAGACCAGTCAAAAAAATGAAATGAAAAAGAAGAATGAACTAGTATTCGACAGCCGACGTGAAAA
>Ga0307515_10015753_pt1 | contig 13911 bp, 13 predicted proteins | sample 17_EM_MG_FD_194513 | JGI IMG/M metagenome (GOLD analysis project Ga0307515, IMG submission 194513) | Populus trichocarpa ectomycorrhiza microbial communities from riparian zone in the Pacific Northwest, United States - 17_EM | ecosystem: Host-associated > Plants > Roots > Unclassified | place... | reverse complement strand
GTAATTCTCCGTCAGAGGGTTCGAGGTTCCGTCAGAGCCGTCAGAGCCGTCCGGAACACCCGGGTGTTTCAGACGGAAACTAGGGTTGTTGCTGATGACTCATAATTGTGTCAATGAAACGCGACTTGGTGGGATAGAGTAGATCTGTGGTAGATGCCGCACTCAATGTTTAATCATGATCATGGCATGTAGAAATAGAGAGATATGAAAAATCTTCATATTCTCTGGTGATGGCAGAGTGGGAATGAGAATAAGGCAGATGGGGATCAAGACGGACAGGAAATGAATAGATAGTAAGCTGTTTGAAATTATGAATATTACTATGCCATGGACTGTGACATACTGTGTCACATTTGTAGTCAGTGATATAAGCTATCCATCAACCTTATATCAATGGGTTATCTCTTCATCTGCAAAATATAAATCGGTCCAAAAAGTACAAGCAAACCTCCCAGACACTCCGGTCAACCTCACCATTGCTTCTAAGTACTTCCATATTTGTCCAGCCCCGCCTGGAGCTGAGCAATGTGCTTTCGGTCTTTCGAAGAGCATTCTAAGGTGATTCTGAAATCAGATAATGTTGTGGAGGTGGATTCAGGATGCTATGGGATTTAACTTATAGGATAGTTACATTTTGGAGTGGTGCAGACGTCTGCCCAGGTCTGTGGGAGGGTTCACAAGCAGTTGAGAATGCGGTGCAGCTCTGCGGGAAACATTGTGCTGTGTTCCTAAAGCATTGGTTCTTAGAGGTCCATAATCACAAGCCATTTCATCTGTCATATTTGTCACTGGTATAGTTTCAAGCTTCACTACATCACAATGTGGCATATAATATCCAAGTCTCCATATATATATACACAGAGTCAATCTGGCTGTAGAAAGTACTTGAGCATAAGCGGAGTGGCATGCTGAGATGCCAACTGAGAGAACATCGAGATGCACTTGGAGGCCGTTTTGGTGGGAAATATGTTTCTCATCACCAGCACCATTCAGTTCAACAGTGGGAAGCCGGTGGATGGCATACAGAGCAACAGGGATAATGGAGACAGACAGAGCGACAGGGGGGGAGGACATAAGGAGAATTAGGGATACTGGAGAGGGACTGAGCAAAAAGGAGTATATATTTGGGAAACTCCGGGGTAGATAAACATTCTCTCATTATACAAAGTACAGTCTATTCTTGCCAGTTCTTGGTCCCACACACTCTTGCCAAGCTTTCTTAGATCCATGCAACTGGTGGTGTTCTTCACACATTCTTGCTCAGCCTTCATTCATGCACCCAGATGAGTGAACAATGTGAGCGACCCCGCACAAGTTTCACATCGCAAACCATGACAACCCCTGATGTGTTCACAGGTTCCCACTGAACTCATAGTCGTCCCCATCAGTCCTGGCTGCAGGAGAAGGGAGTCCACCCAGGAAGAACACATCTGAGTTATTCAACTAATGTGTGAATGACATTCCTAACTTGAAATCCAATGGCTAACAGGAGTTGGCAAAACTGCACTTCATTGCACTGTGAATGAGTGGAACAAAAAGATCACGGTCATCAACAAACAGCGCACTGGACAACCAAACAACATATTGGACCGTCACAAGTGGCATCTACAAGTATTGGTAAAGGGCAACCCACATGCAACATTACGCGAAATCACGGCAGATTCTGGACTGAATTGCAGCACTCGATTGGTTGGGGATGCACTTGGTTCTCAGCTGTGGAGAGTATACATATGTAGGCATATACCCCGGTTAACACCTGCCAATCAATTGAAACAGAAGCGGCGGGCTCAGCAGTAAGCCTCGATGGCAGTTGAGTGGAGGAGGAGGAACAAGATAGACACAGATGAAGTTTATCTCACGATTGGATCCATGCCACAGCATCCCACTGTACAAAGAATACCAGGTGCAGCATTCAAAGATCGCAATCTTGCACCAAGCTTTAAAGGGGACTTCGAAATAATACAATTCTCTGCAGGATTCTCATCTATTGAATAGACACAACTTGTTCCCATACGACATGAATAAGACCATGAGTGGGAAAACAATACTGCTCGACTTGGACTGAATTCCTCTCAGTATGTCAATGATGTCTTGGTTCCACATGTTCTACCACTCTATGAAGCAATGGGAGGGTCCAATGCTGGTGTACATACCATTGGAGATGGTGCCAGCTACAGTACATCTGCATTTACGCAGAGGTGGAGATCGATAAATGAAATGATACAGTTTGATTGGTCACCCCATTCACCAGATATGAATCCTTATCAGAATGTATGGTCTATAGGGAAAGCAGGCTTTAGAAAAGTAATGAGGGACCCTAACAAATGACCTCATGGTTGTGAGGAAGTCATGGGTGTTGCACAGCAGTTGTTGAAGGAGCTGCCATGGGAGCGGATCGAGAGGTGGATAGATGGCATGCCATCAAGAGTCTCTACCCTCATTCGCAAAAATGGTGGTCCTACTCAATCGTAGACCTTGTTATATGTATATACTACTCGTATCTTCATTCTTAATGAAATCGACCAGCATTGGGTTGAGAAATCCAGTTTTGAACGTTGCCTGAAGGTTGGGAAATGCCAAGTGTCCGCCCACTCTCTTCATTCGTCTGGAACTGTATTTGAGTGGTTCCTCATGCACTCTTGCCAAGGCTTCACAGATCAATGCAATTTGTGTGGTTCCTCACAACTGGGTACCCTTTCATATCCTCTCACCCTCTTCCTACACTCCTGGAGCCAGAACTGCTCATTCTCACAAATTCCATTTGAATGGCATGAGAAGTGCACACTTTCACCACACCAAGATCGTGAGGACTTAGAGATGTAAGTAGAGGCCACCCTCGAGCAAGTATTGCGATGTGCTTGGAGGACAAAATCGAGACCATACAGAGATATACTTGGTAGCTGAAATCGAGCGAGTGTGGAGAGGAACCGGGAGCCGATGATCCATCAAGAATGGTGGAGCTTGTGGAGGAGATTCTTCTGGAGGCGGTCCATCAGGAGGCGGTAAATTGGGAGCAAGGTGTGATGTGAGCTGAGACTCTATTCCTTTGTTAACTGGCAATTGTGGGAATGTAGACAGTTGAGTACAACAAGATCTGGTGAAAGATGAGAGATTAGAGATGTAAGAGACGGGCTGGGAGCTGGAGATAGTCAATCATGGGAGGACGCACTACCCAGTGAATGCAGTAATCAGTGTATACAGGACTCAGTGTATGTACTACTCAGTGTATGCAGCACTCAGTGGATGTAGTGCTCAGTGTATGCTGTACTCGGTGTATGCAGTACTCAGTGTATGCTGTATTTCATGTTAAATTATGATCATGGCACGAAGCGACAGAGAGGGATGACTCAACTTTATGTAGTTAGGTGATGGGAGAGTTAAGGTCAACAAAGCGACAGATGAGAGGAGATGCGGGAAATCAGCATGAGAAAACTGGGACTCAAGAGATGTATTTTTGGTAGTCAATTTACAATCCCCGATAGGGCAGGTACGAGTCCCAATACAGTGGGTAATATCACTGATACAATGTCTTTTACACCCAATCAGGCAAGTCATACCCCGAATTTCTTATAGCTGCTTGTGTTCTCCATATCATTGCCATCTTCATCCCCCATGTCTCTGTCGTGTCCATAACTCTACCATTATCGCAGAACACAATGTTCAGTTATCTCTCTCTATCTCCCCATGCCATGATCATGAGCTAACACTGAGTACAACATACACCAAGTACAGCATACACAGAGTACAGCATACACGGAGTCCAGCATACAGGGAGTACAGCATACATGGAGTAGAGCATACACAGAGTACAGCATACATGGAGTACAGCAGACACGGTGTACAGCATAAACAGAGTGCTGCATACATGTAGTACAGCATACATGGTATACAGCATACACCGAGTACAGCATACACCGAGTACAGCATACACCGAGTACAGCATACACTGAGTACAGCATACACTGAGCACAGCACGCACCGAGTACAGCATACACCGAGTACAGCCATCAGCAAAACCAATTCTGTTCGGGTAGGATTGCTCCATGAACGTAGAGACGCTGGGCCAGAGCCGTCAGAGGCGCTCTAGTGGTGACTTACTGCGCGCTCAGAATCAATACGAAGCGTCGCATTGCGTATTGCCCTCCCACCACAGCTTCACCGTTTCTCCTTGCTCTGTCAGTCATCTATTTCAAATGAACACTCCATCATTGAGGCCAACTGTGGCCATTTGTCGGAATGAGTTCATTGGGTGCCCGCTTGCATCATGATTGCAATGACATGGGTGACACTGTGAAAATCTCTCCTTGCATTCCTTCTACCCGCACACAAAATGCAATTCTCTCTTTACTGAATACAGACATCATTTAAAGACGCCAGATCTATGAGGCTATTGACAATCCATCCCTCATTCCGTCTGTCTGCTGTCTGATTACTAGTAGCTATCTATGGAATTAGGTGTGCGCAGCTGATGATGTTTCCCACACTGAAAAGTTGCAAAGCAACGGCTGTTGGTGCCTTCCTTACTTGTACAAATTTCAAGACGGGATCCAAGTTACCCAAGCTTTCAGGTATTGTGGTGAGCGCCATGGCTAACCAGTACTCAACGAAAGCTCCATCCTCATTCAGGAGTTTGATTTTGAATAGTTGTTGCAGTTGCCACTGGAAACACCCATTAAGCGCGCCATAACACCTCCCCGGTCATTGCTTTACCCACACCTAGTCATTCCATCGGTCCCCTCCACAACAGCTCTGGCTTCCTGTGCATTGACACATCTGAGATATGTGTTCACCTTCTAAACGCTGCACTTGAACCTTATTACCATGGTCAATACTGAGCTCCGTTGAGTGCAGTTGTTCATCCGATATATACATCTGGTTACGACTGTTATACGTGATATACTTCCGCATGCTGTGGTATTGTGCCATACACTGCATTTCATCTAGCGTATTGTCGTGAAATGCTCTGAAGTCTTTGATAATAGCATCAGGATGCTTTCCATCACGGCGGTTTTGGGGTCCCATGAAGTTGGGCTTAGCATATGACTGGGAGCTCGGGGAGGCAGCCAAATCAGCACCGGAAGGGAGGACGTTGCAGGTGGCAGCGCCATTTTCCCAATGCTGAGTGAGGGCTGGAAGTTTGAGCTCTCTGATTTCAAAGCAGAGAATGCGATGCTGAAAGGTGATTACTTGTGCCAGGTGGTTGAGATTGTTATTGGAGGCGTCCCTACCGTCCTTGAGGTCCGTTTTATGTGCTTGTCCATGTCTCTCGGCAGAATACTGTTTAAAGGCTCGGTATCAAAGACTCTGTTTGACCCAACGAGACATAAACTGGATCTTTGGACAGTTGAAGTCAGAATTAAACTCCTTCGCAACATCTAACTCGTGGGTGGGATAATCGCGGCAGGTGTTCATTTCACTCCACTTCTTGGACAGCATCCACATCTCAGCATATGTTTCCTTGACTAGCTTTCGCTGCTTCACAAGTTCTGTTCTCAGGGCATTGGGTTTGGCTTTCGGCTGTTTGCCGGCTTGGTCGAGTAAGAAAACTTCTTTGAAGGTGTGAAAATGACACAAGGTGTCCTCCATGTAGCTCAATGTTGCATCATCGTGAGATTTATATTGAGCATACATATTGAATGCTAAGAATGCCCGTGTGCACTCAATTGTGTGATTGATTATGGGATGCTAAGCAGGGCTTCTGCATCGTGGAGTCTGAGTTACAACTCCAAGCAGGTACCGGCTCATTTCCTTCATCTCCTTCCCATTCCGTTGAGAAACTTCCACATATGACTTATTTTTTGGTGTGAGGTTGTGGTAAGCAGCCACGGATAACCAGATTGCGTTCTACTTGTCGAGCCGTTCCTGTGTCCTTGTGCACAGGAAAATTCAATTCTGAAGGTGGTCAAGCATGCTGATCTGCGTTGAGTGGAGTGTGTCGGGTTTTGGGATGTCGCTCACGATTCGGGGAATGCTTTGAAACACGTTAAATCTTTGGTGAACACGCCACGATGAGAGTGTGCCATCGGTGGCCTTTGTGTTGACATCGCTGAGCATTCAATTCTGGTTGTGATCCCGCTGAGGGTTTTGCTTGTCAGGCGGGACATAATCTCTCAGTTAGTTCTGTGGACACTTGCACCAAAAACAGACATGCTGCTCGAGATGTTGTCGGTCTCTATACTCAGGGCAATCTGTAACCGACGCTGCTAAAACCAGTTTGCAACACCTGATGTTGCCTTCTGCACAGAGAATGTTGTAATACCCACTCTCGGCGCAGGGATTTTGTATAAAGGTGGGATGCGGGAGTACACCCCAGTGTACCACGTTCAGCACCTCTTGGTTTGTTTGCTGCAGGTCTACCAGCCGCGTCTGAGAAATATTGCGGTTTGTAATTGGAATCGGAAGGAGAGCGAACATTATGACGCTTTGCATTCAGGGCATCTGGTGGATCTTCGAAGATACATTGCCAATTGTCATATATACAGGCCACTCTGTCTTGTCGCCAGCAAATTTCAACAAATGTGTTTCGTCTGACACGAAGATTAAGGGAACCAGTGTATCCATCAGTCGGAGCATTCACTACATCTCGATGAGCACATGGTTATCCTCCAGTGTATCCCCGTACTGGAGTCTCCCACCACCAGTACTGATTGTGAATTTCTGTATAATTGCGTTATGGTGGTGTATCTCTGTTGAAGCAATGCTGATAGGCGTACATGAGATGATCCGGGTAGGCGGGCAGCCACATCAAGCATCAAGTGCTTTTGATGATGTCTCGACTACAGTATTTGATAGGGTGTTGGTGATTGTCATTCCATCTCATATCCTCAAGAGTGTGTAGTTCCCACTCCCTGAGAGCCTAATCTGCTGGAATCCTAGCCACGGGCTTGTGAGTGCCATCCCCATTTTTGAAGCTTCGGAAACGCAGTGAGGGGTCTGCTCCCTTCAGCACGTTGTCATAGTAAGTATTCATGCGTATCTTCTTGATCCCACACTGGATATATTTGTACTCTTCACAGGTCGTGAAGGGTAGTAGGGATTGTTTGTAGGTTGGTCTCAAAGCAACACTGAGCGTTGTGTTCCTATGGCTCAGCGGAGCGCCAGCGCCGGAGTATATTGCCGTCTGCGGCAGAGAGGGTGGCAGTGGTTGAGATACCGAGTCTGCAATGTGTACACCGTGTTCGAGGTAGGGCAACGCATCGAAGTCTTTGACTGAATCTTTCTTAGCGTTGAATGGACAATGCAGAGCGGGCTCATCCCATCGGGGCGCTGCAAATAGTCAGATTCTTCTGGTGTGCAACTTGAACATGTTCCGGATGGTGTAATTTGATACGTTGAAGTTGCCAGCTGTCCGAGGAGGACGTCTTTTGGCAGGAAAATTCGGGGCAATGGGAAAGGGTCTTCTCTGGCATTGTCGACGACATGCGAGGAGTGGAGTATATACTGTCCACAAGGATGAAAGTTGGTGCTGGGCCTGAGCTGTCTGTAGTGGGTGTAAGTTCACAATACTTTCAGCAAACTTGAGAGATTTATTGAGTCTCAACACCATCACAAGGAGGTTCCTGACACGCCAGGAGTTGCAAACATGCTGCATGTGCGATGTCCCACAATACTATGAATACTATAATATCAATATATAACCCATAGGTGAAATAAACCCTGAGGGATCCGAAAACCTCGTGACGCATGTAATAATTGATGCCTGGGATCAATAGATGAGAACATAGGAAATGAATAAGCCCACAACCCGACCTCAAACTAAAACAAGCTGGAGACAAAATAACCCTAACCAAACAACACACCTCCACGCATGCCGTAATCAGTTCCTGCGCAGAATAGATTACAGCAAACCAAAATCACAAGACAAGAACCCAACCCTAACCAGAACGCAATAACCATCACCTCCTCTTCAACGGAAGGACTGGCTCACTCACCACCTACTGAGCCATCCGGGCATGGCTCAGGGGGAAGATCACCAGGGAGACTGTCGCCACCAGCCGATTTGCCAAGCAGCTGCTGTTCCTCATCCACCTCCGAGATGTTTCTGGCTGCCTAAGCTTCTTGCAGAGTTGGCACCACTGGGCAAGGTCATTGCGGCATCACAAGCCCCACCAACTCCAACCCACTGAGAGGATGACTGTCGAATGTTTGTGGTCGTGGGAGAGGCTCTGGGGCTTGTGGCTGTGGGCCAGGCACCAGAGGTTGTGGCCGTGGGGTATGCTCACGCATCTCCTGGCCTTGGTCACGTAGCATGATTGGCGGATTGTCTCCCATTGTATCTACATTGTCAGCCGATGTATTTACCATCTCTCCCTGGCCAATCATCCGAGGTTCTTTGCCATTATCCTCCTCCTCATCCTCATTCATCTCCTCATCCTCATCCTCCTCATCCTCATCTTCCACCTCTTCATCTTCCTCCTCATCATTCTCACCATCACTTTCCATATGCACATCGCCATCTGAATCGATGCGGTACAGTGCATCCACATCATTCTCCTTGGGCATATCCACATCAGAATCATGTCCTGAGTCATATTCGCAGTCCAACTCCTCGGTAGAGTTGGTATCATCATCTGAGGGATCTCACACTATGGGCAATAATTCCGGCTCTAAATATACCCGCTCTTGTTAGCCCTCCGTGTCCCTGTCTGCCTCATACATTTCCTTCTGCAACTGCAAAGCAACAGCACGAGAGATATCAACTCCCCCTGGGGTTTGTTTAACCATAATTTTCTCTTTCCCTTTCCCATTCCCCTTCCATTCCTCCGTTGTGTTCCCCTTCCCTTTCCCTTTCCCCTTCCCATTGTCAGTCACCATCCCTTCCCCTTCCCATTCTATGTTGCCTTCCCTTTCCCGGTCCCTTTCTCACTGCCCTGAGTGTCTTCCTCACCCCCACCGTCGGCATTGTGATTGCCATCACCAGGACACCGACATCAACCACTCAGCGCTCCGGGATCCACCCAGTTCTCATATTCATTATCCTCATCGATTATATCATCCTAATTCAGTGGAACGGCCGGGAGGTCACCTGGCTTGTACTGGCGGCGGCTTGGTGGCTCAATCATTGCCCAGAGATTATCGCTACCTTACCAGAAGAAACGCTTGACGGGGTGTTCAACCATCCCCGAGCAGGTTGTCTGCGAATAGGAGCGATCAACTTGATCCCCAAAGGGATGGGGGTTGTCCCATCCCCAAATGTTTATTTGGTCGCGGGTTTTGTCCAACATTTGCCCCATATATGACAGGAAGGATGCCCACCACTCCTGAAAAGGTGAACACCTGCATCCGTGGTTTGGCCACATCAGCTGGAATTGTGAAATGTGGCGAGTTGTGACTGGATCAAGAAAGATTATACCATAAAAGAGATCCCATCCCCTCTCATCTGTGATGCCACAGACATTTTATATCCATATGAGTCCACCGAGGAGTTCTGGGTTGTATCCATTCAGATGGTCGTGATCCAATGACAGGCGTCAATATACAACCAATGTCAGCATTTTTGCTCCAGCAGTTTTCTTCCCCTTTCCTGTGCCCCCGCCCTCTGGAGCCATCACTGTGAGTTGAAAATGAATCTACATCTGAGGTGTTAGCATTATGATACAGTTGCATGAAGCGGAAGGAGGCCCAGAGGGAACGTACAAAGTAATGTAGGTTATCAGGTATGTTATGGGAGGAGAGGCATTGTTCTGTGCAAGTCCAGTGAAGTCAAGATGGTTCAGGATGCTGGCAGAGTGTTTGATACGGGAGAAAAAGAGAAATGAGGTGTAGGCGGGAAGAAGGGATATATATACTCTAGTTCCTGCGAGTTCTTGGTTTGACTTGTGAGATATGATTATTTTGATTCATATCCTGTGTTTTGATGGTTAATGAACACAAACTGGCCCAGCCTTTGTCTTGCGCAATCGCCAGGCACCCCATGAATGAGATGCCTCGACACGAGATTCAGTACTTGTGGTGAGGAAAGCTCATGACACTGGGCGTTGCTTTTGGATCATACACCCCTTTTACCACTCAGACCTCATGCAACTCAGAGCAAACAGAGTAGTTTTCAGGTTGCCGCAACAGTGCAACCATCCAACCCAGCTATAAACATGCCTAGTGGTGGAAAACGTACAGCCAACTGATGTCATAAGATAGCGAATACGTCTTTGTTCTCTTTGCGATGCTTCTAACTCTGCCAAAAAGGAATTTCCACCTGGAAACTGAAGATATACACAATTGATGGTTCAAAGTATTGTGCCAAGAATGTGTGCAATACTATGAAAATCGCGCCAAGAAGGCATATACACCCTTCAAGCGGTGCAAATAGACCTTCGGACATTGCTGTAACAGTCAATATCAATGCTGCGTTTAATATGAGTTTAATCAGATAGCAGTCAACCCCATATTTGAATGTTTTCCAAGGAATATTGTCCCCAACTATCGTCACGGGCAATTGTGGTTTAGAGTCTAGTGCTGTCTGCACTGTGCCTCCCTTTCATTTTACATCCCTCCGTGGTCGCTCAAATAGGAGTCTACCTCACCTGCCATTGCATGAGCATGCAGAGGAACTTATTCCTACATTCTGAACGTCCAACTTCTACATCAGACTATGCCTTCCCAACGCCCTCACACTGACAGGACTCTGGTAGTACGAAATGTTTGAAGTGTTGCTAATCGGCAGAAACAAAATTGTGGGCCTTCAGGGAATTCTCAACATCCCCCTGCTAAGAGACGCGTTTCCACACAGGCTGGCGAGAGGAATTGCTCTCAAGGAGGGAGTTCCGTAATGTCGACAATCAAAGGTCCAAACTCCACCCCGTTGTCTTTGCTGAAACATTCTCGTGTTGCAGACATCAGTCACCGCGTGACTTCCGCCCTGTCTGCTACACAGCGACGGTCAGTATATATTGCAACCGCCAGGTCAGCTAAAAGCAGTCATGTCACACCAGCATATGGAGGGACTTCACATAAAGACTGAATGCATCGCATTGTAAGCAGCCCCACATCCGGCATTGATAGCACTCCCACTCCTCTCAGCAGTCTTGAAAACCTGCCTACCCCTATCCCTAATCCAGAAGCCCACGCAATGATTACAAATCCACTGAGAATGCGAGCTGCAGAATGGAATCCGAGACAGAGGCGGTGGCAATTGCAATCACAGCCGGTGTCTACACCTCAATCAGTGGTCTCCAGCAGTCATAGCATCCATCGATGTGGTCACTCAGACATGGCGCATCTTGTATTTGCAATGGGCCGACTCCTGGAGCTCTACATGTGGAACAGGCAGCCATTCATGAGTGCAAGCAACTTGAAGATGGTAAGTTATGCAACACAACGCATTGTGAAAGCATTACCTGAAGTCCCACACTGGCATATAATAGAGAAGTACTGGAACACCGCAATGCAGCAAAACAACATTTGGTCGATAGCATTTGAGGCACGCACAAAGGAGATCTAGAACGAGATATGCTGAAGCAACGGCCCACATTGGATATTACACGCTCAAACTGGTACCAGGTTCGAGCACAAGTTGATTAGGTCAACACCCATTCTATTCAATCAGCAAGGGACGACAGAGCAGATATTAATGATCTCCACCACTTTGAATCCGACGCAGAGCGTTTGGAATTCATTGAATCCCTTCTGGCAGATAATAAGTATTATTTTGCTGTTGCAGATGGTGTGAAAGGGAGTGTACGTGGTCCCAATCTAACACAGAGAGAGTCGAAAGGTGCAAAGGAATGTCCAGCGTCCACTGTACTGCCTTGCGGAAGCAATCCCCTAGTTTATCTACATAAAATTGTATCATCGTGCGAATAACTGCAGTAACTATGCTGATGCATTTTATAATTCCATGATTGACGACAAGGATGGTCATATGCTTTCGCCACTGATCATGTTTACCTGCACCGTGTTTTGCCATGCTCTCCTAGAGTGGCAAAAGACCAAAGTTGTTCATCCCAAAGCTTCCATGTCAAAGCTGAGAGGGGACAGACCTGATCGCTCAAACTACTTCAACAACAAGACTGCCGGTGGTAAGAACACATCCTGCAGCACTGCAACAGGTCGCAAGTTGTTTACCTTGCCTGGCATTGCCAACACGCACACATTCTTGATGAATACCTGGAACACACTTCTGGAGAGCTACAAACAGAGGGTGTATAAAAACCCTCTTGATACAGTCAAGCATCAGATTCAACAGGCGGAGAACCCAATGCCTGCCATGGTCATCAGCATTGAAGCCCCGCATGTTGACAAAGCTATTCTTCTTGACTATTTGACATCCAAAGTGGCGCTTGAGGAGCTTGAGATCGGAAGCACTAACCCGAACATCTCGATAGTCAACGATGGCACGGATGACAAACTGCATTGTGGGACGCCTGGGCAAGGCAAGGTTTATGAAGATGAAGGTGACAAATGCGATCAGCGTGATCCCATCCCCACCACCAGCCTTCGGCAATGGGCCACAACTGAACTGAAGAGGTTTGACCTGGGCACAAGTGATGTTGACAGGTATGAGGGTGGCGATGGCGACGATGCGGATGCCGATGAGGAGGAAGAATCATCGCAAGCCGATGATGCATCAACGCAAAATATAGAGGGCTGAGGGCATAGAGCTAGAGAGTGTGAAGTTTGGACAGTATATTTCAGACCGGTGTAATACGATAATGGCGAACAAAATGCAACGGCAACTGATGTATCCACAGTGAATCCTGTATTGTAATACGTAACAACACCTCAATGCTAAACATATATGGGGAGAGTGCGGCATCCAATATATAGCAATAGCCGAGAGGTAAAATGTGGCACTCGGCTGGAGAAAGGCGTTAACATCACCAGGCATTGTGTAAATGGCTACATCATATGCGGAGCCCCTGTGAAGAGTGTAAAACACGTGTCATTCTGATGGTGTTTATACGTCACCACATTCCGGACGCAAAGTGAAGGAGGTAGATATGCCAAACGACTCATCACCTGGGCAACGGGAAGTGTGTAATTCTCCCTCAGAGGGTACGAGGTTCCATGAGAGCTGTCAGAGCCATCAGGAACACCCGGGTGTTCCTGACGGAAACAAGGGTTGTTACTGATGGCCTGCACCTAGTACACCATACACTGAGTACAGCACACACCAAGTACAGCAAACACCATGTACAGCATACACCAAGTACGGCATCCACCACGTACAGCATACACCCAATATTGTCAACTTTCCGTTCGTTCTCATCACTACAAGTTGACCGCTGAATATTGCTTCAGTGGCTGGTGTGCCTCCCTACAATTTCGACTGCCACCAGGCAGCTCTCCTTGCAAGCTCAAATGGAAACTCTCGTCATCACATTTGGATAGTCACAAGTTAAGTAGTTGATGAATGGAGTAACAGCACCTGGTGCCTCTTCCATTGACCGCCTCCTAGAACTCCATGTAACCCACTTGATCACAGCATTGGAGTGCATCACTAAGTTCACATGATCATAGCCGTCCAGCCTATCACGAAACTCACTCAATTCCGCCCTCCATGCTCGCAAAATTATGGCCCCAAAGTCCATCTCCATACTTGCTCAATCATTACCTCCAAGTGCATCTCCAAAATCGCTCTATAATGGCCTCCTAGTTCGCCTGATTATGGCTTCCAAGTGCATCTCCAAGGTCGCTCGATTATGGCCTGCAACCTTGCATGGTCATAGGCTCCAAATGCATCACAAAACTTGCTCGATCACGGTCTCCAAGTGCATATCTGAGTTCATTCCTTTGTCATCTTCAGGTGCACCTCCAATTACTGTCAAGCACCACCAGCAGCCAGTTCAGATATTCTCTGTGTTGATGGGTAGCTATATAGATACATAGATACATAGATACATAGATACATAGATACATAGATACATAGATACATAGATACATAGATACATAGATACATAGATACATAGATACATA
>Ga0307515_10015751_pt1 | contig 13911 bp, 18 predicted proteins | sample 17_EM_MG_FD_194513 | JGI IMG/M metagenome (GOLD analysis project Ga0307515, IMG submission 194513) | Populus trichocarpa ectomycorrhiza microbial communities from riparian zone in the Pacific Northwest, United States - 17_EM | ecosystem: Host-associated > Plants > Roots > Unclassified | place... | reverse complement strand
GAGAGAAGCGTGAATATCGTGCACTCCTTCAGAAGAGGATTGCAGAAAGAGAGAAGTTGAGAAGTGTACGTTGAGTCCATTCAGGCTTGCCTTGATCCAAAGCCACTATGCTTTGCGTGCTTCTCCCATCGAGGTTATGGCTGATGGTCTTGAAGGCTGTCGGGAAGGTGTGGTTCGTAGAAGCAGCATGCAGGCTGCTCAAGATGGACGGGTTGGTGCTTTGGGAAGTGGTTGAGACTGAGCGAATGAAGTTCAAGCAAGGCATGCGCCTGATCTGCGTGAGTACTCGCTCAGTCACCCGAACTCGTCCAGTAGAACTCACGAAAAGCTCCAGTACAAGGCCTATGGAGGCAATTCACTCAGCGAATGTGACGTTGCTCCCTTTGCGACGTTTGGCAAGGCGAATTCAGCCAGATGGGCACGCATTCAAGAACGCTGGACCAACTACAGTACTCTCGCAGTCGAGTATTCCTCTCACCACCAAAGTACCGCTGTAATCACCACCGCGTCGTCCTACAACTCGGCCTCCCGTAAACTCGCTTACTACGCTCGAGAAAACCCTCTCAGGTTCGAGAGATTTTTCAAAGTCTGTGTCATTCCTATCCGCAGAGAGGTGGAATGGAGGTGCATGTACGAGGACGAGAAAGTCCTCGAGGACCTCTATAGGGCCGATAGGGATGTTCCCTGGGAGCAGCGATCGTGGAAGGTGTCCTACGAGCGCGTCACGCACGCCAGCGCCGCTCTAGCCTTCAAACGTTGTGTGCAACCAGTTGGACGTAGCGAACGCCGCTGGGGTTGGAGCGACGAAGGCATGCACGACGTCAAACTTCCGAGCGAAGCAGAGAAGTTTGGACCAGTCCCTTGGGGCGTGGAGGTGTGGGTGTACCGCAAGTTCAACTTCCTGCTGGAAGAGGCGTATCAAGCTGCACTGGAGACGGTCGGTTTTCAGGGTGGTTTTTGGAGGCATAATTGACAATGTTCCAGGCGGCTATGGCTCGATCCCAAGTCGAGGGTGAGCCCTTGCAAATGGATATTACGCTCGTTTCTGGTACTCTCGTCCTGCCGTTGAACATCAATCGGCTTGTCACGACGGACTATTTGGCGGAGTATTTCCAGGCTGCCTTTATTGAGGTCTGCATCGTGAGTACTAGTGAGGAGTAGAGAATGGCTATCGGCATAAGGCCTCCGAGTACGTCGCTGGCGCTTGTTGTTGTTGTGGAAGAGAACAAGTTTGCTGACAGCTTGACAGTTTCCGTTTCTGGCCGACCCGTTGGCGAGACCGCATAGGCGCGTTGAGGGCAAAAAAGAGCGCGTTGAAGATATTGCAATGAGCTCTTCATCGACTCTTGCCCCATTTCACTCGCTCTACCTCCTCCCCTCAAATCTCCACAATTCCATAATTCCATAATTCCACCCTCCACCCTCCACCACCTCTACAACTCTCTATTGTCTATGCATTCCCCTTGACTGTTCTAACGTTTCCCCTCCACAAAAAAAGGAAAAAAAAACCCCCCCAAAAAAATGAAAAAGATGAAAAAACCGAAAAAGAAAGGCTTGGTAAATCGACTTATGTTCTATGATGTCTTCTTGATTATGCAACTATTATGTTCAACTGAGCCCGAACCTCCTAAGCTATCTCTTTTCTCACTGCAACATTGGTTGGCCCACTAAAATTTCTTGCCACCAACGCTTCCATTCCTTCAATCATGTTCGCGCTCCGTTCGCCGCCACGAATCCTTTATAGCACCCTTCGATGCGGATATGCCACGGAAACCTCGTCTGTCAAACCATCTGCGAAACTGGTCGCCGAGATCCGCAAACGAACTGAAACTTCCATCATCAAGGCCCGAGAAGCACTCATTGCGACGTCGAATGATATCGAGGCGGCTTTAAAGTGGATAGACGAGGACCTAGCTGCAACTGGTGCCAAAAGATCGCTTAAACTCGCTGGTCGACACGCTGGTGAAGGACTTATTGCAGTCGCGCTTCTAGGGAAGGGTATAGGAGACTCCAATGAAAATAATTTCATTCGTGCAGCCATGGTCGAGGTCAATTGCGAGACGGACTTTGTCGCTCGTAGTGAAATTTTCGACAAGATGGCGCGGGACATTGCCTGGAGTGTAGCGTTCCACGCAGAACCATCACCCACGAAGGCAAATAGCTCCAGATTCATAGCGGAGGTCAACGCGAATGCTGTGGCCGAGGCGCCATTGGTCGTGGAGGAGCAGAACCCTGCGGGAGGGACGGGAACCATTGGATCTGCCATGAGAGATACTACTGCCAAAGTTGGGGAAAAGATCACTCTACGACGGGCATCGTCTATCGCTTTACCCGCCTTTCCCCCTTCCTCGACAGTCGGCCTTGGTTTAGCAGCCTACGCCCATTCGTCTTCTGCCGTCAACCAAGGGAGGACGCAGACAGGTCGAATCGCGTCAATCGTTTTGACAGCTCTCAACGCTACAAACCTCCCTCTATTACTCTCCCCAAAACTCGATTTCGTCGCTTCATACTCCAAGTTGCAACGCGCCTTGGCGCGTCAGATCACTGGCTTTGAAACGAAAAGGATACGAAATGGGGATGGAGAGGGGTCTAGGGATCCTGATGACACGCCTCTATTCGAGCAAGAGTTTGCGATGTTCGCTTCGGTGAATGACCTGGGGACTGCTGGTGAGGGCATCAGCCAGGTTGGGGAGACGCTTGAGAAGTGGTCCGCGGTACGAGGTATGCAGCTTGCCGAGGACTCTCCTCGAGGCGTTGAAGTCCTTGAGTTTTGCAAGTGGGCTGTGGGGGAAGGCATGGAGGAACCGCCTGCCGAACAGTGACGCTCTTATTTTAAGCACATGGAGAAGAAGCGATCTCATTAATCTACGTCCTCTCTTGTTAGTACAGCAATTGAAAGTCACCACTTTTAGCCACTTTTAGAGTACCTTCCCCTCAGACTCGATTAGCGCACGGTATGGCTGCTTGATGCGGACTTCCCTCCTGCAACCAATTGGCTTGAGGTTCACGGACAACCCCCTGTTCAGATCGCAATTTGGCTTCCTGACTTGTGGATCCATCCTCCTGGCTCACGAGGCATTCTATAGTCAATATAAGATTCTCCCCATAAATGGCCATAATTTTGTTTGGCCCACCGTACCCACCAGCTTCCTCGGACTTCATTTCTGTGCTGCCTGGAATCCAACGAAGCGAAGAGTATTTTGCTACCGAACGCTGTGGGGTTCTATCCAACTCTCCGCCATACTGGGGAATGCCCTTCTTTAAGTCAAAGTCAAATATGCCGCTGGAGAACCCTGCGAAAAGTCAATAACCTCAGCTAGGGCCATCATGCATTTATAATTGTATATGGGACCTTGGTACTGAAAGTCATCTGGTAACACTAGCCGGATATGATCAGGGAAAAATGCTTGTCTGCCGAAACCTGGGCTTTGCGGAAGTGATGCAATGTTCATGTTCCGTCACAAGCGCACTTCGCATTTCACTTTGATTTGGCCAACCAGACTGATCACGGGACCTTCTCGGCAAACTCCGCACCACCTTTGCCACCTCCATGTCCCTTGTTAAGGAAGAAATGTCCAAACGATATAAGGGTGATGCATTGGACGATCCCCCACGTAAGAAGCGGCGGACAGTTGGTTCTGGTGGTCATAGCAATGCGTCCGATCTCTCCGCTTTACAAATAGGCGCGAAAAAAGCAGAGGACGACGCGCCGTTTCCCTCAAATGCGAATGCAACGTCCTCTATCTGCTCTACTAGGACGCTCCCCATTACATACGAAGCCATTCCATCCTTGACAACCTATGCGGCTCGAACTTTCGCAGACAACTTAGTTAACATTTACAAAACGGAAGAAGACGGACAAGCGGCCCGGGAATGGCTTAAAGGACCCCCAGAACATACGTTAAAGAAAGTTTGGAAGATGCTCATCGACCGCTGGCCTCAGTATTTGACCAACGCATTCATTAGTGCGGTGCGTCATTGACAACGGGGGCGTTGTCTGAGTCGCTCAGACGACCCTATCATAGTGCTTCATATGTGGGTCCTCGGTGTACCTTCCTGAGTCGTTGACTGGAGTGAAACGATCGACCATACAAAACATTGGCGGATTGGGCAATCAACTAACGTCTTTGGAAGTTACTGGACACCCGGATATCACGGATAAAGTGTTTGCCGGAGCTTTGAGCTCACTCCCCAATCTTGAGCACTTAAACTTGCGGTACGTCTTCGTGTTCTTCACTTACCCCCTTCTCACGGTGGGTGTACGTGTACAGGGGCTGCTCCCTCGTGGGACCCGACTCCGTGAAAGTGCTTGGACGTCGTGCCGAGCATCTCAAGTATCTCAACTTGAGCATGACGGTGGTGCCAGTCATGGACCTTGAACCGGTCCTGAAAGCAGCTCTCAACCTTAAAACGCTCAAACTTGCGGGTCTGTCCACACTTACAGACATCAATCTCAACTCCTTAACGCGAGCGCTGTTCGAAGAAAATGATTCGACTCTTCCTTTGGCTCGGCTTCAGTCTTTCAAAGCTCGCCATACCCAGATCAGTGCCACATCCTTAACACCTCTACTTCATAAACTCCCTTTGCTCCGGCGACTTGATGTATCGTTCATACCACTCCGGACAATCTTCCACCAACATGGATCACACCCTTACCCACCACTTGAGAAGCTGTCCTTAACGTCCACTCCAATGCCGTCTCAGCCTTTGATCCAAGCCCTTTCGCATCTACCACACCTCAGGACTCTAAATTTAGGGGCCTTAGGTGCAAGTGCAAAAACCGTTCGTGGCCATTCTTTCGGTGGAGAAAGCAATACCGGCCGGACCATAACTGACCAGTTACTGTACCGACTTACCGGTATACTGGCCGACCAGTGCCAACAACTTGAGTCCGTCTCCTTGGCGGGAAATACCCTCCTAGGATACAGCGTACACGACTTCGTCGACAAGGTTGGATGGAGGTTGAGGGTCTTGAACCTTGGTGGTATCCCTGGTTTGAAGTCAAGAGACCTCTCTCCACTTGTTCGGGTAGAGACAGCGGGACCACCAAAGCTAGAAAGGCTCGTATTGACGAATACCAGCGTTGATGACGAGGCGTCGATCTACATTGCGGCGTGCGTGCATCTAACGATGTTGGACCTGGAAGGTACAAAACTTACTGGTGTGTCTTGGTATCACTATCGCGCGGGCGAAAAGAATCTGAATTAAGAGACTCCCTGTATAGCCGATAGTGTCCTACACATCATAGACGCCTGTGGGAAGCTCGAGAGCATCAACCTCACTCGTTGTCGAGGGATAAAGGTGCAGGAGCGCAGAAGGTTTTTTGAGGTACGCAGAGTTGATCGAGTGCCTTATTATTAATATTGAGGAACCCGGTGTGTAGGTTTGGGATAAAGAGCGTCGGGACGATGCAAACTCAGGTGACGAGGAACAATCCGGGCTCTCACTTCACACCCATCACAAATCAGAGGATCCAGAAACGTGGTGGACTGGTCACGGACTGGGATGGGTCACAGAGGGCAGCCGCAGTAAAGATCTACCTACGATGTTGTGGCTGAAGAACTATTATCTCAATGCTAATGCTCTATACTGACGAGGTTTGACGCTGCTCCTTGCATTCACCTTTCATGAACTAAGAGTCATCATATTGCGGTATCATGTATTACTTCGGGTCCTGCAAACGATGAATCTGAACCCCAATCATGATCATTGCGAGGCGGAATCAAACGTGCTCATGGGTTGCAAATGTACGAAACCCCGTCGAGTTCATCCAAGAAACTCGAGACTCAGAGGACGCCAACCTTCTCTAAGAGACCACGGCCGGGGAAGTGGGTGAAGTCAACCCTGAGTTGCAAGCAGAGCATATCAACGTCGTCCTTCGTGTATGCGTTGACGTTGACAACAAATTTCGCCGGTGGGATCTCCTTAGGGAGTTCGACGGTTTGGGTGATGGTGTAGTCACCCGGCTCCACAGGACACTTGACCTCCATGTCTGCATTTTCGCTACATGTAGAGTAGATGGATTTGAGAAGGGTGATGAGAAGACAGTCAAAGGCAGGCTCTTATGATGAGCGGGGGAATTACTCACGCTTCCTCGCAGAGGTCAAAATCTTTTTCCAAAAGCTTGATAAGGCCAAGCTTGACCATTACATGCGCCCAAGCGCCGTCCTGGACGTCAGTTCCCAAAGAGCGGATGAGTGGAACGAGCGTTCACGTAAGGAAAAAAAGCGTTACCTCAATTGTCTGGAGCACAGTGCCGGAAGCAGTGACGGTAAGGTTCTGGCCAGGCTTTGGAGGGTCTGGAGAAACCTCCAGAGAGTGGAGTCTGATGATGTCGGTTGGGAGTCCTGGAACCGGGCACCGGATCAGCTCGGGTTCTGCATCGATGAGGTCAAGTGAAATGCGCTTACCACAGTCTGAGTAGGACCACTTCTCAGCGAGCTCACCCTCGCTACCAACAAGCAGTTGAGCGGGCGAGCCGAGGACGGCGGAGCTGGCAGCGAGGGCGAGCACGAATAGCCTAGTGAGCATGACCGCCGCTGGGAGGATCGTTAAGGTCGTTTGCAGGGAGAGAAAGGCGCCAAGTGACAAATGTGTTTGTCCCCACTAGAAGTCTTCCAACTTGGTCTCAGTCTCTTCCAGCGCATTTCTCAAAATAAAACCTTGCTGACCTGCGGTGTTTACCATAACCATGGGTTGGGACTATTGTTGTTGCGGTTCGTCACACCCTCTTCGTTGGCCACGGCGAGGCATAGCAACCAGCAGCTAACGTCCTTGTCGCTTTCTAGCGATTCCACTCCTCAACGTGGGGGTATATTTCATCTTGTCTGAGCAGTTTGTACGCTTTCCGCATTTGTGCGATATTTTAGCCCAGCCTTACTCACATTCCTCGAGGTCCTCGGCATTCTCGTCGGTACGCTCGCCGTAGGCACTCCTGCAAGTAAGTCATCTACTAGTAGTGCCTAGAAGAATCATACGCGACCCACAGAAATGTGCCATGCTGCTCTGGTCCGCAGCATCTTGCATTTCTTCAGGCGACTCAGCGCTCGAGAAGCTGGCTGCCATCGCTTGATTATTACAGGGCAGTTCCCAGTTAATGCCCCTTTCCTCACGATGGCTTGCGGCCGAAAGCTCATTTCACAAAGTAACCGCCTGGGTTGCACATCATCGAAGCAGTTACGCTTCTTGGGAGATCTGTGGGCCCATCTTGAGCCTATACTTGTTTATTTACCCCGTTTATGGGCAACCGCCAAGTACCTCCTCGGTTGCACTCTTTATCGGGACAGTCTCTGACATCGCCTATTCCAGTCGTTGGGGCAGCGGTTCCCGCCGCTTTTAAATTTATTATGCTGCTGCTGGGATATATATTCGCTGGCGTCCAGCTTGTTGGGTTCTTTGGCATCTTCAAAGAAAAGCCGGCGCTCTTCCGGAAATACGTCACTTTCAACTCGGTCATCCTCTACGTCGGTCTGTCCGCTGCGCTCACCTTTATTGGTATTTCCGCGGGGCGGCACCAGGCTGCAGTGGACCAATGCGAGTCGTCGTTCTTCAGCAGCGGCAACCAGACTACCACCGCCGAAACGGAGGGCGAACAAATATGCAATATCTTTACCTGGGTCGTCCTCGGTATAATGGGCGGTCTTTGGATCGTAATATTCATCCTCCAGGTCAGCGATCTCGCCTCCCTCTCGCCTCCTAATTGACCGGGCTGGCTCTAGACCTACTTTACTTTCGCCTTACGAGGCTATGGCACTAATCAAAGAGCGGATCATACAAAGTACCAGTCCATCTATTCTCAAACCGGCGCAGATCAGAACATTGTGCTGAACGAGCGCGCAGGTCGTACAGCCCATACGACAGCCGCTGATGAGTGGGATGTCCGTCCATCGACCGATTCGTGGCATCCTAACCAGCACAATCCCACCGCTGGCGGGGGGTATGGAGATGATGATGATGATGATGATCGGCTTTATGAAAAGAAGTATGGATACGGGAACGGAGGAGCATCAGTGGATGTACAGGATGTTGGTGCCGCGGTCAAGGATCCCGATGCGGCACCAGGGTATACTATGGCGACAACGCAGGCGTATTATCCCCCACCAAGTGAACCGCCTCCGCTGTCGCGGGAACCCAGTCATTATGCTCATTATGCTCACGATGGACCTGCTGCCCACGGACCCAGTATGAGCGGGGGTGTTGAGGGAAAGCACTACAACGCTTATGGACAGTGAAGGCGTGGCGACTCTGAATGTTACTCTGTTGACTGTGGTGATGATCACCTTTACTCTCCGCCTCTGTACTTTACTCGTTTACGACGCTATCATCTATGTATGAAAGGACTTTAATTGATAGTTCCTAGATTGGCTGATTCACGTGCAGCAGACATTGTAAAGAATATGACATGATGTTACACGAGTTCTAATCTTACGATATTCGAGGGTGGAGCCAGTTCGTGAGTACAATACCTAGCAGCAGCTGTGGCATTATCCTCTCGGTGTTGTGAAGCTCTCGGTGCTGTGAAGCTCTCGGTGCGGTGAAGAAGGATATACGACGTCATGAAGGTTTGGAGGTTGGAGAAGTAATTGCATAAGAGGCATCCTAATGTGCAGAGGAACCCGAACGGGCTCTTGCGGGGCACGGAGCTCATCCGCCGAAATTGTGCCTCCAAGGACCTCCAGTAAACCGGCCTCTGAAGTCAATGACAAAGACATTGCCGCAATCGGGATACTTGTCACTGATCTCGGTGTCAATGGTTGTGTCATCCTTCAGCGCGTGTGCAGTCGTGACGAATAAATGGTCGTTGTTCGGTCCCCCGAAGGTGCATGCAGTTACCGAGAAAACAGTAGGGAAGTACAGCTCCAAGGTCACTGAAGTGCCTGTAGGGTCGAAACGGAGGATCTTGGAGCCTCGCCATCTGTTGATGAATCAATACAATACTCGGTTCGAGATGGAAAGCAGCAAAGCCATGCAGGGTCACGCCTGCATTGGAGATCGGATGTGACGACATTTACGAACCGGGCACTCCAAATGCAGCCTTCGCTATCGATACATAACCCATCGCAGAAACTGTTGGCCGGTAAGTTGAGTGCTTTGCCTTCGATGAAATTGCGTCGATTGGTGACAGCGCCGCTTTCCAGATCGTAGTCGTAAGCGAGGATCTGGTTCGCAAGTGAACTTGTGAAGTACCTGGGGGGGAGGGGCGTGAGATGTTGGTAAGGCAGGTTCTGAGGCAACGTACATCGTCTTGTGATCTGCACTCCACCCCAGTCCATTGGAGTCCTGCGGGTACAATGAGGTGGACCAGGATAACGGCAGAGGAGACTGACAGTTAAGTCATCGTCATCGATGATCTCGCAAACGCCAGTCCCGGGGTCGTACCGGTATAGCGATCCTCCAAATTCATGGTCAGGTGTAGGAGACAATAACGTCCCCGCGAGAAACCTTCCTTTTGCGTCGCACGCGCCGTCATTGAATCTGGTATACTTTAGCCGTTCTCCCGAGAGTGGTTGGGCGAGATAGGTGATAGTGGGCTTGTCATGATCCGGTGAGGTAGGGTTGATGAGTGCGAATCCACGTCTGGCGGCACAAGCGAGCTGTGAACGAATAGGAAGAATGAGGTGGTGGTCAGGGCCCAAATTACTGAATCGCAGCCTGATCTAACGGTACAAGGTGCCTCGATCTGCTCGGTCAAGAGTGATCCTTCAGATAACGAGAATTCAATGCAGGTCACAAGACGGAGAGTGCGCCACTGCCGGACTGGCCATCACAGATTCATCGGCGGCTTAGGCGGGTGCACCAAGCTCGGCTTGGTGCGCAAAAGTATACACGGATGCACTTACACCTTGACCGTTCGATCGGAGCGCAAGCGCAGTCACTGGTTCGTCAAATTGGTCGAATGTGAGCTTGGTGCTGACGGTGTCATAATGGAAGACTTTAGATTGGCCAATATCGAGAAAATGGAGCGTGCGGGTGGCGGGATCATACAAGGGTCCTAGAAATATGGGGTTGAAGGACACTCGACTATTGGAGATTTGTGGGACTTACCTTCGCCGAGGGTACATTTGGTCTTGAGGAGGGGTGCAGTGACGACGAGGGTTTCAACGTCAGCCATAAGTGCAGGGGGATTGGATGAAAGTTCGAGGTCTGGAGGGTACTTCTACCGCCGGTTGCGCAGTTATATCTGCAAAGTCGAGACTGGCATGGTGGAGCCACGCCTTCCTGAGTTCAGCGACTCGGTTTGTTCTCATAAGGGCCATCATCAAACGCGTGCCGATGGATCAGACCGGCAGAGAGGTTGTCGATGACCTGCTCCTCCACGCCCCGCCGGTGCACGAGGCGAGAAGTCGATCAAACAGGGATCTTCGCACGCACGATAACATTCACAAACAGGGAAGTGGATAACTGGACGAGAAAAGACGCGCTTTATCGAGTTCATCCAGGGTACTGAAGAGTACGCAATTTGCAATTTATAGGTCGGTGACATCCAATACCTCGTGTGTAAAATGTCCAATTGTAGACCCGAATGGCCGCCAGCGCGTGGCTCTGGCACCGGACACCACCACTCCGTTAATCCATCAAGGTTCATGATGCTGAACGCAACTGGTGAATACTTGATCCACTTCCACAACATAGTAGGCACGCACCTTCGGGAGTATTCTCGATATATGTGATCGCTACAAGGGTGAAGAAATGGTCATTGAGTAAGCCATTATGAACGCAGCAGAACACGGAATCCGTACCCTTTCCTACGCTATCTATAGCATCTGCATCGTCGTCTGGGATTTCAATGCTGAACTCCTGGTACCGTGGACGCTATTATCTCTTGTACGAGGCAATATTATCACCACTCACCTCTTCGATGGCCACGATGAGTTCGACGGTATCAAGACTATCCAGGGCGAGTTCTTGGAAGGTGGAGGTTGATTGTACCTGTTCAAAGTGAGAAATACAGAGTCAGAGATTGGCTACCCCGGTGCCAAAACATTCGGTGCAGGTTTTATGGTCGGACTGGCGAGCTGGCCTGTTTTCGACTCACTTTTCCAGGTTCCACTTTCTCAAAACCCTTCACAATATCCAAAATACGCGCTTCAATTTCCTCTTTGCGAAGTCCACCAGCCGCGGCAGCGAATGAAGCGCGAGGTGGTAGTCTTGCGCGTGCAAGGGGTTGAAGAGCAAAACGGGGAACTTGTACTTGCACAAATGGCCGTACCGGAGCTGCTCTAGCAACAACGCGTAGAAAAGACATGACTTGCGAGAACGGCAACGACAACGTCAAAAATCGAAAAAAATGGCGGTGTCCAAAGTCGTCTTCCGACTCGGTTCTTTCAGTCCGCGTTCTTGGAGTTGTTGAAAAACTGTAATCATTTTCCAAACTATGTGAGAGCGTTCTTTCCGCGCTGTCCCTCCGCTTCACGTACCTCTATCCCTGGGGGATTTCAGGATATTTCCTTCTCGGCGGGATTTGAAGAGAAGTATAGTAGGTATTGTAAATCACTCATATTCTACAGAGGCCTAGGGCTGAGCCTGTCAGTGGCAGAAAGGTGTGTCAGGGGTACATCCGCCAACTAGGCAACTTTGGCGACCTCCTTTTCACCTGCTGGCCTCAGGATCTTTACAGCCGGTACTGGGCGTCTAGAAACGCCTTGTCCCGGCTGGTGATACGTGTACGTCGTTGATTTGTATACCTTGCAGTGCGAGCGGGATTGACATGTTGGGTGCAGCACCAGCGAGCCTCCTCGACTTAGATATGTCAGCAGCCCATGGTGGTTATGAAGGAGCACATGTCTCCGCAGCAAGGCAGCCGATCAAGTCATTCGTTTACACTTCTAAGAAGGCCTCCTTCGCCGCGCATATGGCGTCGAGTACTGTCTCGCTATCCGCTCTCGAGTCGCGCTGCTCTACTTCAAAGGACTGTGTAGGACAAGTCAAGCGTCCCGTACTCAATCCAATCCAGCTCGCTACGCACGCTCTTGGCGCGCAACATGCGCTCCCACAAGATCACGCTCTCGCATCATCAAAAGACAAAGCTATCGGTACTCTCGTTCCACTTGTGGTGCTTTCGGCTCGCGGAGATTGTGGCCGTCAGGTCTACACTCGTGCGCTCTCTGATGCTCGGGCTTCGGCGTATCCAGCTCCTGGCCTCCGATCTACCAACCCCCCATCTCCCGGCCTCACATTTCCCGGCCTCACATCCACTGGCCTCACATCCACTGGCCTCACATCTCCCGACCTCCCATCTCCCGAATTTACTCCTCCGTGTTCTAGCTCCTCTTACCCTAATCGCGATACGAAACCCACCGTCCTCAGTGCACACCCACTGACCACCATGGAGTTTTCGAGCACGCACAAGTTCCCTTTTAGCAGGGAGACACTAAAATTATGGAAGCGTGGAAGGCATCCTAATATCGCTACTAGTTGTTTCTGCAGTCTCAAACCATGTGTTTGTATCTACGTCACTTCAAAGATTCGACGTCACAATTCCGAAGAAAGCCAAAGGGCCGCGACACGATTTAAGTACCCTCACGTATCGCCATCATCGATTGTATCCTCCTCTCCTTCACTCTCACCTTCGATTCCCATTAATACTATGACTCCAACCGTCGAAACGCCTTCCTGCGCCTATACAAACATCCAACCTACAAACTACTTCAAAAAAGACCACCAAGACCATCAAGAAGAGGAGCACCAACAGCCAGACTCTGCCTACATGACGGAATCTCCATGTGCCCCATGCCTATGCCCATGCGAGCCTCAGCCTTTTAATGCACTTAGAATGTCTTTCGTCTCCTCACATCCTTGCATGGAATGTACTCTACGGAAACCTTAATTCCCGGCTCGTGATACAAATTCACATGAACCCCGACTCCAGCCCACACATTGTTTCCCCTTCACGTCCGCACACCCATGGACACACTATGGCCATCTAGTTATCATCGCATCCGTGCCCATATGAACAGGCTACCCTCGAAGGCGCAGCCTGACATTCCGCCATGCGCTCACGATGGTACCAAGACCTCCATTCCACCAAACAGGTAAATCGCCATACACTTCTCGCTAGTTTTGAGCCTCCCCCGAGCTACATTCTCTCTTATTACTACACCCACATGGTATGACATGATAATATAGGGCACACCCTTTCAACATCGAGCCACTCCGGTCATGGGAATGATCTAGAACTCTGTTCAATAAGCGCCAAGCATTGATATCTGACCGATATGGTTCGAAATAGGTAGTAGAAGATGCCTTGGGAGCAAGGTGCTCGGGACGACTCGCCGCAAGAGTCTATGGACACCATTCAAGCACCGCTGCTGCAGTTCAATGCTAATCCACATTCATTGCAGCGTGACTTGGGGCGAGGCTTATCAAGCCAATCTGATTAGTCTCCCATTGAAAATGTGCACGTGTCAAACCTCTGCCACGCCTGCTACCGAAACCCGTGAACCAGGAACCTTCATAAGAAGTGGGCGCTCACGAGTCTTTCAGGATGCAAGTTCTTTCCTGATCTTTGGACGGTTGGCTGATCTGATTCGCGTGAACTTCTTGCGAGTGCTTCCTATCGGATATCCCGAGAGCTTCCATGAAATACTGTTTTGGATGAGATCTCACGCTGATATCGGGCCGCACAAATCACACCCACCATACTCGCTTGTCGGTGTTTATACCCATAGCACCACTATGTGACAGGTAAACTGATCGGTCACATGATCCCAGGGTATGCAGGGACGTCGTTGGAGACAGGCTCTCTTGAGTCACTGGACTAATAGCTTCACTCCTCATGATAGGGTAATTCTGGAACATCACTCAGGGGCAATGGTTGACCCCCGGATTTGAGGACTAATTCGGAAGGAAACTGGCTCCTTGACAAACTCCTCAATGCCGCGACTTCAGCTGTCAAATCCGGTCTTCCTAGGT
>Ga0307515_10015750_pt1 | contig 13912 bp, 3 predicted proteins | sample 17_EM_MG_FD_194513 | JGI IMG/M metagenome (GOLD analysis project Ga0307515, IMG submission 194513) | Populus trichocarpa ectomycorrhiza microbial communities from riparian zone in the Pacific Northwest, United States - 17_EM | ecosystem: Host-associated > Plants > Roots > Unclassified | place... | reverse complement strand
CGGGGGGGCGTAATATTTGGACGATATGTCGCGGACTTTAGGGGGTTATACGTAACCTAAGGTTATGCTACTACGGAGACCTGCTAAATTCTGCTATATTCTACTAACCTATAATTAGCTCGCCTATTACTAGCGCCTTGGCGACTACCCCTATATATTTTTTTACTTTAGTCCTAGCGACCCCTTTTCCTTCTTTTTAGCTTAGTATCTTTATAATATAGTATTCTACAAGCTTTGGTTTAGAGGCATTTATATAAGCCGTAATAGTATTGCAGAGAAATTACAAAGATGCTAGTAACGGTAAAGTAAGTGCGTTAGTTAATTTAATTTGCCATATAGTAGATATAATTATTATACTAAGTAATACCCGCCAATTAAGTTTTTGTCTTAATGGTTTAATTTTAGAATCTCCTATAAGGTTGCTATTTGAGCTTAGGCCTATATATAGGCTTATTACACTATCTTAACGTTAAGCTATTAGACTTAGAGGCGAGCTTATAAAAGGATAATAGTTAATAATATTATTGCTGTGATATTTATAGCTAGTACGGTGCGCTGTATTACCTTATCTATAAATATCTTTATAATTGGCGAAGTAGAGCCAGTAGAATTAGTAGTAATATTTCCTGCCTTTTCCTATAGTAAGTAGGTCGACTTTAAATTGAATTAAGGGGGCAATTTATAGGTTATATAATTATACCTACCGTTCTTCTTAATCTTGCTCTTGCAACTAGGGTATTTCTTAGCCGTAGATATAACCTTTACCTTTAACGCCGTATTAAACGTATTTTATGCGACTATATGAGTTTTATACTATTTATAAGTTTCACCTTTATACTAAGTAAGCTGGCAAGTCGTATAGGTCTTAAAGCCGCATTTAATATAAGTAAATATATAGCCTTTATCTGGGCCTAGATTATAAATATAGCCGCCGTTATAACTAGGCGTAATATACTAGCGGAAGTTTAGAATTACGTTTAATGTAGATCTAGAAGAGAGAAAATTGTACCTAGAAAAGGCAATTTCGTTAGAGGCTATAGTTCTTATATATAAAGACTTTTATATTACCTAATAAATTCCTTTAGGCTTGTAAAACGTTTAACATTAGCGTACTGTAGTATCTCTCTATAGCCATCTTCCGGACATAGAATATTATCCCAATTATTGCGGTTAAGGTATATACCTATCTAGTTCCGCAAGTAAGTCTTATAAATAGTAGGTTTATAGTGTTGCAGTTTTATATTATTCTAATTATTAGCTAATCTAGGTAGCTAATATTATTACTATAAATGATATATTTGTGTATCTTAAGCGAATAGGCAATTATTAATTTTGGCTTTATTCCCTGAAATATAAGCGGTATATTATTATTAACCAATTCCCTACTCTTAAAACTAAGATAAATCCCTCTAGTATTTACTTTCTAAGTTGCTATAGCAAACTCTTAAAGGTCCCTACTTATTGTAGATCTATTTAGAGTAATAGCAAACTGTTTATACTCTAAAAAGAGGAGAAAGAATTTTATCGTTTTGCTGTCCTAACTAGCCACTTAGATACTAGGAGAGTTATTAATAATAATAGGTTAAGCAGCAGACAATCCATCTCTATAGGTGGGTTTCCTTAACTAATAAGTAATATGTTTAGCCGGTAAATAAGCTTACTTAAAAGTAGGCCGCGTTATCTGCTATATAAATATAGATAGGTTAAGAAATAGAGTAGAAATAGTAGACGGATTAGATTATAGATGAGTGCTAGCTTAAATATAGCATACCCAGTAACGGACTAAGGTGTTTATTTTATATACATTATATAGCGTAACACCTCTATAGAGGCTAAGTAAGCTTACTTAACCTATTATATGCTAAGGCAATTTCCGGTAGGATTTAAATTAAGATCTGCCTATTGTTTACTTAGTGGAATTTTGTATTTTAATCTCTAGCCCACTATTAGGACTAGAAAGTTATGCTAGTTAGTAGTTATAGGTTATAGATAAATATATAGAACAAACTAGCCACGTGGCTCTTTTAACTACTATAATTTATCTTTATCCCTAATTCCTTATAAATATATAGTTCCCCTTTAACTACTTAAGTATTAGCTATACCTCCTAAACGAAACTGAGCTGTGTAAAGGTAGCCGTTATTTTAAAACTTATATAAAAAGCAGAGGCGATATATTAGATCTCCGGCTTATAAAGAGGCGAAACCTTTAGTACTTAGCTCTAAAGATATTATAGCAAAGCTGTAGAATTCCTTAGGGCTTTTTAGAAAGTTACTACTTAAGATATAAAAGCGGATATATAAGAATCTCTATAAAGGAACCTTAATCTTTATTAACGTATTAAATTCTAATCTCTACTATAGAACCTTATTAATATTTATTAATTAATTATAGCTATATAGAGCGGAACCTCTAAAAAGGCCTTATAAGGTTATTAGTTTTATACTTAGCTAGGTTAGCTAAGCTATATATAATAAAAGTCTTATAGTTTACTATAGAGAACATTAGTGGAATTTTTACCTTTAATTTAGCTTAAGAATTTTTTTTACCTAGGCTACTACTGTTGGAGATTGATCCCTCTTAATAAGGCTGCTGACTTTTTATTTTAAAGGAGAGCTAAAAGGACCTTTTATATTTTATCTAGCCTTATATATAGATATAAACCTATTAGGAACAAAAGAGAGGGTAAAATTTTATAGCTGTCTATAAGACGGCAAACTTAAGATGCTATATTATAAAACTGTTAAACGCAGCACCGCTTTAATAAAATCTATTTTTAATAAACTAGCTACTAAGTAGGTAGAAGAATGGAGGAATAGTAAACTTAAAGGCGGCTACCTTGCCTAAGGAGTTAGAAGGGTTTTTAATGCCTTTTTAGGCTTTAGATATGTAAAAAGTGTTAAAAACAAGTTTTAGCCCGGTTACGGCTATTTATACTAAATTAAACTTTATATACTTATGGTTTAGAAAGTAATTAGATTAATTAAAAATGCTTTATAGCCGTTAGTAATCCCATTCTTATAACTATTAGCCTAGCCTTAAATCCTAGGAGGTAATTAAAAGAAAGGCGAACTACTTATCCAACTTTTATTTCTCCACCCTTTTGTTTCCTTTTTCTCCCTCTATATTAGTAACTAAAATTCTAACTAGCGTTATTTATAAATATTAATACGGTTGTTTAATAATGCCTAGTTTTAAACCCAATATATATATATTTTTACTATAGTTTAAATAACGGCGATTTTAAGCAGATGTAAAGTAGGTTAATTTCGCTAAAAAGCTTACGACTTCCTACTATCCTAACTGGATATCCTCTTAACGGAGGCGCTAACGCTTTGATCTTCGCCCTATAAAGCCCTTTAATAGAACTTTACCTACTCTATACTTTACCGAGCGCTGCTTCTTAAGAAAGGAATTTAAAGCCCTTTGTATTAGCTACTAAACGCATAAAAGGTAACGCCAATCCTGTGTATTTGACGTAACTTCTAATAAAGTTTTGAAACTTGAAGTATTAGCAGAAGTAGAATAGTTTGAAATTTGCGCAACCCACTCTTCCGTTTTCTCGATTTATAACGCAGTAATTTTATAATAGCTTCTTTCTCGCCTAGGGGGAGCTGTCGCCCGAACCTATATATACCGAAGTCGTCTTTATTAAAGGTAATACTATACTTTATTAAAAGCCGAATAACCTGGCGGTTAATAGGGCTAAAGATAGCTACTCTTTAGGTTAATGGCTGGGGTTAAGCTCTAGTATTTAGTAATAACCCTATAACTTCCTCTCTGCAATAGCGAATAGCTATATTTAGTAGTGTAAGTACTTTACTTATAGGATTTATTTCAGCACCGTGTAAAAGTAAGAGCTTTACTATTTCAGCATGACCACTTAATAAAGCCGCTAAGAGTATATCGCTATATTCTTGTAATATGTTAATAGGCGCATTATAATCCAAAAGCAGTTAAACTATATAAACGTGGCCTTTACTTAAAGCCTATAGTAACGGAATGCTGAGATTTGCGACCTTTATAGATGGAAGAGCTAATTTAGCCGTGTTACTCTGCCTAAGTTTTACGGCTTAGAAAAGGGCTAATCTTTCCTTGCGTTTATAAAGGCAAGCGTTTAGAATACTGTGGAAGTAATGGTTAGTATAGGCTAGAGTATTAATATCGCGATCCTTTTCTAGGCTTTTAAATATTATATAATGCAGCTTAGTGGGAAGATTAAGGATTGTTATTTTACGTAGGAGTCTTTGTTTTGGCGATATAAGGGAGGTTTTATTAAGATTAACGTAAAGGTTAAAAAATCCCTTTTCTCGGTTGAATTTTTAGAGGGAGGGGTAAAAGTAAATGGCTTTGTTTAGACTAATAGTGGAATATGTTAGACAGATAAGTCACTTATAAGAACTCTATTGATTAAAACTAGCTCTAGAAGCTCTTTATATATATAAGGTAGGGGCAAAAGACTAACGACGTTAGTAATAGGTAATAGAAATAGGGTGTAAGTTATAAGCGGATAGGATCCGGGCAGTAACTCTTAGTAGTAACTTTACTGCCTAAATCTTTTAATTAGTGGCGGCCTAGTAGGTAGTAAGGGTAGCTAAGGCACTACTCGGGCACCTATTTTACTAGTAAAAGCTATATAAATAGAATGTTTACCAATACTCCCCTATCCCTGCATGCCCTATAAGCTACTATATAATAAAATAAAGGTGTACGTACTTTTATATACTTTACGCGTTTTCCCCTACGCGTCTCTCTCTACACGTCTCTCTACACGTCTCTCTACGCGTCTCTCTCTATACTTCTATCTACGCGTCTTTCTCTACGCGTCTCTCTCTACGCGTCTCTCTCTACGCGTCTCTCTCTACGCGTCTCTCTATATGCGTCTCTCTCTATACGTCTCCCTTTTTATATAAGAGAGGTATAGGTAAGATATAGGTAGTAGAGGCACGAGTAGAGGTACAAGTAGAGGCGTAAGTAGAGTTACGAGTAGAGGCGTAAGTAAAGCTATAAGTAGAGCTATAAGTAGAGCTACGAATAGAGCTATAAGTAGAGGTAGGTATAGAGGTGCGAGGCGTAGAGGTGAAAGGGGGTGTCTAGAAAGGGAATGTTAAAGCTAAGCCTTAATTTACCCTAATAGATTAACTGCGTACTATTTATCTTCCCTTTACTTATAGCTCTACTTATAGCTCTACTTATAGCTCTGCTTATAGCTCTACTTATAGCTCTACCCGTATCTCTAACCGTATCTTTAATTATATCTTTACCTATATCTCCTTACATCTCCTTATACGTTTCTTATATGTCTTATAGGGGGTTAGGTAGAGAGGTATAAAGATAGATATAGATATAAAGACGTAAAGACGCGGAGATAAAAAGGCGTAGAGGCGTAGAGGTGTAGAGGCGCGGAGGCGTAGAGGTGTAAGGAGAGGTGTAAAGGCGTAGAGGTACCTCTAGGGGTAAACCCTATTAAATTAAGCTATAACTCTAAAAATTAAGCTCTAAGCCACTAATTTTGCACTAGTAGAATGAAAGTTAGTAGAAGATTTGGGTAGTAAAGTTACTGCTAAAAGTTACTGCCCGGATCTTATTTAAATCGTTTATAATATAGCTTCTATAGCTATTAGTTAATAGTTATCCCCTTTAGGCTAGGGTTTTGGTAAAAACATTGCGTATAGTGTATAGCTAATAGTATAAAGCTATATAATTTAACGTCTATAAACGCTATTAGCTTAGGATTTAAGGGTATAAAACTAGTGTAAATGTATAATGGTAATGAAAGCGATTTGGTACTGAACGTTATCACTATAAGTAGGGAGGGTGGCTAACCCGCACTGGCCACACCCTTATAAGGTGGCGAATCTATAAGAGTGAGTTAGTTAATGGGAGGCTTATAGTAGCTAAGGTTGAGTTAGATCGCAAGGCTATAGGGCTAAGATTGGCCCTCTTACTAAGTCTTTGTATAGCTATATACCCAACAGCTATAAGCCCAGCTTACTAGATAACATAAATTATATAGGCGATAATTGTGTTAGATATGTGGGGTCGTTTCGTACTAGCTAGGATTAGAAAACGCTTTAATTAGAAGTACTGACTAGGGTAGCGATTATATATAAATCTACACGCCACAGTAGATATAAGGCTAATAATGACTTTCTAGCATTGTAGTAAGTCTCTAAGACTTAGATAGGACTGTTTATAAGTATTATAGAGTACTAAGAGTTTAACAGCAGTGCTCTAGAGAAGGAATATTGTTATACTCTAAATTAAGGCTCTCTGCGCATTAGGCGCGAAGGCGACAATATAAACGTAATTTTTTAGTAAAAGAGGTTCTAAATGTGTAAAAGTAGTTATAGCACACAACTTATATAGAATTATAGTGAATATTAGCGTGTGCGCAGGATTATAGTCGCTTAAAGTTAAAGTACCCCTTATATTTTACGGCATAGTGGGTTTTACGTAACCTAGGGACGGACGTTAGCGTCTTAAGTTCACCGTCACGTGGACGGCCGTATTTTACGAGATAATAGCTACCTTTGCGTAGCTTAGTTTCGTTTAGACATAGCTAATACTTAAGTAATTAAAGGGGGACTAACTTATACATTTATAAAGACTTAGGGATAAAGATAGGTTATAGTAGTTAAAAGAGCTACGTAGCCAGTTTATTCTATATGTTTATCTATAACCTATAACCACTAACTAGCATAACTCTCTAGTCCTAATAGTGGCCTAGAGATTAAGATACAAAATTTTACTGCGCAAATAATAGGTAGATCTTGATTTAAATCCCACCGTAAAATAATAGTAAAAGGGAAACAAATTCAGCTTATAATTAGTACGTTTTGCTAGAAACTGCCTTAGAATATAATAGGTTAAGTAAGCTTGCTTAGCCTCTATAGAGGTGTTTTACGCTATTAATATATATAAAATAAATACCTTAGCCGGCCGCCGGGCATATTGTATTTAAGCTAGCACTTATCCTTTGTTAATATAGTCTAATACATTTACTATTTCTAAAATTATTATACTCCCTAAGAGAGTTTATAGTGGTACGGCTTAACTATATCTTAAGAGTAATCTATGCTTTTATAAGTAGAACGAGTGTGGAATTAAATTCTAAAGCACGAGTCCTTAATTCTATTAATTTGATTAGTTACCTTATATCGATAACCGCAAGGGCCTATTTTACGTCAGTGACCAAGACAGTAGATAGATAACTAGCTCTCTAGGTTTATGTTTCTTTATAATTGTTAATTAGTAATCCGTATACTAATTATAAGAAAAGAATAAGGACTCTGTCTATTAAATATAGCTCTTAAACTTTAAATAAAATAAGGGTCTAATAATAAGTAAGCTATAAGAACCTAGAGGAATAAACCATTATTTTACTATTTATATTAACTAGGCTCTTTATATATGCGTTATAGTTAGGACCAGCCTAAGCAATACCCACTAAATAATTTGTCTTCTTACTTACGCTAATAAATAGCTCGTTATCATTTACTATTAATTTCTTATTCGTCTTTTATATTAACTCTTTTACGTTTAGTCTTATCCCTTTAAAAGAGTTTTGGCCTCTATGGCAGCTGTGCTTTTTATCTATAAGGGATATATTGCTATATTCTGTTTGTAAAAAAGCTATACTAAGAGAAGCTCGAAGTAGAAAGAAAATTTACATTAAAGTTACGCTGATTACATTAAGTACTATTTATACTTATAGCAGATTATCCTATCTAGCCGACCGTGAAGTTCTATTGTCTTTGCCTATGGGCCCTTCTCCATTAAAGGAGAGACTGGAGATAACGACTGGAATTTATTATAAAGTCCGTCAACATTTTGCGTAAAGTGTTAAAGGATACGCTTGTCATTTTCGTACGCAAGTTAGTAAAAGTCAGTGGGCATAGTATAAAAAGCTAGCTTATTTATAATGCAAAAGCCCCTGTGCATATTTTAAGTTAAATAATTATTATTATAATTATTAATGTTAAATAGGCTACGTCTAGACTGGTGCCTAGAAAACATAAGGTTTTAAAGGGTTATTAAGAGTTAGAAAAGTAGCTCTCTATAGTTTCTAATATATAAGACCTACTTTTCGCAGCTACTAAAATGCTAGTACCGCTTAAAATAACAATCTTCTTCCTTACTATAAATACTTTCTTAAAATCCTTAAGTGAGATCTCTTTAATGGATTTTGGTTTAGAATAAGGCTTACTATCCTTAGTAAAATGTAGTTGCCTTTTAAAGAGAATTTGTTTAGGCATTTTAGTTTAATAAATTAACTATATAAAGAAAGAAGTGAAGACAAAAGATATATAGAGTAGGTAGTGGGGGTGCTAGTAGTTATACTTTGTTTTACACTAATAGAGATACTAAAGAGGGGCAAGTTAGTATAAGGCAGATATAAAGTATATTCTAAGAATAGAGCTTCGCTATGCTCCTGTTATACACTCTGTGGTTTAATTAGTGCTATTATAATATATATTAGGCCGTCTAAGTAAACCTATCTAGGGGTACTGTATAAACCGGCGAGGCAGAGCATAAATAACCTTACGCTTTTGACTTTATCCTGTCTTTACTTCTTAACCTTAAAAGGATTTTATTCCTAATATCTAATATATAAAGGAAATTAAGTCTACTTCCAAAACTAGAAATTACTAAGCTAATATATTACTGTCAACCTAAATTAGGTTATCTTATTACCGACTTAGCTACCTCCTATTGACTTAGTTATTGACTCAGTCACCTACCCCTTATTTCCATTACTACCCCCCTACCCCCTTCTTGTTTTTATTTCCTATACCTTTCCTATATATATATATAGGTTCTTAGAGCTATATTTAATAGATAGAGTCCTTATTCTTTTCTTATAATTAGTATACGGACTACTAATTAATAAGAAGACTATAAAGTAACTATAATAAGCGATTCTTCTCCCTGGTATTTACTGCCATATGCCAAATAAGCCTTTTAGGTGTAATATTTACATTGCTAACCTATATATGCCAACCTGTATACTATTAATAGGTCTCTAAAAATCTCGGACTTAATTTAGATTTATGACCACTTTAACCAATTTTAGACTGTTAAACCCTAAGTGTTTGAAATTATAGAGGTATACTGCTATCGTTGCCATATTGTAATACCTAGCTATTCTAGATATAAAAGTAAGGTCTAAATATTTAATTAAGGGACAAATATTTAGGTAAGGTAGAAACGTGCGGAGCTCCGATATAGTATATAGGGATTTATAGGGCTTAAGGAAGGAGGTATTTTCTCTATAAAATACCTTAAGGGCCTCTGGTACAAATGTTTTACATATTAATATTGGCTCTAGCAGCATTTCCCTTAAAATAATAAAAGAACGCCGGTAGATTAGCCTTCCTAAGACAATAATATAATGAAAGATTTGTAGATATAGCTTATAAGGGAGATCTAAGATGCCAACTCTAGGTTAGGGGGTTTTTAAACTAAACGAGTTACGGTTTAAGGGACATAATTTAGAAATATTAAAGACATTTTAGGGTTGCTATGTGTTATACTTATTACCTAAAAGGGTGCTAAGGATGACTTTAAAATTAAAGAAGGAAAGAGGGAAAGCTCTAAGCTTTAAATTATAATAGGTTACTTACGAAACCGGCTTCTACTTTTACTACCCTTCTAGAAATTTTGCCCGCTTTTTATCTACCTGCTCCCTTATAATTGGCCTAAAAGGGACTATACAACCTAATAAATTATATTGGCCTAAAATCTTAGGTTAGGAAAATAAGAATAAGGACTCTTCTATAGATTAATCTATAAAGGAAGAGGAAGGTAGGGAAAGGTTAATAATAATAATCTATAAATTTTAGTTAATAGATTATGGGTTATAGAGGATTATGCGACCTAAAGACCTAAAGATGCCGGTCTATTATATATAAATCCCCCTTTACCTTTAACTCTTTATTAGCCTTATATACTTTATTTTATTTACCTAAATCTACCTTATTTTCCTAACACAACGTATTTATATATTATTACTATCTTTATTTATGCCTACTTGGATTTTCTTATTACTTATCCTAAAACCTGTTTAGTTATAGGAAATCTTACACCTCGGATTTATCTCCTAAATCTCTTAAGCAACGCTCCTCGCTATAAAGTTATTCTTACTCTTTATATACGCATTCGCTACTTTATCTACTATTAATGCCGTATCTATATATAACCTAAAGGCGTTAAGTCCCTATAACTTCTACTTATCCGCAAATATCCTAGGTAATAGTATTTTATTACCTACTAATACGCAAAAAAGGTAGAAAGAGGGCGGTAGTAAAAGTAGTAGAGGAGGTAGGGCTAAGAGTTAGGTTAATTATATATTTAAAGGATTATACTAACGCTTTAATAGGTAGAGGAGGAAAATTGTTTAAAGGTGGCGCGTTAAACTTAAAATCTAATTTAAATGCTAGGGGAAAGACGGTATCTAGCTTAGGTACCCATCCTGCCTATAACGGAGGCCGCTATTATAGTAGAGGTGTAATAGTTCCTTACACTACTGGCTAGCGCTTTCCTCTTAGCCTCGCATCCTTACTTATACCCCCTATTACTGCGCTTACTATCTTCCCTAGTTTATAGCTATATGGCGTTTACTAGTACCCCTATATATATCTATATACGTTTATAAATAAGACGGTTATAAATATGACTTTCCTAAATGGTATAAACTAGACCCTCTCTATTAATTGCTTATGCTAGCAATATAGTATTTATAGCTGTAATAATAATAGTAATAATATATATTTATACAATCTAATTAGAAACGGTAGCTATGCGGCGCTAAATAAGACTTTTATTATAATCTTAATTGTAAATAGAACGCGGACAATTACTATTAACGGTATACTGCCTAATAGTACTACTACGTCTAGTGGTTTCGATTTACCAGCTCTAAAGCAACAGACATTGGAATTTACCAGTTAGTGGGTTATAGGTGCTATTACTATATATTTAATTTCCTTCCTCTAGGCGCTAACGCCTTTCTTTTTAGGGCGGACATTTTCTAGACTGGGTTTATATTAATGTTTACTAATAGAGTTTATTAGATAGGGAATAGATAACATTCGGTTTCTAATATTATTTTATGCTTATTGTAAGTATATATTAGGCGCAGCCTTCTAGCTTTAAGAATATTATTTAAGATATAGTAATAGTGTGCCTAGCGAAAGGAATAGAGTCCTTTTGTGGTTATAAGCATTTCTTTCTTAGCCTTAGAGGTTGCTAGAATTAGGCACCTATAAGTTTGCTTTACGCCTCTATTCTTAGGGGCTATAACCCTAACTATAGAACTCGTGGTATTATAGTCTTAAGGAAGTTATTGGATCCCTCTCTTTACCTAGTAAGCTTGCTCTGTAAAGTACTAGATAAATAGGTTAATACTTAGCGAATAATAAAATATCCCAGAAGTAATTAAAATATATAAACTATTTCTATATAGACTATAAGGGGTGTATATATACGGATTGCTAGCGTCTAGGTAGATTTATATAAATAAAGTAAAGATTCTTATACATTTTATACTAAGAGGCTAGGAATCTGTATATGTACCCCTTATAGTAATGGGAGTGCGCGTAGGGCTGTAGGTTTCTTAGTGTTGGTATTAGCTTACTATATAAGTCTTTCTTTAGGACCGCAATCGCTAGGGGGTGCTATTATGTAATAGGCCTGGGCCGAAGTAGGGTAGGTATAGGTATAAGGAGCGGTTATAAAAATATTATAGATGACGCTAGGTAATCCTATAGAAATGAACTTATATATTAATTAATCTATAAAGAAAAGAGACTAATAAACACTACTAGAACTAATACTAAGAACCCTATTTATTAGGCTATAGATACTGTAATACCCCTAGATCTATATCTGTAGGAGTGATTACAGTTAGTAATAGCGGGTAAGAGCTTTAACAATCCTCCGCTATTAAAAAAAGATTAAAAAAAAAGCCTAGGAGTGATGGGAGAAGTATGGCTAAAAATAAAACTAGTAGGAAATCTATATAATATTTCGGTTTATATTTCCATAATTATTATAAAAAACCACTTTTTAGATGCTAAACGACCTGTGTTTATAGTACCTGCAGAATCCTAATAATAAAAAATATCTTAAAATTAAGATTAAATATGTAATAAAATATATACCTATATACTTTCTTACGGATTAAGAAATACCCTATAGTAAATTTATAAAGATCTAATTAGAACTTACAATAATAAAAATAAAAATTTAAGGCTATCTTTAGGAGCTCTAGATGGCTAAGTTAATTTAACCTTTTATATATAACTCTACTAATAATATTAAGTGCTATTTTATTAGGCTTAACCTAGTTAGCTATTATTAACCTTAAAAGTTCCTAATTTAGCTAGTTTTATAAAAGGCTTCCTATAATCTAAGTGCTAATTAGGGCTAAAAGCCTTAAATTTTTTATAACTACTAGTTTTATAGAGACCGGTATAGGTACCTTAAGGACTTTATTAATAAATAAGCATGTGCTATTTTTGCCTAGTATATCTTAGATAGCTAGTAGATGTTTAAGTAATAAGTAGGTATTATCTTTACTTAATAATTTAGTATTAATATTCTTAAGAGCTAAATGGGCATTACCTCTCCTCTAGAATTTCCGTTTAATTTAAAGTACTTTCTTTAGCGCGCCTAGTAAAATCTTATTTTTAAACTTAATGGGGTTTTCTTTATCTAAAGAATAATAAGACTCTCTATCTAAAGAATACCAAGACTCTTTATCTAAAAAATCTTTAAGGTCCCTTATTAGGTCATACTTATATAAAAGTTTAGCTAGCTTTACTATTTAGGAGCTTAAATAGTTTAAAGGGCCGAAGGATAGTGCGTTTTTAATTTCCTGGCAGAGAAGTAGCTATAATTAATAGTACTGCGGTAGGGTTTAAAGTGTTTAAGGTAAAACTGCTTTAAATAAGATAATGCTAGAGCTGCTTATAGCTCCCTTTTTATATAGCTACCTTCCTATTATAAGCCTAGTTATTGCTTAGAGGGGAAACATAATAGTATTATAGGGATTTCATCCTTATTCTAATCTTGCGAGTTATTAATAACTTTATAAGGGGTATACTTTTATATAATTTACGCTAAGGGGGTAGTAAGGGTAGAGATAATAGTAGGGGCGAGGTTAAGAGACTAAAGAAGCTAAGAGAAGATAGTACCTTGGTAATGTAACCTAATAAGCAGTTCCTTTAACTAATAGGGTTAAACTCTATTTTAAGAGGCGTTCCTTTTAGCCATTATTATTAAATTATTTAACTTCTTTATTCCTAAAATATTTTAATTTATTACGGAGACCTTCTATCTACGTATGCTTAGGTTTTACAGTCTTATAGGTTTAAATGCATTTCCTAAGCTTTTAGTTTACTGTCCGCCCTAATAAAACCAATTAATAACAATTGGCTACTCTTACACCTCTAAGTCTACTTAACTTATAAATTTATATCTATCTAGATAGCATTAATCTGTATAGGTTTACCTGTAAGGCCGATTTAATATAATAAGGATTGCGGCCGTAATGATCTTAACACTTTAAGGCGAATAGGCCACTTATTTCCAGACTAAAGGAGAAAAGTAAATGTTGATGGAATACTTCGGATTGTAATAATGTCAGGCCGATAAAGACGGTAGATTTTCCTACCTATATTATATTAGTAGGCAAACCAAAACAGCTAATGGGAGAAATGCACTATTAGACTTAAATATCGTCTACGTGGCTTTAAATGCCGCTATATAAATATAAGAAAGACTACTAGGGTTGACTTACTATAAAGATATAGAAGTACGTTAAAAAAAATATGTATGGAAAGTAGTGTTAAAGGTTAGTTAAGATGTTTAACGTTTGTTACGTAGATTATTTCGCATACCTTAGTAT
>Ga0307515_10015749_pt1 | contig 13912 bp, 13 predicted proteins | sample 17_EM_MG_FD_194513 | JGI IMG/M metagenome (GOLD analysis project Ga0307515, IMG submission 194513) | Populus trichocarpa ectomycorrhiza microbial communities from riparian zone in the Pacific Northwest, United States - 17_EM | ecosystem: Host-associated > Plants > Roots > Unclassified | place... | reverse complement strand
CATGCGTTCGATGATAGGTCGACCAATCGCGCCTCGCTGCCCGTGGTGCGACAGCGTTTTCAGAACGATTCAGGCCGCCTTCAGGACGTGCGCACCCCTTGCGCACGACAGTCCGCTGGAGCGCCAGGCCACGGAGTCGAATCATCACCACCACCTCTTTCGCGCGTGCGGTCGCAGCCTTGCTGTCGATCGTCGTGCTTCTCGCTGCTTCGTCGCCGGCGACTGAATCGGCCACGCGGGCTGCGCTTCAAGCGTCGTTGCCGGCATCCGCTGTGACACTTACCGAAAGGCGCGTGCCGTCCCCTATGCTTCGGGAGTCGGGGTACGCCATGGCCAAAGACAAGCTCGACTGAGTCAGGGAGACGTTCTTTGTTGCCGCAACGAGCAACCCGGGGTTTGAACATCGGTGTGACGGGGCATCGCTTGAATCGCATTTCGCAGCGCCAGCTCGAGCGGCTCACGCCGCAGCTTCGGCCCTTGCTGGCACAGATCGCCAAAGCGGCGCGCGCGGCCGCGCCGACCTTGTTGTCCGGCCTGGCCGAAGGTGCCGACCGGCATGTGGCACAGCTCGCGCTGGAAACGGGTTATGTCTTGCACGCCGTTCTGCCATTCGTGCGCGACACTTATGAACATGATTTCACCGACACCGCCTCTCGCGTGCAATTCGCCGAACTGCTCGCGCGGGCCGATCGCATCACCGAGCTCTCTGGGCGGCCCGGAGTCTCGGCGCAGGCGTATCGCCGCGCCGGCCACGCCTTGCTCGACGAAGCCGACATGCTGCTGGCAGTGTGGGACGGGCAGCCGGCGCAGGGCGTCGGCGGCACCGCCGAGATCGTCAACGAAGCCTGCCGGCGCTGCATTCCGGTGATTCACGTGTCCACGCAGCCACAGACCACACCCGTGCTGATCTGGCAGCGGCAAGGCCGTGTCGCACGCGGCCGCAGCGCCTACGAGATGGCACCGTCGCGGCCCTGCGGCCCCGCACAGGTGGCCTCGGTGATTGCGCATGTGACAAGGGCCGGGTGATGCTCGAATTGGTCTCGCCCGCCGACCCGTCTGCGCAACCCGTGCCGCAGGCGCCGAAGTACTGGGCGTTCCTGAGCTACAGCCACCACGACAAGGCGGTGGCCAAGCGGCTGCAGCGCCAACTCGAGACCTACCGCCTGCCGCGTCGTTTGGTCGGCCGCGAAACCTCCGAAGGCCCGGTCCCGGCGCGCGTGCTGCCGGTCTTCCGTGACCGTGACGAGCTGCACGCGGGTGCCGACCTCAAGAGCAGCGTGCAAGACGCGTTGTCACGCAGCCGCTGGCTGATCGTGGTCTGCACGCCAGATGCCGCGCGCTCGCCCTGGGTCAACCGCGAGATCATCGAGTTCAAGAGGCTGCGCGGCGAGCGGCATGTGCTCGCGCTCATCGTTCGAGGCGAGCCGTTTGCGAGCGACATGCCGGGGCGCGAAGCCGAAGAGTGCTTCCCGCCCGCCTTGCGACGTGCGCTCACGCCCGAGGGTGTGGCTGAAGGAGAGCCGCTGGAGCCCATCGCCGCCGACATGCGCAAGCACGGCGACGGCCCGCAGCGCGCGATGCTCAAGCTGCTGGCCGGCATGGTGGGCGTCAGCTTTGATGATTTGGTGCGGCGCGATCTGCAGCGCCGCATGCGGTGGATGTCTGCGCTGGTCGGGGCATCGGTGCTCGGCGTGATGGTGTTCGCGCTGTTGGCCGTGATGGCTGTGCGAGCACGCAATGAGGCGCAGCTTCAGCGCGTGCAGGCCGAAGGCTTGATCGAGTTCATGTTGGGCGATCTGCGCAAGAAGCTGGAGCCGGTGGGGCGGCTGGAGGTGTTGGATTCGGTCGGCGAGAAAGCGTTGGCCTATTACGGGGCGCAGGATTCAGACCGATTGAATGCAACGGCACTGGGTCACCGATCGCGCGCGATGCATTTGATTGGCGAGATCCGCGATCTTCGCGGAAACCCCACCCAAGCACAGGCAGCGTTCGAACAGGCTGCTGGCACGACTGCGCAGTTGTTGGCCAAAGCACCGAGTGACGGGGCGCGAATTTTCGATCATGCGCAAAGCGTGTTTTGGGTGGGATATGCGGCGTGGAAGAGAGCAGACGGAAAGCTGGCTGAAGAGAAGTTTCAGAACTATCTGGAGCTCGCTCAACGCTTGGTGAAGATCGACTCAAGCAATATCGATTGGCAAGCCGAGGTCGCATTTGCATATTTGAATGTCGGCATGGTTCAGCTCGGGTCCGACAAGCCGGCGCCTGCACTAGAGTCGTTGCAGTTGGCGCAAGCCTCGTTGCGAGAACTCTCCGTCAAGCGATCTGACCTGTTGTTTGACTTGGCAAATGCCCATGGCTGGCTCGCAGATGCATATGAGCTTCTGGGGGACTATCAGCGCGCCTCAAACGAGCAAAGAAGCAAGCTGACGGTCCTTCGCTCGGTGACGAACGCAGAAGCCGATAGGAACGTCCAACTGGCGACCATGAGCGCATTGCATTGGATCGGCATCTATGAGTTGGCACTCGGGCGCTTGGAAACCGCGAAGGCTAACGTCAAGAGTGCGATGGAAATTGCATCTGCTCTGGTGACCGAGGATCCTCAGAATCTTCGGTGGCGAGCTCACGAGTGTTCAGTTCGCCTGAGGCTGGCGGAGATTGAACTGGCGGAAGAGGCCCGAGCCGTTGCACAGGCAGAGTTTGTCAAAGCAAGCCAGTGTGTTTCCTACTACAGCTCGGTGGGGACGACGGGCCTGAGGGACTCGACTCTCATCAGAGCGAGATATTTGCGACTGGCAAGTCAACTCGCTGGACCAGACAAGCGTGCGAGCTTGGTCTCCGAGATGCGAGCCTTCTTGAATGACGTTTCGCCGAAGTTGACGGAGCACACTGTCGATCGAGCTAGGTTCTCTGTCGAGATAGCCAACCTTGCACTGGCGCTAGGCGAAATCTCGCCAGACGCCATTTCAGCGCGGGATGGATGGCGGCGAGCTGAAATGCTGCTCAGCCCGTTTGCTTCCATGTCAGAGGGGAGCGTCCTGGCTGCTTTGGCCCAGGCACGATTTCATCTGGGTGACTTCGCTGGAGCCCAGCTTCTGGCTTCTCGAATAGAGCTCACTTCGTACCGGCACCCCGCATATGCCCATCTTCTCGCAAATCTGCAAACCGCGCGGGGCGGGAGCAGGCCGACATCCACTACAGGAGCTAAACCATGATCAGAGGTAAGAGGAATCCAGTCGTTCACGTCTTGGCGTTGAAGAAGAACGCGGATGCCGAAATCGAAATCCGAGTCACTCCGGATGTTCTCGACATGACCGAATTTGCGAAGGGTGCTCAAGACATACGGTGGAAACTCGACACCGTGGGTTTTCACTTTCCCGTTGATGGGACGGCTATCGAATTCACATCACCTGGCGCGGAGAAGACTTTTGGCAAAGTCGTTGTGACTTGCGACGGGAAGCTGGCTGCGGTCCACAACAAGAATCGTGATGGACTCGCGTACGCTTACACCGTTCGCGTTGTAGAGAAGGTCAGCGGTAAGTTGATAGAGCTGGATCCAACCGTGGGAAACAATACTCCTTGAAGTAGTTGCTGACGGCCCCCGGCCTTTACTGGTCGGGCACGCCCAGCACGCTGCATGCAGCTTAGTTTCGCTTCGGAGGAATGCCAAAGTCCTTTGCTAAGGCTTCGGCTTCCGGCCGCAGATTCTCGGCACCAACAACGTCGCCTTGCGCTCTCAAGGCGGCTATCAAATTCCACAGCGCAATACACAACGTGGATAGCATGCGTCGGGCGCGTAGCTTGAAGATCAATTCCTGGCCTTGCTTGACCGCATCGTCGACATTGCCCAGTGCCAAAGCGAGATCGGCCAGATGCGACAGAGCACGCAATTGCCCGCGTTCGTCGCCTGCTGCCTTTCTCAAAGACAGTTCCGCTTCTCGAGCGGCAAGACTTTCCCTCAACGCGCCGTGGGCTCGTGCTACATCGGCGCGCGCACGTTGGCCCCAAGCACGCTCGCGCGTTGGCCAATCACTGCGCTCCAGCAAAAGTGCCTCCTCCAGCGCTGCTACGGCTTGCGGATGCGCTTCACTCCACATGCCTGCCAACCCGGTAAGTTCGGCGTAGAGGCCGTGCACGTCTCCGAGTTCACGATATAAGTCGTGGGCTTGTTCAGCCGCGGCGCGCGCGCGCGCGGGCGTAGATTCTGACCATGCCCACTGCGCCGCACGCCACCACTGTGCAGCAAGCGGCTTGGGTGTCGCAGTATCGACCATCGATTCGCTGAGGTCGTGCCACTGCCTCGCTTCCCCATGCAATGAGAGGTGGTGCCAGAGAGGAGCCGCTGCGCCAACGAGTGCGACGACGGTCTCTGCATCGGCTTGGTGGTGAGCCCAAGTCAAGGCGGCGCGCATGTTGTCAAGTTCGGGTTCGTATCGAGCGAGCCAGTCCGCGTCGCTCATCTGCAACCAGTCGGAGGGCGATGCGTCGAAGAAGTGGCGCATCGCAGTGGCGTGACGCGTGCGCAAGGCGTTGTACTCGCTGCCAGCCTGCAATTGTTCGAGCGCATAGGCACGCGCCGTTTCGCTGAGTGCATAGCGCGGCGGGTCACTGGTGCTGACGCTCAGCAGCGAATGCTCGGCAAGCACGGCCAAGGCGTCGATCAGCGCCCATTCGTCCAGCGCGTCGGTCACTAGCACGGCGCTCGCGAGGCTGAGGGTGAAACCACCTGCAAACACACCCAGCCACTGGAACACGCCGCGTTCTGTCTCGGGGAGCAGGGCCAGGCTCCAGTCGAGTGCGGCCTGCAGTGTTTGCTGGCGCGTCGGCGCGGAGCGGCTGCCACCGGCAAGCAGCTTGAAGCGGTCGTCGAGCCTCGCGGCCACGCCGTGGGCGCCGAGCAGAGGCATCCGCGCCGCGGCCAGTTCCAGCGCCAGGGGCATGCCGTCCAGGCGCTGGCAGATTTCGATCACGTCTCTGACGTTGTCATCGGTCAGCGTGAAGCGGCGATCGGCGGCACGGGCGCGTTCGGTGAACAGGGCGACGGCGCCATGCTTCGCGGCACGTTGTGCATCGCTGCCTGCTTCGGGCACGGCAAGCGCCTCGAGCCTCAGCACCTGCTCGCCCTGCAGTCGCAACGGGATCTGGCTGGTGACCAGCAGGTGCACACCGGGTGTGCCCTTGAGCAGGGCCTGGATCGTCACGGCCAGGTCGTCGAGCAGGTGTTCGGCGTTGTCGATGACCAGCAGCAACTGCATCGGCTTGAGCGCCGTGACCAGCGCCGGCAAGGCCTCGCCCCCTGGCGCCAGCTGCAGATCGAGTGCTTGCGCGATCGTGCCGGCGATGAGGCGAGGGTCCGTGAGCGAGGCCAGCTCGACCCACGCAACACCGTCAGGCAGGGCGCTTTGCCGGGCCAGCGCCGCGCTTCGCGCCAACGTGGTCTTGCCGATGCCGCCGGGGCCCACGAGTGTCACCAGGGCATGCTTTTCAAGCAGCTCCAGCAGCGCGGCCATCTCGGCATCGCGGCCCAGCAGCGGAAGGGTCCGTTCGGGCAAGGCGGGCCGCGTGGCCGCTGGGCGGGCCGGCGCTCCGGGTGCCTCGTCGATGACGAGCGTGAAGCGGTAGCCGCGCCCGGGGATCGTCGCAATGGCCTGCGGGCCCAGCAGCTTGCGCAGGGCCGACACGTGCACCTGCAGGTTGTTTTCTTCGACCACCAGCCCGGGCCAGACGAAGTCGAGCAATTCGTTCTTCGACACCAGGCGGTCGCGGTTCTCCACCAGCGCCAGCAGCACGTCGAAGGCGCGCGCGCCCAGCGTGGCCGGCTGGTCGTCGATGAGCAATTGGCGCTGGGCGGGCCGCAGGGCGAACCGGCCAAAAAGATATTGATCAGGCACGAGGCCCTCCTGGGCCGCAATTTACGCGATAGCGCAGGTTTCAGAACGCTTCAGCTTGCTGAAGGACGACGCCGGGGCGCTCGCCGAACACTGCAGACATCGATCGCGTCGCGTACCCAGCCTGGGGCGCGCCGCGGCAAACGCCCAGGAGCGAGCCATGAACACGCCATTGCCTTTGATGACCTCAACCGTTGCCGCAGCAGGCGCCCGCTGGGCGGCGAAGCGCGCCGCCCGACCGCGCCGCAACGTGGATTTTGAAGACTCCTTGCTCAAGACGGCCTCTCCCGACGAGGTGAGTTTCCTGTCGCGAGACGGCCGGGCGCGCGTCCAGGCCAGCTTGCTGCCGGCTGAAAACGCACGCGCCGCGGTGGTGCTCGTGGTCGGCCAGGTGGGCTGCTGGGGCAGCGATGCCCGCGTCGAGAACCGCAGCCTGCACGTGCGAACGCTGGCGCAGGCGCTTCGTGCCCGTGGCATCACGGTGCTGGTGACCCGCCTGCGCGGCCACGGCGAATCAGAACGCCACGATGTGCTGGGCGCCATCGACTACCTGCTCGCGCGGGGTCATCGCTCGGGCAACATCGGCGTGCTCGGGGCCTCCATTGGTGCCTCGGCCGCGTTGCTGGCGGCGGCTGAGGAGCCGGCTGTGCAGGCCGTGGTGGCCGACAGCCCGCGCGTCGAGGCCCATGCCGACGCTGAGCGCCTCGTCGTGCCGCCGCCGGTGCTGGCATTCGTGCGCTGGCTGGGCCGCGCCTTGTCGGGTGTCGACCTCGGCCGGCGCCCGGTGCTCGGCAGCCTGCCTGTGTTGCGCGACCGCGCGGTGCTGATCATCCATGGCCAGGGCGACCGGGTCGTGGCGCCCGCGGTGGCTCAGCAGCTGGCCAAGGCATGCGGCGCCCGGCTGTGGCTCACGGCCAGCCAGTCGCACGCCGGCACGCTGCACGAGGCGTTGCCGCTTTACATCACCCGGGTGGTCGACTTCTTCAGCCAGCACCTGCTGCCGCAGCGCAACGAACCGCTGCTGGTGCGTGGCGAAAGCGCGCAAGCCGGTCTGGCACCGCTGTGGACTCCCATCACGATGTGATGCGAAGGGGTGATGCAGGCTGCGAGAATGCGCGCATGTCTTCCCATGCATCACCTGAACCGAAAGCCACCGACCCCACCGTCCAGCTGCGCCCTGCCGAGTTGCGGGACGTGGTGCCCATCGTCGGCCTGATCCGCGAACTCGCCGAGTTCGAGAAGCTGACCCACCTGCTGCAAGTCACGCCCGAGAAGCTGCGCCCGCACCTTTTCGGTGAAAAGGCGGTCGCCGAAGCGATGGTGGCCGAGGTGAATGGCGAAGTGGGGGCCTTCGCGCTGTACTTCACCAACTTCTCGACTTTCCTGGCCCAGCCCGGGCTGTACCTCGAAGACCTCTATGTTCAGCCCGCCCACCGCGGCAAGGGCGTCGGCGAGGCCTTGCTGACGCGGCTCGGCAAGCTGGCCGCAGAGCGCGGCTACGGCCGCTTCGAATGGAGCGTGCTCGACTGGAACGAGAGCGCCATCCGCTTCTATGAGCGCATGGGTGCGACCCTGCTGCCCGATTGGCGCATCTGCCGGGTGACCGGTGACGCGCTGGCCGCTTTCTCCGCGCGCTAGCCATCTCAGGCCTGCCCGGCGCGCTTTTTCTCGCGCTGGCGCAGCAGCTTGCGCTGCACCTTGCCGGTGGTCGTCATCGGCAGTGCGTCGATGAACTCGATCTCCTTCGGGTACTGATACGGCGCCAGCCTGTCGCGCACGTGCTGCTGCAGTTCTTCGACGAGCTGTGGTGTGCCACTGTAGCCGCCGGCCAGCACCACGAAGGCCTTGACCACGGCACCGCGCTCGGCGTCGGGCTTGGGCACCACGGCCGCATTGGCCACCGCCGCGTGCTTCACCAGGCAGTTTTCGATTTCGCTCGGGCCGATGCGGTAGCCCGCTGCCTTGAACACGTCGTCGCTGCGGCCCTGGTACCAGAAGTAGCCGTCGGCATCCATCAGCGCGGTGTCGCCGGTGCGGCACCATGAGTCCTCCGGGTCGCCGGTGAACTTGGCGCGGGTGGCTTCGTCGTTGCGCCAGTAGCCCAGAAAGAAGATCGGATCGGGCTGGCCGTGCGCGTCCAGCCGGTGCAGGGCCACGTCGCCGGGTGTTCCGGGCGGGCACTCGTGGCCGTCTTCGTCCAGCACGGCGATGCGGTGGCCGGGGTAGGGGCGGCCCATGCTGCCGGGGCGCGGCGGCCAGCCAATGTGCGGCGCGCCGGTGGTGTCGACAAACATGCCGCAGTTGCCGATCAGGTAGTTGATCTCGGTCTGCCCGAACATCTCGTTGACGACGACACCCAGCTGCTGCCGGCAGTACTCGAACACCGCGTCGCCCACGGCCTCGCCGCCGCTCATGATGGCCCTCAGCTTGAGCGCGTGATGCTCGCGCGGTGCGGCCACCGTCTTCATCATGGCCTTGAGCGCCGTGGGGAAGAGGAAGGTGTTCGTCACGCCGTAGCGGGCCATCAACTCGAAGGCCTTGTCGGGCGCAAAGCGGCCCTGGTAGGCCACGATGGGATGGCCGAAGTAGAGCGTGGGCAGCAGCGCGTCCATCAGCCCGCCGGTCCAGGCCCAGTCGGCGGGTGACCAGAACACATCGCCACGCTGAGGAAACCAGTTCTGGCTGCAGACGAAGCCGCTCAAGTTGCCGATCAGCGCGCGGTGCGGCAGCAGCGCACCCTTGGGCGCACCTGTGGTACCGCTGGTGTAGATCAGCACGGCGGGGTCGTCGGCGTAGGTCAGCAGCGAGCTGAACTGCGCGGGCTCGCGCGCCAGCAGCTGTGGCCAGTCGGCATCGCATTGGCCCTGCGCGCCGCCCACGGCCACGACCGTCTGCAGATTGGGGCAGTCGCCGCGGGCGGCGAGAAGGTTGTCGATGCCGCCCTCGTCGACGATAGCGAGCCGCGCTTCGCTATTCTGCAGGCGGTAGGCCAGCGCATCGGGGCCGAACAGCATCGACAAGGGCATGGCCACGGCACCAAGCTGGTAGATGGCCATGTGCGCGACAGCAGTCTCCACCCGCTGCGGCATCACGATCGCTACGCGTTCGCCCTGTTGCACACCCAGGCGCTGCAGCGCATGGCTCAGGCGGTTGGCCTGCGCTTGCAGGCTCGCGTAGCTGCAGCTCAGCGCCTCGCCGTTCTCGTGTTCGTAGTGCACGGCAATGGCATCGGGCGTCTCGCGGGCCCAGCGCGCGCAACACGCCTCGGCGATGTTGAAGTGCCTGGGCACCTTCCAGCGAAAGCCGTTGTAGAGCTGTTCATACGGTGTCTCGTGGCGCTTGTGCATGCGCTTGTCTCCTGGTTCTTGCCGGCCGCGCAAGGGTCGCTGCCGAATGTCGTGTGGCCAACGCGGCCAAGAATAGCCGCCAAACGGCGCCGGAGCGCTTGCGGCACACTGCCGGGCTCAGACCAACGCCAACGCCTCGACGAGTATCTACACCATGCAGCATGTTTCCCTCGGCCAAAGCAGCCTGCAAGTGACGTCCATCTGCCTGGGCACCATGACCTTCGGCCAGCAAGTGGGCGAAGAGCTGGCCCATTCGCTGCTCGACCACGCCGTGGCCCGCGGCATCGACTTCATCGACACCGCCGAGATGTATTCGGTGCCCGCACGGCGCGAGACCTTTGGTGCCACCGAGCGCATCATCGGCAACTGGTTCGCGGCCCGCCCCGGTTTGCGTGACGAGGTGGTGCTGGCCACCAAGGTGGCGGGTCCGTCACGCAACATGGACTGGGTACGCAACGGAAGCGGCAACCTCACCCCGGCCGACATCGTGCAGGCCTGCGACGACAGCCTGAAGCGCCTGCGCACCGACCGCATCGACCTGTACCAGATCCATTGGCCCAATCGCAATGCACCGGCCTTCGGCGCGCTGTATTTCGACCCGAAGCAGGACAGGGAATACACCTCCATCCGCGAGCAACTCGACGCCTTCGCCGGTCTGGTGAAGGCGGGCAAGGTCCGCTACATCGGGTTGTCGAACGAAACGCCCTGGGGCGTCAGCGAGTTCGTGCGCCTGGCCGAGCTGCATGGCCTGCCGCGCGTGGCCACGGTGCAGAACCCCTATGCGCTCATCAACCGCTCGGTCGACAACGGACTCGATGAAACGCTGTACCGCCTTGGCGTGTCGTTGCTGGCCTATTCGCCGCTGGCGTTCGGCTCGCTGACCGGCAAGTACGACGAATCGGGTTTTGCGGCAGCTGAGACCGTTGGCCGGCTGGCGGCCTTCGAGTCGATGCGCAAGCAGCGCTGGGGCCGCGCCGATTCGCTCGCCGCGGCCCGCTTGTACAACGCGCTGGCTCGCAAGCACGGCCTCACGCCAACGCAACTGGCGCTGGCCTTCTGCTACACCTCGTGGCGCGTGACCAGCACCATCATCGGCGTGACGAACCGCCAGCAGCTCGATGAAAACATCGACGCTCTCAGCGTGAAGCTGTCACCCGAAATCCTCGCCGACATTGATTCGATCAGATGGAAGCACCGCGACCCCGCCCAATGAACTGAACATGGCGAAAAAAGATCACGTCTCAGAAACTCCCGCCACGCAGCTGCTCAAGTCGCACAGGGTGAACTACACCGAACACGTCTACGACTACGTCGACCACGGTGGCACGACCGAGTCGTCGAAGCAGCTCGGCGTCGATGAGCACCACGTCGTCAAGACGCTGGTGATGGAAGACGAGAACGCCAAGCCCTTGATCGTGCTGATGCACGGCGACAAGCAGGTGAGCACCAAGAACCTGGCGCGGCAGATCGGCACCAAGAAGGTCTCGCCGTGCAAACCCGAGGTGGCGCAACGCCACAGCGGCTACATGGTCGGTGGCACGTCGCCGTTCGGCACCAAGAAGGCGATGCCGATCTACGTCGAGCAAAGCGTGCTTGAGTTGCCGCTGATCTACATCAACGGCGGACGGCGCGGCTACCTCGTCGGCATTGCGCCACAGGTACTTTCCACGCTCCTGAACGCCAAGCCCGTTCAGTGTGCAGGTGCAGAATAGCGCCCCGAACACAACTGACTGCGTGATGGAGACTTTCTACCCTGCTGTTGCTGCGCTGGCGGCCTATCTGATCGGCTCGCTATCGTTCGCGGTGATCATCAGCCGCCTGATGGGCTTGAACGATCCGCGCAGCTATGGGTCGGGCAACCCGGGCGCTACCAACGTGCTGCGTTCGGGCAACAAGGCCGCAGCGATCCTGACGCTGGTGTTCGATGCCCTGAAAGGCTTTGTCCCCGTGCTGCTGGTGCAGCAGTTCGGCGCGCGCTACGGCTTGCACACCGGCACGGTGGCGCTGGTCGGGCTGGCTGCGTTTCTGGGGCATTTGTGGCCGGTGTTCTTCCGCTTCCAAGGCGGCAAGGGTGTCGCCACGGCGGCCGGTGTGCTGCTTGCGTTCAACCCCTTGCTGGGCCTCGCCACGCTGCTCACCTGGGTGATCATCGCGGTGTTCTTCCGCTACTCGTCGCTTGCGTCCATCGTGTCGGCGGTGTTCGCGCCGTTCTATCAATTGCTGATCTGGGACGGCGGCCCACTGGCGGCCGCCATCGTCGTGATGTGCCTGCTGCTGATCTGGCGCCACAGCGCCAACATCCAGAAACTGTTCGCAGGCACCGAGAGCAAACTCGGCCAGAAATCCGGTGCCGCGGCGCGTGCCAAGGCCCAACCTCGAGGAAACAAGACATGACCCATGCGGTGCGGCGATACCACGTCGGCGACCGGCTGTCGGAGATGGCCATTCACCGTGGCACGGTCTACCTGGCCGGCCAGGTGCCCGACGACACCACGCAAGATATTCGCGGCCAGACGCGCCAGGTGCTGGCCATGGTCGACAAGCTGCTTGGCGAGGCGCACACCGACAACGCGCACATCCTGATGGCGCAGATATTTCTCACCGACATGGCCGACTTCGCCGGCATGAACGAGGTGTGGGACGACTGGGTCGCGCCGGGCGATGCACCGCCGCGGGCCACGGTGCAGGCGCGCCTCGCGAACCCCGCCTACAAGATCGAGATCGTGGTGACGGCGGCGCTGAAGGTCTAGCGCATCCGGCCTAGGCTTCTTCGGGCGTGAGGCCTAGCAGCGCCGGGTCGCCGGAGCCCACCCGGCCCAGCAGTGGCATCTCGCCGGTGAGGTCGACGACGGTGGTGGGCTGCATCGGGCAGGCGCCTGCGTCGACCACGGCCTGCACCTGGCCCTGGAAGCGTTCGCGGATCTCGTCCGGGTCGTTCAGCGGTTCGGTTTCGCCGGGTGCGATCAGCGTCGTCGACAGCAGCGGCTGGCCGAAGATGTCGAGCAACTCCTGCAGCATCTTGTGCGCCGGCACGCGCAGGCCGATGGTGCGGCGCGACGGGTGCGACACGCGGCGCGGCACCTCCTTCGTGGCCTCGAGGATGAAGGTGAACGGCCCCGGCGTGCCCAGCTTCAGCAGGCGGTACTGCTTGTTGTCGACGCGGGCGTAGCTCGACAGCTCGGAGAGGTCGCGGCACAGCAGCGTGAGGTGGTGCTTGTCGTCGACACCGCGGATGCGGCGCAGTTTCTCGGCGGCCGCCTTGTCGTCGAGGTGGCACACCAGCGCATAACTCGAATCGGTGGGCACTGCGGCAATGCCGCCATCGTGCAGGATCTGCGCGGCCTGCTTGAGCAGGCGCAGCTGCGGGTTCTCGGGGTGGACCTCGATGTATTGCGACATGGGCGTCAGTCTGCCATCAGGGCCGATTCACTCGGCGCGATGCGCTGTGCGGCTGCGCTCTCGCGCAGGTTAAGCCAGACCGAGGTGGCGCCGCACAAGGCCACCACCGCCATGCCGACGAAGGCCCAGCCGTCCGGCACATGGCCGAATGCCAGCCAGCCGGTGAAACTGGCCGTGGCGAGTTGCAGGTAGGTGAAGGGCATCAGCACCGACATCGGCGCCACGCCCAGCGCGAGGATCAGGAACAGGTGGCCGGCGGTGCCAGCGATGCCCGCGAGCACCATCAGGCCCCACACCGACGGCGACGCAGCCTGCAAGGCCTGCCATGCCTCCGCCGTTTGCCACGACAACCCCACGAGCCCCACGACGACCGTGCCCACGAGCCCGGTGTAGAAGTGCGTGGTCAGCGGGTGGTCGAGGTGCGAGAGGCGCCGCGTGAGCAACTGGAAGCCGGCGTAGACGAGCGCCATCGCGAGCGGAATGAGGGCGACCCAGCCGAAGAGCCCGCTGCCCGGGCGGGTCACGACCAGCGCTCCGATGAAGCCGCCCAGCACCAGCAGCGCACGCATCAGCGACACATGCTCGTGCAGGAACAGCGCTGCCAGCACGGTCACCAACACTGGGGTCAGCATGCCGATTGACGTGAACTCGGCCACCGGCATGTAGCGGATGCCGAAAAACAGCAGCGCGCTGCAGGCGAGCAGCAGGCAGCCGCGCAGCGCCTGGAAGCGCGGATGTTCAGTACGGAAGAGGTTAATCCCACCGCGCGCCCACCGAACACTCAGCCAGGTGCCCATGATGAGCGCCTGGATCAGGTAGCGGGCGAACAGGCTGACGATCACCGGCAAGGCCTGGCCGAGCAGCTTCGCGCTGGTGTCCAGCGTGGCGAAGCAGCTGACCATCAGCAGGATGAGGCCTATGCCCAGCACCGGGCGAGGCTTGGCGCCGCCGGGCAATGACGGCGCCTGGCTCACGGGTGGTGCACCCGTTCGCTCAAGGCTTCCCAGACGGGCGTCAGGTTTTTGGGCAGGGGCGGCAGGGTGCCGAGGTCGACGTGGCTTTCATCGGGGCTGTGGAAGTCCGAGCCGCGCGAGGCGAGCAGGCCGAACTCGAGCGCCGTGTCGGCGTACTTGGCGTAGTCGGCCGTGGTGTGGCTGCCGGTGACGACCTCGACGCCGCGCCCGCCATGCGTCTTGAATTCGCTGAACAGTGCGTACTCTTCGTTCGGCGTGAACTTGTAGCGGCCCGGGTGCGCGATCACCGCCATGCCGCCCGCCTGCG
>Ga0307515_10015748_pt1 | contig 13912 bp, 9 predicted proteins | sample 17_EM_MG_FD_194513 | JGI IMG/M metagenome (GOLD analysis project Ga0307515, IMG submission 194513) | Populus trichocarpa ectomycorrhiza microbial communities from riparian zone in the Pacific Northwest, United States - 17_EM | ecosystem: Host-associated > Plants > Roots > Unclassified | place... | reverse complement strand
TTTTTTAGTAATCACAATGTAATATTTAATAGTCAATATAAAAAATAAAAACATATATTATCCATAAGAATAATGAATTTATCACAATTCTAAGATAATGTTTGGTTACTGTCCTGGGACAAAAGAGATAAAGACAGTAAAGATAAAAATATGTTTGGTTGAAGAGACAGAGACAAACACAAACACAGGGACAAAGACATAAAAATAAATCTCTCTCGGGGATAATTTTAAAGTGAATTTCTGTACTTAAAAAATAGAAAGTACAAAGGAGACATGTCTACAGAAACAATATTTATTATTTTTTATTTCTAAAATATCATTGTAAAAAAATCTCAATTTCAAAATTATCCAAGTAAGACCTGTAAGTATAAAAATAATAATTATCATAGTTTTAAAACCCAATTTAGAGGATCGATCCTAGGTAAAACTTAGGTCACTAGTCGAGGCTTGGGTCACAGGCCGAGTTGACTCGAGTTAGTATAAAAATAAAAGTAGTTGTTATCATAATTTTAAAACCCGATTCGGGAGTCAGCCTGAAGCAAGGCTCAAGTCACGTGTTAAGAGGGTCAACCTGAGTTTACCTGAGTCAGTATAAAAATAAAAATAGTTATTATTATAATTTTAAAACTCTATTCGGGGGCCAACCCGGTGCAAGCCCCGGGTTATGGATCATAAGGGTCAACCCGGGTTGACCCAAGCCAATGCGAGGATAAAAGTTGTTGTTATCAAAGTTTTAAAACTTGGCTTGAGGATCAACCGAGACAATGTATGGATAAAAGTGATTATTATCATATTTTTAAAACCTGACTTGGGAGTCAACCCGGGGTAAAGTTTAAGTCACAAGTTGGGAGAGTCAACCCGGTTAACCCATTTATTTTAAAAAATAATCAAAGTAACTTTGTTTTGACTTTTTTTTTAAAAAAAAAGTCAACAAGTTTTTTACATGTGTTGTACCATTGGTTGACCTGGGTTTTTGACTAGGTTAAGTTAAGTCATTCCTTTATTTTTTCTTAAACTCGGGTCAGTTCAAGCCTTGAGTCAACCCGATTCCAAGTTAATCAGTCAGGCAGTCTTGGTTTTGTAACTAGGGTTACTATAGCATAATTAATTTTAACACTTAATATAAATTAAAGTAAGTAAAAAAAATTAATATCTAATTATTTTTAAAATATGTAAGTTTAATAACAATATATATTAAGGGTAGAATATATATGTTTATATTTTATCCTGTCTTGTTCATCATAACCAAACAGGATATAGAGACAGTTATTTTGTTATGTACATTACTACCAAGCACAATTTCCCCCCCGTCTTCTCTATCTCCATCTCTTCTGTCCCAGTACAGTAACCAAAGGTTACCTAATATATAGCTAAACACTAAGTTATTTGACCAGCGCTTTGCCGTAGGTCGGATATTTTTTTGGTTAAAAATGAATTTGTAGGTTTTTCCAACATGTTTTTTATAATATGAAAAGAAAATTCTAATCATAAATAAAAAAGTATATGCTTGCATTGAATTAAATAAACTAAGAACCATTTGTGCCAATAAAAATGAAAAAAATATGTTAACGTGTTTATTCGACTTGCCTTGTTGCGGGTCGAATAATTGTTTTTCTAACACAAAAGAATGGATGTATAGGTGTTATTAACATGTTTTTTAATATCAAGAAAAAAAATATAATTATGAATAAAAAAGTCGATGCCTACATATAATAAAATAAAATGAAAATCATATATGTTAATAAAAACTTTTAAGATCTTAAGTTAATTTTTAATGTAATAGAAAATAGAACAATGTTATAATTGCTATAACAAAACATCATTTTCTTTTAGTATTTGTATGATAATTGTTTTAAAAAAAAGTGTAAAGAAAAATAAAACATTACAAAACACAAATTACAAAATAATAAAAATAAAAACAAAAAAGAATGGTATAAATAAGTCAAGTGTAAAGAATAAAAAAATAATTTTTTTTAATCAAAATCTTAAAAAAAATAAATAAGAAACATTAATTTAAAAAAGTTTAAAAATCATTTTAAAGAAGGATTTGAACCAAAAAATAAACAAACCTTTAGTTTTATCTGTATCTGGTAGGGGTGTTCATGGTTCGGTTCGATTCGGTTTAGACTCAAAAAACCAACCGAATCGAATTACATTAATTTTGTGAAATATAAACCGAATGGGACCGAAAACCGGTTCAAACTGAACCGGTCTGGTTCGGTTATATCCGGTTTTCTTGGCAAAAAACCGGGAAACCTAAACCCAAACCCTGACCTGCCAACCCAAAACTCCACCTGGTTCTTTGGCTCTCTCATCCAAACCTTAGCAACCAAATCTAAATCCGTCATCGAAATCTACAAGAAAGACCTAGAAGAATTCGGATCCGGCTTGAAAAATAAATCCGCCATTATCCGCGATGTCGCTTCACACGCTGTCCATGATCTCCCCGCTTCCTTCGAGGCCAGCACTGCCGTCGCTCAGGAGTATATCAAGGGGTGATGGGCTTGTTTAGGGAAACCTGGCTGGATTTTCACCTTTGCTCCTATGAACTTGAACAACAACAATTGGGGTTTCTTGAACCAGAAGCACAATTCAAATGTTTGTGATCCCTAAAGCCAATAAAACATCTAAACCAAATCTCTCTATATACATATCTCATACATCCACTGTCAAGTCGAACCAAGCAGAGAAAGCCAGGGCTTTGCTTGTTAAACGCTTAAACACAGATGACAATGTAGAAACTGGAAAAGTGGAGAAACTGGGAAAGTGCAGAAATTGGAAAAGGAAGATTGAGAATTAATTGAGAGAAAGATTGAGAATTTATCTGAGAAAGAGACAACTTTTTGTGAGATGAGATGCACAGGGAGGAAGGGTTAGCCGGTTAGGTTCACTTAACTATTTATATCATAATTGTTTAATGGATCCGGTTCAGTTTGGTCCGGTTTCTTATTCAAAACCAAAACCGGACCGGACCTGTTAAAATTTATATTTTTAAAAATTAGTTTAATCAGTTTTTCATTTTAATTTGGTTTTTTTAATTAATTTTTCTTTAGTTTTTTCAATTTTCTTAATTAATCAGTTATTTTAAACATTCGTGGTAATCGGTGATGTTTCAGGTCTGGCTGGTAGTATTACGAGGAACAGCTCGAAAAACACGAGCATTCATTCCAATATCTGCCCCTTGTGTGGAACTTTGAGCTGTCCCCTTCACCTAGGAGATTCTCTACTCTTGTGGCTAATATCCATGATAACAATGTCTGTCCTTGCTGAGGCAAATATATAAGGATAACATGAAGGAGGAGTGGAAGAGAAAAGAAGGGGCCCGTCCAAATTAAAGAAAAGGAAATGAGCTATTACATTTGATGTCGATTCTTGTTTTTTATTTTATTTTTTTCTCTTTTGCTTTTTATAACAAGGCTATAATCGATCTCCAATTTTTTTTTATATAATTTTTTATAATTATATTTAAACTTTTTCAGTATTCACATGTTGTTTGTTTACTGTTTTGTGATGAAAAAGATAACATAGTAGATATGTATTTACTATTTTAAAAATATAAAATTCACTTTAAATTTTTTCTAGAAATAGATTTATTTAATATATTTACCTTTATTTCCTCGTTCAAACGTATTTCGTCTTTTCATATATGTATTTATACTAATTAAATGCAGGTTTTGTGTTGTAATCTTTTCATTTGTATAAAACCGTGGGCTCTTATAGCATATGAACTTGACTGATGTTTTTTCATGTGAAAAAAAGTGAAAATTTTTTAAAAATCTAGATATGAACTAGGTAATTAATAGTTTTATCTAGAGTTTTGTTTATTTGTTGGAAAGTAATTTTTCTTTTAAAAAATAGTTTTCATGAAAAATAAATTATTTATGATATTTGGTACTGGTATGAAAAATGAGTTGAAAAATATTTTCCGGTGTTTTGATATATCATGAAAAATGAGTTAAAAATTAACTTATTGATGTTTTATTTTTATTTTTTTCAAGTGTATTAAGAGAATGAAAATAAAATCTGACAAATAAAAAAGTTGAAGAATGATGAAATAAAATATTTTTAATTTTATAAATTATTTCAAATAAAACAAATAGCAATAAAAAGAATAAAGATCAAATCCAATAAAAAAAAATTGAAAGATGATGAAATTGAAAAAAATTAATTTCATAAATTATTTTAAATAAAATAAATAGTAATAAAAATAGAAATCAAATCTGATAGATAAATCTTTTTAAGAAAATAACAAGAGAAAAATAAATAACAATCAATATAATGAAAACCAGAATTGATATAGAAATTAAATTAAATCAAAGTTTAAGAGAGTAAATTTAAGAAAAAATAATTCAAAACAAAATATATATCAATAAAACAAATTGATGTCACACTTGATATAATCAATAAATAGCAATATATTTTTGAATTTTTGTAATTTATAGAAGTTGTTTTCCTTATAAAATAAAAGAAAAATATTTTACTGAAAATCAAACTATAATTTTTTTTACCGGAAAATATTTTTTGTTAATTAATTTTTTTAATAGTAAACAAAAACCAAAAAATTTAAAAATAATTTTTTTAAGATCACTTTTTATAAAATAAATGGGCCCTAGTCAAGATCTTGATATAAAAAGTGTGATTTTCCAGATTTTATAGTATATAAAAGAAAAAACTTAAAAATAATAAAGAAAAAGCAGAAGAAGAAAAAGAAGTCAAAACTCAATAAAGGAAAATGTGAAAATTTGACGATCACAGCAATCCGCTGAAGAGATATATTGGAAGCCACAGATTCATGATGAATGGCCATACACGACGTCACAATTATATGCAAACCAAGATGACCCCACCTGACCCACCAACCACCACCACCACCACCACCACACAGCCACCCAACCAAAGACAAGATGTTGAAAGATCCAGGGCAACAAGCAAAAATGGTGATGGCTAACATGGCATAAGCATGTTGCACAAGATCTGCCTGCTTTGCAAATGTTCTAGTTTTGTTTTTTAAATTATTTATTATTTTAAAAATTATTAAATTTATTTTTTTATATACTTTTTAAATGAAAAATATTATTGAAAAGCACAATGTATAGAGCCTGTAAACCGCGTTATTTTAAATTTTAAATTTGTTTTCATAAAAAAATATTATTTTTATATTTCTCAGATCATTTAATGTGCTGATATCAAAAATAATTTTTAAAAAATAATTTTTTTTATTTTAATATATTTCTAAACGAAAAGTATTTTAAACCGTAACTGCTATCACAATATTAAATATACTTATATTATTACTACACACAATAACAAGTTTTTAACATTTGTGGTAGAAAGAATTAGAAAGAAATATCTTTAACAATCAGGTTGATCGATGAATATATATTTTAATTTAAGTTTTAAATTGAATGAATTTTGATATTAGCATGATTAAATTTAAATAACCCAACAAGTTTATCTAACCAAGTTTTATTTAGGTTAAAATCAAATAATTTTTTCAAAAAATAATGAAATTTAAAGTAAAAAACTCGAGTTAATTTATTGATATGATTAGTTGACTTGCAGTCAGTCCCCAGATGAAGGCTGACAGCTGTACCTTTTGCATTTTCCTGAATCATATTATCATATGATATCATGATAGATGTATGGTTGAAAAAGGCAAAAAGTTCACACAACACTTAAAATGAGATCATCCTCTTCTAATCATTTCCTCCCACCAAGAAACTCTCGTAACCCAAAGAAAACAAAACATGTGGCCAGAGATTTGTGAGAATAAAAATTGAAGATTAATAATAAAAATGAGTGGCTAGCAATGATGTTTATCCCTTTTTGTTCTCTCTCTCACTCTCTCTCTTATTTATTTTAGAAAAATACACGTGTCAGTGTTTACAAGCAAGGGCGGCCAGTGGTGGTGCTTACGTGGCCAAAAGTGCAGAGGAAAGTCACCTGACCTTTTTCTAATCCACAACTCTAGGCCTACCTTCTCTTTCTCTCGGTCACCCTCGTTATCAATTTATATTTCTTTTAATATATATATTTTTTAATTTTTAATGACTATATTGTGCATTTATATATATATATATTTATCCAGGTTCTTCAAGTCATGATTGAGTTTTTTTTTTTTAATTACATCAGGATTTTATTACCATTATCACGATTCTTACATCCATCATAATTATAAATCTATTTATTTATATTAAAGCTTGGTTTTTAAAGCTATAAAACTAGATAAATCAATAATCAAACGAATTCTCTGAGAATATTGAGTTGAATTTCTATTTTTATAATTGTAAGAAAAAAATAATTCAAACTCAAGATTATTTTAAAAAATTAAGATATTAGTGACAATTATAGTATACTTCATTTATAAATAAAGCTGAATCTATGTAAAAGATAATTTGTTTTTTAAAATAATTAAAATGATATTTATTTATTTATTTATTTATTTTGATGGTATTCTTACATCCTCGACTTATTTTTCTCGATTTATTTCAAGATTTGAACCTTGAATTGACAGCCTTGGAAATAATTTCACTCAATATTTGAGTGTTAACAATTTTTTTTATATATAAAATAAATATCTATGCATAGATAATTATGAATTCAACGTCTCTAGCAATCACTTTCCACTGGCTACGAGAGGTACGAATGACAGGTAATGTGCTCGCCAATTTAGACGAGGAGTAGACGGGCTTGTGGTCCCTACTCCTTCCTTTTCGTGGGACTTTCCAGTGTTCATGAAAGATCAATAAAGTTATGCTTCTTACACTTTCCAGTGATGAGGTGGAAATACGAAGAAGTGTGTAATTGGCTGGGCGGTTCAAATTTCAAAGTGTTTAGCCTGTTTTTTTAATTAAAATTTAAATTTTTAAAAAATTATTTTTTTATTTTTTTATGTTTTTAAGTTTTTTTATGTACTTATATAAAAAATAATTTTTAAAAATAAAAAATATTATTTTAATATATTTTTAAATAAAAAATACTTTAAAAAATTATTATTGCACCGACAAATACCACCGAATGATATTATAAAGACTTTTAGTGAAATAAAAAGATGGGAGACAGTTGGAGCTTTTGAAAACTCGTCCATGAATTGCCTACAAATTGTCTTTCGTGAAAACAATTCAATTAATTAGAATAAATTAATAAGAAATTAAGCTGCCTTGAACAAGGCTAACTCCTAATATTTGTCTCAATAAAACTGAAAAAAAATAAGAGAAATTAGATATTATTAAAATAGTTTTTAAAAATAAAAAATATAAATATATTTAATTAAAAAAATATAAATACAGATATGCAACGAAAATTTAAGAATGAGAGTGATATCATACAAAATTATTAATAAGATGATGTCATATAGAATATTATGGTACATAAAATCTTGAGCATAGAGATGACATGACACCTATAACACATGCTAGAGGTCCGCCCTAGGATATATCTGTACCTTCTCCGTCTATGATTTTTACAATATCTAACTTCTATATTTATTTACTTATTTATCTATAAAAACATAAAAAAAATTGCCTCCATTTTTCTCTCCACCAAATTAAACATGCTTGCCTAATAAAAAGGGAAGATGCAAAAAATATAAAAAATAAAATGCCACGTGTTCTGCTGCTCTTTTGACGCGAGCCACAAGATTCCATTGAATTCTCGAGCTTTCTATCTTAAAAAAACAAAGAATAAAAAATCACTTCTGACGTGGCATCCTTTCCTTTCCTCTCTTATTTTTCTCTTCCTTTTTTGTTTTTCCATCACAAGCCAAATAGACATACAGACTCACACGCCTCTCTCTCTCTCTCTTTCTCTCTCTGTCTTCCTTCTTTTCTCTTTCTGTTTCTTCACTTCTCCTTCTGTTGCTTGTTTAGTTCTTCTGGGTTTTCCTTTTTTAGCTTGGTTGAAGCCAAAAGTTTCAATCTCTCTAGGTTTTTGTAGATGGTTTTTGTTCGAGTACCAAGGTATGACTTCATTGCTTTGAAGGGTCAGGTCAGGTTTTTTTTGTTTTGTCAGAGAGCAAGTGAAAGTTGAGAGACAGATAAATATTTTATTGGAATTATTATGTTGGGTTATGAGTTTGAGGAAGATATCATCAAGAAGGGTACAATAAGAGTTTCTTTTACTACGATTTTTTGAACGGTTTTTTCGGCTATGGCTATTCAGGTATGAGAATGAACTTTATTTGATTTTATTTTTTGGATCAGTGCCCTTAATTTATAAATTTTGTAACTCAAAGGGGTATGATGAATTTTTTTGTTTGTTATTGTTGTGGTTGTGGTTGTTTGCAAGAATTGACTTACTGTAATTAAGGAAAGATGGATCTAAAAGGGAGACCATATAATGAAGACTTGTGTTAAAAGTCTTATTCTTGACACAAAGAGTTATAATATTCATGTGGTAAGAAGTTGTCTGGTCGAAAAGGTGACTATCTGTGGCAAGTGGCAAAATTTATGATGATATATTCTTGTTGATGTTGAGCTGTCTTTTGTCTGTCTATATAGTTACACGAGCAAGTTTCTTTATGAGTGTAGTTGTTTTTGGGAATTTGATATTCAAGTTTCAGGTAGTTTCTGCTTTGGTGAACATTCATTATTTATAAATTCGATTCCTTGCCTTTTTTGGTCTTGCAAGATAAAGGAGCATAAGCACATTGTAACTGTTATTTTAATTGTGTTTTAGTTAGATTTATGAAGTACGATACTCATTTGGATCTTGATTTGTTGAATTTTATTGTAGCTGCTCAATTAATGAATTTTAATGGATATTGAATTTTCTGCAAGTTAAAATAATCGTGTGTCCTTCATACAGAGTTGCGTGCTAGCACTGGTAATGGTGGAAGCTGGGATACCTTTCTGATGTCTTTGTTTCCCATATTTGATGCAGGATCAGTGTGGAGGGACTCGACTGAATCTGGTTCTCCCAGCAGGCAATGGAATTTCACTGAGTGCTCCACTAAATAATGCATCTGGGCAGCAACTAAAGGAGCAATTCTCTTGTGGGAGTGATTACTCTCCCAAGGTTTTATTCTTAACATGTCGGATGTGAATTGTGATCGATATAACTCTCCACAATTATCTCTTGATACCCATCCTATGGATGTTTTTTTAATCAGGCGAGGAAACCATACACCATCACGAAGCAAAGAGAAAGATGGACAGAGGAAGAGCATAAGAAGTTCCTTGAAGCTCTAAAGCTTTATGGTCGCGCTTGGAGACGGATTGAAGGTATAATTGATTGTCAAGGTTCTTAATTAAGTTAATTTGTTCTTTGACTTGTGAATCTAAATCATTGCGTGTTTCATTTGACAGAGCATGTTGGCACAAAGACTGCGGTTCAGATTCGAAGCCATGCTCAGAAATTCTTCTCTAAGGTTTACTGCTCTTATTCCAGCATCTGCTCTCTACCATAATATATAAATACCCTCAATTAAAGCAGGTTGGATTTTTGACGAACCCGAGGAGTGTGAATGATCTTCGATGGGTTCATTTTTCATGCTTGATGTTGCTCTTACAATGTATTTTTATTCGGGGTAGGTTGTGCGTGAGTCTGGTGGCAGCAACACTAGCTCAGTGGAACCAATTGAAATTCCTCCTCCTAGACCAAAGCGAAAACCTATGCATCCTTACCCCCGCAAATTGGCACATCCTCTAGAAAAAGAGCTCCTTATTCCTGAGAAGTCACTAAGGTCTTCTTCTCCAAATTTTTCCATTTCAGAACAGGAAAACCAATCTCCAACATCAGTATTGTCTGCAGTTGGTTCAGATGCCCTCGGTTCCACTGATTCAGACACACCAAACCACAGCTTATCGCCAGTTTCATTTGCTGGTGGTGTTCATCATGCTGATTCCTCTCCTGAAGAGGATGGATCTCCATCACCAGCAACTGCTAGTTCAGTTCCTGATGAGCAATTTCCCAAGGTATTGGCTTACTCCTATAACAAATCACAATTTTACTCTGCTTCCGATGTCTTAAAAGTTCTCAGGTTGTCCTAAATGTTTTTTCCTGTTTGCTTGAAGGTCGAGAAACTTGACTCCTCTCCCGAAGAAAATGTGTCTTCTGACGAACCTGTTGTTGAGGAAACATCAACTCGGAGTCTGAAGCTCTTTGGAAGGACAGTATTAGTCACAGAATGGCATAAACCATCTTCTCCAAACATGGGAACTTCTAAATTGTCTACACCAGACGCTGCAGAAGAAAAACTTGTGCGACCATTAACACTGAACAATGTGGCCGCAGAATTTCCGTTCAGGAATGGGGAATCCACTTGGAGTCCTTTGCCACATGGATCTCATGGAGCATTATGTTACAAGAAATTTCAAAAGGAAAACTCAAGTCCTGCACAAAATGACTCTGCTCCTCTGCCTTGGTGGACTCTTTATGGAGCCATGCCATTTCCTTGCATACCATTTCACAAGAAAGAGCCCGCAATAGAAAATTTAGATTCAAAAGGAGATGAAGTCCAAGATAAAGAGATTCCAAAGGAAGTATCTTGGACTGGCTCCAACTCTGGATTAGTGAGTGAAGGGGAAAACGTAGATAAAAACATGGATGCTGAGACCGAAAGTCAACAATTTTCTTACGAGGAAAAAGAGCTATCCCCAATTTTTGAGCTTAAGCTAACCAGGAAATCAGCCTCATCTGGATCAAAAGTGATCAATGAAAAGTGTCCGAAAGGGTTTGTGCCTTACAAGAAACGAATTGCAGAAAGAGACAGCCAATCCTCAACAATAACCGGTGAAGAGAGGGAAGAGCAAAGAATCCGCCTTTGCCTGTAGTTAGCCTCATCAGTCAGTCATAATTTCCCTTAACTAGAACATAGAGCCTTTTTGAACAAGTTGAGGGTGATGGACTGTGAGAATGCCAGTTGCTGGATGATTCAGAGTGAGAGGGGGAATGGTGCTTAAGCAGTTGCCATCTTCAGAAACTCTCCAGATTCTCATCTAGTTACTTAGTTTTTCCACCTTCAACTGTTTATATCTTTATTTCCACCCTTTGTTGTATGCATCATGTTCTGTCAAGCCTTTTTTCTTTCTTTTTTGATCCTTTGGATTAGCTTTCTAATCTCTTAAATTCTTTTGTTTCTTTGAACTATGAATCCCTTAGTCCCCTAGTTTTGTTTTGACCTCTGTACAATATCATAAAGCAGTACCTATTGTATTTATCTCCAAGCAGCTAAGTCAGTTGGTATTTATGAATCTGTCTTTCCCTATTGTCTCCTCTTGCTGCGCATACAAGGTATACCATCACTGCAATTTTGCCATGATTGGAATGAGAAATTTGTCAGCATTTTCTCCTGTTATTTTATCAGATTAGGGCAGACCAAGTTTCTTCCTCAAAAAAGAAGAGAAGAAATCCATCCAAGAAAAGGGTGTTAGCTAAGATCAACTGGTTAAGTGACTTGCTGTGTTTACCCTAAAGCAACGAAGGCAGATTGGAATCTATGGATCTGTCTTCACACAGGCTTGAACTTCTCCGAATTGCTTGAATTCTTTAGAAAAAATAGAACTCTCTTGACGGCTTAGCCGTGGAAGTGGAAGTCTAAGAGCGAGTACCTCTCATTCTTATAAAAAAGAACTCCCTTGAACAACCGCTTTACAGTAGAGGAGGAAAACTTCTTACCATAGTGTCTCCTTTTGCTATGTATGCTGCATGGAGGGTATCTCAACCTGTCTCTGCAATTATGCTAAGACTGGAATGAGAAATCAGGCATCATTTTCTTCTACTATATCATTAGGGTGGACTCAGATTCTTCAAAAAAAAAAAAGAAAAAAAAAAGATTAATGGTTTGATTAAAAGGGCAGTTTACTTGATGTTCTAAATTCATCTAAAGTGAAAATATGTAGAAACTTCACCTCCTAAATGTGCTCTTTTTTTATTTTTGGCTAGGAACATCAAGTTGGATGTTTATCTTCCTTTTCTTCTCAGTGTGTAAGGATTCTACTTTTTTTTTAATCTTCTTATATTTCATATTTTCTACACAAAACTCTTTATATATTTCATATTTTCTATAATTCTGTTATGCTAACTCTGTTCTTTTTTTTTTCCTACTGAACAGTATTTTAACATAAATCATTTTTTATACGAAAACCCAAATAAAGATTTATTTCTAAAGAAATAAATACAAGTTTTAAATTAAAATGCTAGCTAATTAACACAAGCCATCTCGACTATACACCAGATAGAAATCATAATTCATTAATAATTTGACTTTGACATAATTGTTTCGAAAGTGGTTCTAACAAGTGATAAATAATTTTTATTTTCTCATTTCGTAGAATTTGGTAATGATTTTAATTTGAAACTTTTTCTACAGTGGTACAGTTACTAAATAAATAAATAAATAAAAAAACAGCAAATAAACTTTTTTATTCTCCAGGGTATTCCTAGCCTATTGTCCATTACTAATCCTTCAAGGTTCTATCTAGCGTCAAGATGAGGATCACTCCCAAGAAAGTTTACTGTATTCAGCAAGGCTCAAACTCAAAACTACTTGCTTAAATGGCTAGAGCTCCTTTCGCTCAGGCCAACCTTCATTGGTAGAAGCAAATACACTGGACATGATAAAAATTAAAGATGAACTAATTTGAAAACTGAAAAAAGAAGAAGAAGAAGAAGTGGATAAGCATATATCCACCATTGGATAGACTTGAAAACAATCCAACGTGCTTTCCCTATACGTTCCTTTTTTTTTTTCTTTGTTAATTATTAATTTACTACATCATTGTCCTGGGTCAGATCAAAGTGTTTTTTAAAATGTAAAAAGAATATCTAGAAGTTCCCTATGTTTTATCTAATCCAACGTATTTTTCCTGGCTGTTTTTTTTTTAACTAGTAATTTATTATATTATTGACTTGCACAATTGTGCAGGTTAGATTATTTTTTTTAATATAAAAAAATATTTAGAAGTTGTTAATGTTTTTATAGTAAAAAAAAAATTTAATTGTGTAGAAATTAATTCGATATGATTTGGTTGATTTGACGAATCAAAAAATAACCTGAAAGACTAGTAAAAATATAGTTTAATTCAAAATAAATATTCAAAATAAGTTTTTTTTATATATAAATACCGAGACGACAATATATTGGATTAATTCGGGTCATTTCATGTTAACCGCCCAATCTACATGTTGGGTCATGAGACTATAATAACCTCATAGAAAGTAAATCAAAACAAATTATGAATCTTAATTTTCAATAAACATAATTCTAAAGGGTGAATTTGAGTAAAAAAAATGAAAGAAAATGATAAAAAAAACCTGAATCAACCCAGTTAACCTGTCAAACTCACGACTAGGGTAATAAGACTAAGATAATTCATTAAAAAGCAAATAAAACAAATTATAAATTCCAATTATTAATCAAATCAATGTTAAAAGATAAAATTGATAAAAATATTAATAAAAAAAGAATAAAAAAAAATTGGAGTCAACTCTAATATCAAAACTAGAATAGTATTTCATATGAGATGGGGTAAAATAAAATCGTATTCTCTCTTTTTTTTTTATTAATGGGAATAAACTAATATAAAATAAATTAAAAAAAAATCTCAATTCTTGAAAAAAAAGGTATTTAAATGAATAGTATTAACGAGAAGGATTGCTGTAAAATCATCTTCTCTTTCAGTTTCTTTGTCAATACTTCTTCAGGTTTTGAGATCCTGCTTTCTAACATAATAAATTGTAAGAAGAGATTATCAATAATGTTTGTGTGTAAAAAAGCTCTCTCCTAGTTCATTCTGCTAGTACAAGAACCTCTCCAATATTTTCTCCTTTATCAAGAAACCCAATTGATCTCTGAAATTAAGTAATTTCAGCCCCATTCGTATAAATCACTGTTATATATTCGCTACACACGTAAAAGATTCAAACTTTATTAGAACCCATGATTTGTTTGTGGATAAAAATGCTAAATTTT
>Ga0307515_10015747_pt1 | contig 13912 bp, 6 predicted proteins | sample 17_EM_MG_FD_194513 | JGI IMG/M metagenome (GOLD analysis project Ga0307515, IMG submission 194513) | Populus trichocarpa ectomycorrhiza microbial communities from riparian zone in the Pacific Northwest, United States - 17_EM | ecosystem: Host-associated > Plants > Roots > Unclassified | place... | reverse complement strand
GTGCCAGACTTAGATATTAGCATTTGGGCTCTGAGCCCTGAGATATCAGCCCATTCAGAAACTAAAAAAACCAGTAGATCCCTTGGATCATGCTCTTATTATCTTTAAGAAGAAGAATACCTTAGAACAGGTGGGTCCCACTTCAGAAACAGTAGAACAGCAACTTTTTGTTGAAGTTAAGGAACATATTTCATTGGGAGTTTGTGGGAACATGATAATTACCAGTTCCAGTTGCGCTCCAATATCTGTATCTGGTCTCTGATGGGGTACTAAAGAAATTGGACAAAGCTTGTACAACTTGGACAATAACCTTAAGAATTGGACAAAGCTTGTACAACTTGGACAATAACTTTAAGAATTGACAAGCCAATCACGTTCAAACTCTATTATTTTCTTAAGAAAAAGATAAAAAACTAAGAATGATTTATTTTTATTTTTTTATACGTTTCTTATATTGACTCAGCCTTAAATGGTGCTAATTATGTTGTTATTTCATGATCAATAGAATGAAAAGGCTATAAATTTTTTAGAAGGTGTTGGATAGTGCGGTAGTGATTGTTTTTTAAATTGTTTTTTATTCAGAAATACATCAAAATAATCTATTTTTTATTTAAAAAGAAATATTTTTGACATTAACAAACCAAAATAATCTAAAAATATTAAAAAATTATATTTAAAAAAAAATAGTATTTTTAAAAAATACTATTCCAACCGTATTTTAGTCAAGATGTTGTTTAAAAATAGTCTTGATTCACGGGAACTATTTGAACAATACATTTTCTTTTTAAGAAAAAAGGAAAAAAAAGATGTTGTGCATAAAAAAAGAAACTTTTTAATGAACCAGACCAGACAATAAGAGTGGTGGTATTATAATAAAAATCGCTGATCATGTTTGCATTCCTGATTAACTGGTTAAAAACTCTTAATAAAAAAGATAAAAAGAAAGGCAAGAAAAAGAAATAAAGTGGGCTTGCTACTGCCTAATGGTGTCTTTTGGGCATGCTTATAGGATAACACAAGCTCACTTTGCCTCTACCTATCATTTGCCAGCCACCCTTCACATTTACAGGTTAATGCCAATGTCCCTGGTTCTATTCTGTCATAAAACTTCTGCCCTTGAGAAACATAAAGATTTACACTACCCTTGGCAATAAAACTCGCCAATTCGATAGCCAGAGCAAGGTCAGAAGAGTCATTTCATGGTCAGGCCTTGGAGTTCTCATCTCCCACGACTGGAAGCTTGAACTCAAGAATCTCCAAAACCTAAAAAAGAACATTTAATAAATATTCTCTGCTGTTCAAACTCCCCCAACATACCAGCCATAAATAGTGGGTTTTATTCTCTACAGTTACAGCTCAATTTATCAATACAGTTTGCGCAATCAGGATCTTTACAAGGTAAATCTTCTTCTTCTCGAGAAAAAAGCTTTTCTTCTTATTCACACCGTTTTGTTTTTTTGTTCCCTTTATTGATTGGTTTCCTTATTTAATTTTGATTATACATATATTGAATGATGACTGTTATAGTTTATTGATAGGAGACATCATTTTGTTAGACATTCTGGGAAATATTCTTGCTTTGAATATGATTATTGTATAATTTACAGAATTGCCTTTTTAGTCTCTGTATGGTTGCCAGGATACGTGGAAGAAGGGAAAGGAAAGTGGATTTAGCATTAAGATGTATTGTATGTTCTTGGGATTTTCGAAAGAATTGAGAATAAGATATGACTGAGCTGAGTGTTTATTTAAAGGTCTGTTCCTTTTGTATTGCCAAATGAAGAAAAAGTTTCACGAGATTTGATAAACTGCTAAAGAGAATCGATTCTTTAAGCATGGCGGAGCAATCCACCAATTCAATCAATTTAGAAAAACTTAACGGACTTTGATTCCACTCTTAGTGCTTTGAAACTGCATAGAATTCCATCTGTTTTGAGAAACGGGGCAGAAGGTGTCTTCTTTATTTTGGCCAAATGACTTGTATAAATGAATTTGTTGATAGGTGGAAGCAATCCTGGAATTAGACCCGATACGGTTTAGCTGCAACAATCTTCTTTATTGCTATAGTTGTTTACTTTTTTGGATGTACAATGGTATCACAAGTAGAGGACATTTACGAGTCAAAATTGTTCTTTAGTATGAGTAGGAAAATATGAACTTTGCTTTAGTATTAATTTAAGGACGTATTGGTGCTTTGACATCTTGCTTTTCCTTTGTATTTTCTTTCTCTATCAAGCATACACATACATGTGCACACTCAATTGTGGACATTAGCATGGTATATTATGGTGGTATTGACTTTGTGGTATTTATTTGCATACATCATCTTTCACTAGTGATCTTTTCAATTTTTCTTACTCATTTCAGATCAAGTGCTTGCTTGAAAGATTCAAACTCGGTCTGTTTTTCTGGAATGTATGCATTATATCTCACACCCCGAATCTGTTCACATCAGTCCCCTCGATTTGGGTGTTTGTTCTTTCAATTGCACAAAGTATGAATTTCTTATTCCTTCCCTTCATACATGGACAAAACGGGAAAAGGCAAGCCGTGCGGATTTGGAGATGAGAACACTAGTGATGTTGTTCTACACTTGAGAAATTGTGAAGGAAGACCTGAAGTTTTCTACTCCCATTCCCTTACCTTAGTAAGCAAGAGTAAGTTCTTTGCAGATTGGTTCTCCAGTCCAGACTCTGGTAAATGTGTTGAGATTCACTGCACAGAGTTTAACTACGATCATCATGTTAACTTCTTGAGATTGCTGTACCTCCCTGTGGACTTGCAATTGGACTCCTTGGACTCTGTTAAATCTGCTATCGGGATTCTCGAGGTATCTGTTGCTTTCAGCTGTGAAGAGGTCACAAAGAACTGCATCCATTACTTAGAGGCTGTTCCTTGGGAGGACAAGGAAGAGGAACAAATAATAAAAGCAGTCACCAATCTAGGTCCAATTGCCATGCCCATAATTGCCAGGATCAAACCAGTAGATTTTACTGCTACCAAAAATGTTTTTGTTTCAGCAGTTCGCTTTGCGACATCTACTTGCGGGTCATGCCCTCCATTTGGTGATGAACTTAAAATCTCTGCTCAAGAACAAGTAGAATACATGTTAGGGGAAGATGAGGACATGCCATTGGTTATGGCTGATGATGAAGTAAAATCAGTTGTGAGAGTAGGTCTTTCCAGAATCTTTTCTACATTTGAAAAGCAATTATCGTCCCTACTTGTGGAGTCTGACCTCACATCTGAGACAGCTGAGGACAATATATTGCAGTGTGTATCTGATCTGGAGTGGATGGGCAATTTACTTCCCAAGATGGAATTAATGAAGGACTTTGTATCAAACTGGGCTGAGATCTCTGGCAACGTTTTGGGGATACTTGAAGACAAGAAACTTGAATCTCTCATGTGGGGTTTGAAAGTGAAATTGATTGAAGTGAGCGGAAAGGCATTAGAAGCAGTTGGTTATGGCAGTGTGATTCTTCCAGCTCCAGTTCGGGTGCAGCTGCTAAAGACATGGCTTCCTTATATAAGGAAAATAAAGCCTCTTTTAGATTCTAAAGGTGCTGAAGACACGAGTTTTCCTCACAAGATGGATGAAGATCTGTGCCAGAGTATCGAAGGGGCAATTGTCTCATTGGTACTGGCATTGCCATCAAATGACCAAGCTGATATCCTGGCGGATTGGATGAAAGCAGATCAGGTTAGGTATCCAGACTTGAGTGAAGCTTTTGAGGTTTGGTGTTATAGAACCAAGTCGGCAAAGAGAAGATTGGTCGAGGGCTTAGACAGGGTTGGCAACACAACTGTCAGCCTTTAACAATCTAATGCTGTTGTTACGTTATTGTTTTTTTTCCTTTCCTCTTGAATAGATGGTAATGATTCTATTTATGTAATCCTGACATAATCAAGTTCTATCTGATATCTTGATTTATTTTCATGCATCTTCCAGGCACCTCCTCCAGTAATGTTTCCAACATACATTATTTAACTCTTGGATTGATTATTCATCACCATTATGTCTACAACTTATGGTTTTTGAATATTCGAAATGTGGTAAATATTTTTCATTCGTGTTTATACTTGTTCCTACCAAATTGATGAGAAAAATCCATCTCAGCTTCCAAGTCGAACCTGTTAGGTACAGGCACTTCATAAACATGATCTTCGAAATTGTATGTTCGAAATAGCAGATGTCAACATCATGATCAGCACCAGCCCACAGACCATTTGGTGTCTCTGATAGCACCTGCGCACAAGTACTTGTCTCTACATGTTTAAAATCATATAGTATTAATCAGAGGTTTTTAACCTGGCCCGGTGATTAACCTGATTTAAGATCATGTCATGCATTTTAACTGGGTGATTGAGTTTATTCTAATCTTTTTTTATATAACAATATAGTTTTGAAAAAAATAAATAATTAATAAGCTACAACCAGGTTTTCATTGGATTTTGTCATATCACTTGTGTTTTTGTTTTTCTTTAATTTTTTAAACTTAGCTTGATTCCACTCCGGTCTAGTTTAGGTCAAAGTTTTAAAATTATAATATTAATAAACTACTTTGGAGTTAATGAGAGATTATTACAATTTGCTGGACGTATCATTTTAACAGGTTCAGTTCCATTATACATTAAGAAAACACGCATTTAAAAGGAGGGAACTTGAAAAAAAAAATCTGGCAAATGAAAAACACCAATCTCAAATTACTAGCCGTGGACCTCAAGTTGCGTTTGCTTTTATATACTTATCCTTATTATTATTAATATTAGTGTCAATTTTTTTATTTTCAAAATTTCTGTAATTAAATGGATTATATTTATTTGCGCAATACCTCGATGATTCCCGCTTATTAATACAGAGCCTCATAAGCATATCTTGAGTTAGTACGCAAATAGAATCTTTGATAGTTGGAGATAAGAGATTCAAACGAGAGAATATAAGTAAACAAGCCTTCGCTTGAGCCTCTAATGATAAAGGTACATGAACAACCATTTGATCCCCATCAAAATCTACATTGAATCCCTTACGAACTAATGGATGTATACAAATAGCATATCCTTCTAATGAAATGAGTTTGAATACCTGTATGCCTAACTATACAGATTAGACGCTCTATTCAGCAATATAGGATGTCCCTGCATAACCTCTTGAAGTATTCCCTATACAATTGGTTGAACCCACGAAGCCTCTAGACAGTGTTTGGAAATAGTCCTGTAACAAAAAAGATAGGTGACAGTGAAGATAAAAATGTATTTAATTGAAGAGACAGAGACAAAAAAAGAAACATAAAAATAAATTTGTTTTTGAGATAATTTTGGAGTTAATTTTTGTACTAACATGAGGTACAAATAGGACATGTCTTCAGAGACAATATTTATTATTTTTTATTCCTAAAATATCATTGTAAAAACTTTTAATTCCAAAATCATCAAACTAAAACATGTGAGAATAAAAATGATTATTATCATAGTTTTAAAAACCTACTCGAGTGTCGAGCTTGGGCATTGGTTGAGGACCGGGTCACGAGTCGGGTTGACCCGAGTTAGCGTAAGAATAAAAATAATTGTTATCATAGTTTTAAAATTTGATTTGGGGGTCAACCCGAGGCAAGGCTCGAGTCACAAGTGGGGTTGACCATTGACCTGGGTAAGTGTAAGGACAAAAGTGATTATTATCATAGTTTTAAAACCCGACTCGAAAGTTGACCCGAGATAAAGCTCAGATCATGTGTCAGGAGGGTCAACGTGAAATAAAAGTGGTTATTATCATAGTTTTAAAACTTGATTCAGAGATCAACCCAGGGCAAGGCTCATATTTTAAAACTTGATTTAGGGGTCGACCGGAGCAAAGCCCATGTCACGGGTCGGGAGGGTAAACCCGAGTTAATGTAAGGATAAAAGTTGTTATTATTATAATTTTAAAACTCGACTCAGGGGTCAACCGGAGCAAGGACTATGTCACGAGTTTGGAGGGTTAACACGGGTTGCCCCTAGTCAACATATGAATAAAAGTGATTATTATTATAATTTTGAAACTTGACTCAAGAGTCAACCCGAGGCAAGGTTCAAGTCATGGGTTTAGAGGGTCAACTCGACTAACCCAATAAAAATTCAAAAATAATTAAAGCAATTTTATTTTGACCAGTTTGTTTTTAAGAAAGTCAACATGTTTTTTACTCGTGTATTATCCCAAGTTGACCTGGGTTTTTGATTAGGTTAGGTTGAGTAAATCATTCTTCTAATTTTTTTTTGAACTTGGATTAGTCCAGGTCCCGGGTCAACCCGTCAAGTCAGTCTTAATTTTATGACTAGGGTTATTATAATATTATTAATTTCAACACTCAATATAAACTAAAGTAAGTAAATAATATCTAATTATTTTTTAAATATGTAAGTTATAGATTTTTTTCATGTTTTATTATGTCTTGTCCACCATAACCAAATAAGATACAAAGATAGTCACTTTGTCATGTACATTATTACTAAACATAATTATGTCTTCATCTTTTTATCTATCTTGTCCTTTTTATCTTTATTGTTTTTGTCTCAGAACAATAACTAAATGCTACCCTACAACTGCATACTCCCTCAATAACCAAATATATACATTGTAGTTGCTTTAAATATTTGTACGCATAACAATTAACTATTTATCAAACATTGTTTTTATCTAACAACACAATAACAATAACAAATAGACTTAGCATGTGGAAGCTAAGTTGATCATATATTAACTATTTAAATATTGAAATCATAAAAATAATTTGAATTATAATTGAGTGAATCCAACACCCACTCTAACATGGTAGTAAAATATGACATTTATTTGCCATACAAGGGTTGACTGTCTCAAAATTTTGGTCGAGTTTGAATTGAGATGTGTTATTTTATAAGGTTAAAATATTTTTAAGAATTTTTAGTTTAGATTTTAAAATAAAATTTAATAAAGTACATTATAAAAATGAAAATAACTTAATTCATTATTATTTTATTTCTTTCACCTTATTTGGCATTTGGATAATTGAATTCAAAATCAATGACGAAATGTAAAACATAACTAATTAAGTTTGAAAGTATCCAAATCTCACAGAAAAATCTAATTTTATCCTTGATAAAAAGTAAGTTTATTTTTAAATTAAAATAATTATATCTCTGACATATACTTTCTATCTACAGATCTTCAGTGGGGGTTTCTAGACTCTTGCATAATCTCCTTGGAAAAGAGTTCTTCCTAGTGCGATTGCACAATTTCCTTGGAAAAAGGGTTCTCTTTAATGCGATAGCTCCACCCTCCATGACAGCTTGAGATGACCAATCTCAACGAAGCAACATGATCCCTTTTTTATGGCCAAGTATATACCATCAAGGCTAACTGGAACCCGAAGAACTAACATAACTCTTTAAATAAGCTCCCAGACCTTATATTATCTCTAGGGGTGATCTTGAATCTCTCACTCTTAGGTTTTATCTCTCTCTAGTAGAGGGCTCTCGTGCCCCATATCCTTGTCAAAGAGGCCACAAACCTCTCACTCTTAAAAAAGACAATAACTCTCTAAAGAAGGAACTGACTTGGTCTTTCTGATGCAATAACATCACCCTCCTTGAGTTCCCCCTAGCCACTTAGAAATTATCTAAGTACAAGATCCTTCTTCATGGATTCCTCCACTCATTAGAAATATTTTTCTAAGTATGAGTTTTTCTATAGTTCACCTCTATATAGTTAGAAGTTTTTTTTTCAAACATGGTGCACACCCCTGCATACAGGTTCTCTGGTATATTAATCAGAGTTTTCACCCCACTTCTCATACAAAAAAATTGACAAACTCGTTGTACAAGGTACTTTACAAGTCTTTACATATAAACATTATAAAGACTTGGAGGCTATTAATAAACTCAGATTTAACGAGCCTAAAAAACCCTAAAAAACCACCTTCCCTGGGCTCAATCAAAGAAAGGACCCACCTTTCTTTGGGCTTAGCCAAAGGAATAACCTACCTCCCTTGAGCTCAGCTACATTTTGGGTCCCCACACTCTTAAGTGTATAAAAGTTCTCTAATAATCTATCATATTTTCATCGATACTAATGTCGTGTAAAAGATAGTGTGTAAAAATCCTTTAAGGGCTTACCGTATTTTTATCAACATTAATACATATATCAAAAATATTTTTTCTTATTAAAACTATCAAGGCAATATTACGTTTTAGCTTCTCATCTCCATAAAAAGACTCGTGACCTATAAATAGACCATGAATTCTTCAACCAAAAAGGGTTTAAAATCTTCATTATATATTGCATATTTATTTTCAATGTATCTCTATGTAATATTATTGCATTTTTTCTCAAAAAGTTATAGAATTAATCATCGAAAAGTCTTTGAATTTACTAAACAAGACCTTTTGCAAGTATCAAGTACCCACTTCCAGCCATATTTGCTAAAAAAAAATTCAAATTATCAGAACAAAAATATTAACTAATTATCCAAAACATAAATCTTATCCTAAAGGTACTTAAATTTTTTATTACATGTCACAACTATGATATGCAAGGATTTAGATTCCACTTTTCACGTGAAAATTTATAGGAGAATATCATTGGCTTGATTGTCAGCTTAATCAAAAGCTTAATCCAAATTCCAAAGGGGCCCAAATCTTAACAACCAATTATGTTTCCTTAATCATCCACTCACCCTCTGATTCCCTGTCTCCTCCCCCATACATATCACCCTCAGTTAACCCCTGTTTTGATGACTCCGTGGGATTCGAACCCTGCCCATTCCCACCCGCACCAAAACACCACCCCCCCCCTCAATTCTTCGAAGTCACAATCTTGAAACCAAGAGGAAAATCCCATCTTCAAAATCTGATAATTTTTTTTTTCTCGTCACCAATTCTTGATCTTTTCTTTTCTGGGTTTCCTCAAATCTCTTTATTAACCTCATTCTCTATCGATTTCCAACAAAGAAGACCAAAGAAATGTACGTGAAAGCTGAGCCAGCGACAGATGTGAATAGGAACACGGAGTGGTTCACATATCCAGGAGTTTGGACAATTTATATGCTCATTGTTTGCATGTCTTTGCTTCTTGTTCTTTCCATCTTTGGTTGTTCTGCTGGGATGGCCTGGACTATTGTCCATCTTTGTCATTTTGCTGTAAGTTCTCTCTCTTATTCGTTCTCTTACATAGACAATGCCTTTCCTCAATTGGGTTTGATTTGTTTGATGGAAATATTTATTCTTTATTGTCTTGAAAGAGTTCTGTTGCTGTGTTCTTTTTGGGTTTGATCTGTTTTATGTTGGACTTGGATGGTTTTGGATTTGAACTTTTCTTCTTTGGTTTTTTTTCCCTATAAGATTTGAATGCGCATTTATGGTGCTGGGACTATGAGAATTTATTTGGTTAAAGGGCTAGGTGAAGCTGATCATGGAGTTTGGGATAAAGGACAATTTATCTCTTGCTAGGGTTTGTTGTGGAATAGTTTAATCATGACTTGTAGAAGAGCCTCAAAACTATTGAAGTAAAGTTTGATTTTCTATTTGCTTTAAGTTTAATAGACTAAACCTGAATGCAAACATAAAGGAAATAAATTATGACTTTGTAAACTTGGTGGAGGTTGTGAATGGATGAATTATACTAGAGCTAAGCCAGATGCACATGAACTATATATCTTATGCTCTTATCTTTGCACCAGCTTCTGATTTAACTTTCAAAAATCGTTCTGAAAGATATCCATTATCTCACACCTTAGACAAAGTAATTGAGGCCAAGCAATGAAATATATTTCCCTGCACTTGCACGTGCATACATGTGTGTTTTGTTTGGTGTGTGTGTGTGTGTGTGTTGGGGTTGGGGGAGAGGGGGGGTTAATTTTGTGTTTGTATCTCTTTTGTTCAATTGTAATTAAAAAAAAAGGCTTAGAAAGATGTTATGTTCTTGTTATAGCATTGATGGTATGCATGGATCACTTGACCTGATCATTCTGTGGGAGGATTTGTGTGCGCTTCTTGTAGCTGATGAATGCTAATCAGCTGGGGATCTAAATAACCAACCTAGTGATTAGCAGTTGTCTACCATTGCTTTGTCCCTCTCCTAATGGATCTCTTTTTTGTTCTTTTCTGCCCAAATCAAAAGATGCAGAGAGGTAAAATAATATTTTTCTACAGTCTTTTACACAAATGCCGTTCTGTGCATTTTACATTGTTCTTTCAACACTGTTATCAGCCAAGACTTGAGCTATGGTGTAAAATTTGCTTTTGTTTCATGCTACTTCAGATATTTGGCTTTGCCTTTTAAATAGTTTGTGCTGCTGAAACCAGTTAGATGGAGAAAAAATAGATTTTCCACTATCTTCCCTTTTCATTCTTTAGTCTCCTTGAGTTTAATTTTTTCATGTATTTATGTATCTTGCTAATAACTTCTCTTCCTGCTTCAGGTTACATATCACTTTTTTCACTGGAAGAAGGGAACACCTTTTGCTGACGACCAGGGTATCTACAATGGATTGACTTGGTGGGAGCAAATAGAAAATGGCAAGCAACTCACACGCAACAGGAAGTTTCTGACAGTTGTACCTGTAGTGCTGTAAGTACTTTGTTCTTCAACATATAAGCATTCTGGTTGGACATATAACTGAAAAACATGGAACATTCTTGTTTTCTCTTAACATCTCTGTACAGACGCCTCATGATTGGTGAGTTATGGTAAGGGATTTGTTTATTGTCCTGTTGAGTAGTTGAAATTATTGGGCAGTCAGTTTGTAATTGTTTTGTAGTTTATGTTTATGTTAAGTTAATGTGTATTAGATTATGGATATTGGGATCTGTTTTTCATGTCACCATTCATTGATTTCTGGAAATTTTGTCCCGATAGCTTTAGTACATAAGGAGACTCTTTTCTTGGGTAATACCACCCAGGCATGAGAGCCAGAGGTTGGTCTTTTCATTTTGTTTATTCTATTCCTCCTGCTTTGGTTAGTTTGGGCTAGACTACGATCTAGATTTGATCAAGCAATGCAACGAATGCAAACACTTAAAAAATGAAGATGTGTGCCCTTACAAAAGCCCTTTCTTTGCAACCGAGCCTGTAATTCTTCTCTCACTTCCTCTCTCTTCTGGTGTATCTTTTTGGGGAGGGGGGGAATGAGGTTTCTTCCAGAACCACAGTTTTGTTTTGTGTTATGCATGTAGGTGGTATATAAGCAGGAGGGCAATTCATATTGTTGGAAAAACAGTGTTGTTCTTTTACTTGATAAGTACGGGACAGCTTCAACCGCATAAGCCTCTACTCGAGTTGAACTGAAGTCTTTTTAAATTGAGTTGGATTCTTGCCTTCTGAATCACTGGTCTTTCTTTGGCAATTTGACTTGATTTACTTGGAAACGTCTCCTAAGGCATGATATGCTACAAAAGATGGTGTAGTATCCTTGTCACTAGACAGTTCTTTGCTTTCTCATGATTAGCTGGTCCCTTTTTAGGCTTTTGAAAAAGGATCACTTCTTCTAAGAAAAGTCTAATTCATATGAATTTTTGTCTGTTTCCATAGTTCCAAAGATGGAATTGTGAATATTGTTAAAATTTTGTTTCTTTGTTTAATATCATGATGTATGGTAGCACACATGCAATTAACATGGTGAACATAAACTGACTGCAGGTGAAAATTAACCGTTGCCAACTTGAACACTCAAGGTTTCTCTTTCCCAGATAATTGTCTTTTGCTTAGCCTATATTTCTTTTGGCAGGTATTTGATAGCCTCGCATACAACAGACTATCAAAACCCAATGCTCTTCTTCAACACATTGGCTGTATTTGTGCTGGTTGTTGCTAAGTTCCCACACATGCACAAGGTTCGCATATTTGGAATCAATGCTGATCATTGAACTTGCGAAGAATTCATGCTTGGTTTGCTCTAGCCATTAGGATTGACCTTTTTTGCATTCCAATGTAACGGTAATATCCCTGTACAGATACTGAAACTGGAAGGGTTATTATTTCTTTTTCTATTTTAATGGAGTGAATATGTATACATCACTAGGTCACATGCTGGAAGAATAGTGTCCTCTTGTGCCAGCTTATGCGTTTTATGTATGCTTGATAGAAGATAGAAAATCTTCGTAATACTGTTTCCGTTTCCCCCTGTATGGTTGCTCACTCAAGCCATTTAATAAATACCGCCCAAGAGGGGTGAAAGTGAAGCTGAGCTTTGATCTTGGATCTGTGTGTGTTTGCAAGCTTAACTGGTCACTGTTTTTTTTTTTTTTCCTTTGAACATTTTTAACTGGTCACAGACTCGCAGCTAATCAACTCTTGATTCTGGCCTGAATATTTCCAGCTCATTATAAGAGAAGAAGGTAATAATTACATTCCATGCAGATCTAGGGAGATTGATGAGCACAGTTGCCCATATTCAGAGTGAATCCTCGAAAATTAATGGTTTAAATTAAACAAGTCTGAGCATCAAGCTGCAAAATCTTTGCCACTGATTGAAGAGGCAAAGACCTGGCAACCATATCTCGTGCCCTGGTAAAGATGAGCAAGTCGCTGATTATTCATCATTAGGGAAGACTTAAGGGGCCCGAGCAGGTATTGGAGTATAGTTGATGGCAGCGCCCCCAAATGCCATCCTCTCTGTTATAGCCGGTGAAGAATGCCCTGCTCGTTTGAGTCATAAATCTGGCACTAACCACTCAGACCCACTCTCATGACAACCCACATGCCAACACCTGATAAAATTGATGAGATGAAGTAATGTGGCCTTGAGGACATGAGGTTAGCTTAACTGCCACTGCCAAAAGAAGAATGCCATGATCGGCAATGACTATCTAATTTAGCTTGGAAATTAGAGCCACTTTGCACTTGAAAACCTCGTTTATTAGTGGTGTTTTTGGCACTCAAGACATGGTACTGAGTAGTTGGTGCATTTATATCGAGCAACGTTCACGACTTCCCTCTCCCTTTCTTAAATTTTTGCCGAAATTGTGCGTTAATATCTGCAACATTCTCTCTTTAAATATGAAGTGCATGGAAAAGACAAGGAAAGTTTCAAACTAGTGGGTACAACAAGGGTCGAATTCCTTGAAATTTGATATTGACTGGATCCGTCTCGTAGTTTTACAACTAACGCCTTGTAGAGAAAGCAATCCATTCATTATGGGCAGAAATCAAAATGTCCATGAAATGTTTTAGCTATATATACATGTCTGGGTGATTGATTATGAGATAAACTGTTATGCTACTTGCTGCCTTCTTCCATGAAAACAACTAATGTTAGAAAAGACCTGTTCAAAAACATTTCACCAGAAAGATTTCTGGGCTCAACAACATATACACGACGTCCCATGATAATCGTGTATGAAAACAAGATGGTAAAAGCTCATTGGATTTTGATTTTGGCACAATAATAAATGACTTGTTGCTTGGAATAAGGAAAAGTAGAAAGGGCGAATCCAAGTTCTTCAAAATCTGGCCAGGTCATTCAAAATTTAGCGTTGCCTTTATTTTCCCATCCCCATTTAACCACTTTTTAAATAAATAAATAAATAAAAAACAGCTGCCTTTCCAAGGAAACATCTCAATGTTTTGTGTATTTGAAATGAAAAATGTTTTTTACACAAAAATTTTACTTTAAAAATATATTAAAATAATTTTAAAATTCTTTTTTAAAAATTCTTGATATTAACACATCAAAATCATAAAAAATATAATATCCATTCAATCTTTTTTCAAATAAAATATACTATTAAAATAAATCTAAAAACAAAAGCTACCGAACTAACCTTACCTATTCCTGGTATTAAGGAAAATGGTTTTCTCAGGTTGAACCAAATATATTTGCTGGAGTTGTCAAACAGCCCATAGAAAAAACAAAACAAAAAAGCGCAAAGGTATGATTCAGTACAGGTCAGGTTGCAGTAA
>Ga0307515_10015746_pt1 | contig 13913 bp, 3 predicted proteins | sample 17_EM_MG_FD_194513 | JGI IMG/M metagenome (GOLD analysis project Ga0307515, IMG submission 194513) | Populus trichocarpa ectomycorrhiza microbial communities from riparian zone in the Pacific Northwest, United States - 17_EM | ecosystem: Host-associated > Plants > Roots > Unclassified | place... | reverse complement strand
CGCGAGCTATAGTGTGCGTATATAGTATATAGCTTAGTTCTAGGTATTAGGCTAGGCGGCTAGGGTTTAAATAGTGCCTAGGTTAGGGTTAAATTCTTAGTAATAGCGGCGCGAAGCGGGCCTTCTTCCTAGGCCCCGGCAGGGCTGGCTAGCCTATTATTTTAGTCCTAAGTGCTAGGGTAGTCTAGTCTTTTATCACCTCGTTTCTTTATAGCTATATAGGCTCCCCTTTATTAGGAACGTCTTTTACTACTAGGGCCCTATATATAGTTTTAGGCACTAGGCTTAGTAGTGCTAAGTATCTATATAGGGCGTCCCTACTACCGTTAGTTATCCCCTATAAGAGGTAGTGCCTAGAGTAGTAGTCTAAGTTAAAGCGGATTTTAAGTTTCCTAAAGCTAGGATAGGGCTTATACTGTAGTGGTGTGATTTAGCCCCTAGATTTAACATCTAGATTAGGTATAGCTTTGGGAAAGCCTAGGCCTTATATAAGTTATATAGATCGGTCTGGAGCCCTTAAAGTCTTTAACAACTTGGACAGGCACTACAAACACACAATATACTTTTTTCTTTCTTTCTTACTGCCTGTTCTATTAACTAATTACAACTAACTAACCGACCAACTAACCGACTAACAGACAGACAGATAGCACTATCACTTTCCTATCTTAGAGAGGTCGTACCCTCCTATATATTTTATGGCATTCCACGTAGGGACGACGGTAAGCTCTTTAGATTAGAAGTCCAGCGTTATATACACAGGAGACGCATAGGAACGTGCTGCAGCCACTGAAAACTGTTAAGTCACTATTACCGAAAGCCATTAAGTCACTAATAGGTGCGGAAATTGAGCACGGAATTACTAGCGACGTACGCGCAGGCATTACTATTATTAAGATGAGTTAATAATACTTTTGGAGATTATTATCCAAGACCTATGGTAGACGGAATAGACGACTAGGAGTGGAAATATAAGCACGGGGTACGGCAGGACGGAGGATAAAAGAGAGGGTTATAATACATTAGGACCAGTAGAAAGAAGTCTTTAATTTTTTATTTACTATATTTAAAACGGTTTATATAATTCTTCTAGCATTTATATAAGCCTCCCTTAAATTTATAAGAATAATGGCGACAGGACCGATAAAGGGAATACTAGGGATGCTAGGCCCATTCTATAATAACGGCGAAGAAGGAAGTAAGCAGCCTACTAACCTATAAAGTTTTCCTAACCTAGAAAATGCGGTATTAGACCTAACTCCTATAACATCTAAAACCGATAACCTTTAGTAAAGAAAGGATAAGAACTAGGAGGTTAACTTACCTATCCTAAAAGAAACTACTAGTCCGTTACTTTATAATAAACCACTAATAGAATAAGATAAGGTATATATTATAGCCCAGCCTATACTAGCTCTAGGGACTCTAGGGACTCCTTACTTTACGGGACAAAATATATCATAATTTATTAAATAATATAAGCGACTATATATTTAACACCGTGTTACGGACAATAAGAAGTATTAAGGACTTCCGGAATATTACAACTATTAAATAGGGACCTGGATCCGAAGTCTGCCTAAGTTTATTATTAGTAGATAGACAGAACTCATAAGAAAGCTTTGGACAAACTACTAAGAAAGTAACTACTTTTAATAAGTTAAGACGGTGGAATTCTTAGAAGCGTATATACTATAGTATAGGAATAACCCACCTAGTAGTATACGCGAGTACTATAGATAATTTACATTAATTTCCTAGAAGGCTACTAAAGCTAGTAATTTGGAAAACTATAAATAAGGATACTAGTTTATAAAAGGACTCCTATTTAAATATTAAAAATATACTATAACTAAGACAGGAGCTGATCTAGATAGATAAAAGTCTTTTAACTTCTACCTGCTAAGGAGGGCTGTAGAAGATAGGCTTAATTCGCATAAGGGCGCAAACCGCTTATTAATAATAAACCCTAAAAAGCAAGGTCTCCGTTAACTAGTTAGACAATTCTATAAATAGCAGCCAGCCATATTAAACTAGAGAGATGCTACTCTTTAGCCGCCCGTAATCTCTTAGCTAAATAAGTTGGCAAGTGCCCGTTATATAACCTAAAAGACGGACCCTAAGCTAAAAAGCCTTACTAGTTAACTCCGGAAGCTTAATCTTGGGACGGTTAAATTAGTAAGCATTATATCTTTAATGCCATTCCTTAATAGAATTTGCTAAGACCTAATACGGTATATACAGCTCCTAAATAAGACATCAGCGCGTTAAGAATAAGCAGGTCTATAACCGGTAATAAATAACAACAGACTACTGCCGTCCTATAAAGGGGCGCCATAAAAGCAATATAAGCTAGGTTTAGGAAGGTATAGAGGATTAAAAAACCCTAGTGTATACCAGGCATAAGATAAGACGTATTATAGATGTGGAGGCCCTTATTATTTTATTAACTAATGCCTAAAGCTCTAAGAACTAGTTAGCCGGGGGTTCCTATATATAAATAAGAACAACCAAATCTGTACTAAAACACGTTAGCGCCTAGGAAATCCGCTTCCATATTTACCAAGCAGCTATTAAATTTAGTTCCTTAAAGACTGGCTAAGGCAGAATGCAAATATTAATCCCAATACGATGGCGACAGGCATCTAACTAAATGCGTCCTTAGTAGAGCTTATAGAAAGTAATGGCGCTAAAAGCAAAGAAGAGCTCGGCGAGTCCTAGGAAGATATATACTAAGTAGAGTTAGTATATATTAATCCAGTAGGAGCAGCAACCTAGTTATAGCTTATAACACAGTTATACGATCTTAGGAAGCCAAAAAGAGATATTAGGGTAATGAAACCACCTCTAAAACTAACTAGTTCGTAACTGGCAACAGTTTAAAATATACAACTAGGAGGATATATCCAAATCGCACCATAACTACAGCGGTAGGCCCCCTAATTATTAGTAAATAATAAGGAGACTAATAAAATGGACTATGCCGAATAGCTAAAAAAAGAAGTAGAGTAAGGAACGGAAGTAACCGCGACCGCTAAAGCACCGCAACTAAAGCCGGTTAGGATAATAGACATATTAAAAGGGAACGTCCTAAGCCCAACCGTAATAGCGGACAAGATCTTATTAAAAACTATTAAAGTTACTGTTGGTAACTGCCTCGTGTATATGCCTGAAGTTATAAGGTTATTCTTTAAGCCGCTCCCACTACTTCTTATAAAACCTTACCGATAAAAGTAAAAGGGCGTTAAGGTATCTATATTGTTGGCGTACCTAATATTTTATACTAATTAAGCTAGCTTAATAACTGCGAAGGTAAACCAGATTAAATAGGAAGTAGGATTTACCCGGTTTTAACAATAATATCTAAAGGTAGAAGCATAGATAGGAGATAAAAGGGTTAAGTGCTTAATTAACTCTAGAGCGGAGCTTAACCTTATTAAGGAAAGTGTGGCTCTATAACACGGCTTACTAATATTAAGTCTGCCCCTATAGTTACAGGGCATACGTCTAATGTTTATAAATAGGACTTAGTCTAAGTTTATTGGATTAGTATATATAGCCGCTGTGGTTATAGGGGACGTCTTAATATCTACAACTTTTATTACTATAGGAGAAATGTTATATAAGGTAATACTTAGTAAGCCGTAGTTAGTAAGGGCTAGGCTGGCAATATAGCAAACCGCAATAGGCTAGGTATCTTATATTATTTAATTAAAAGATAGCGGAGTTAAAATAAGGTTCTTAATATCCTATAAGGACGCAATATTCCTTAGACTAGATAAAGGAATTAGTATAGGCAGTAGTTTAGAAAATATATAACCGGTATAACCGCTAAGATTATATCCGGGGTTACTTATAACCCAGCGTATTAGGATAAAGAGGACGCTAAGGACAGAGAGGAGGGAAATAAGGTGCGACTTTAATAAGGACGTTTGCTATTCTAAATATCCGCTAAATAGGGTAATTAACGGGAAGAAGAGCATAACGCTAGATAGAGAAAGCTCGACAGCGAAACGTTAAAGGAAGTCCTAAAGAAGTACTTAGGAGGAAGGCAGAAGCTAGTATTTAAAGTAAAGGCCGGATCCCTTATATATTAAATGTTAAAGATAACGGATCTATTTATAATATAAATAGAAGGCTATAGGAGCAAGGTCTAATAGAACGCTATAAGTATAGTAACTGCGTATAAATAAAAGGCAGAGAAGGTCTGCCTAGTTAATTCGTTAGCACCAGACAGAACGGTTATAAGAGGAATAATAGAGTGGCGAGAAGTGGCCTTATGTTGGCAAAAGGCGTCCATTTAAGGGTTGCCCCTTAGTCCATATAATTATTTCCTTAAGCCGCGGTATACTAAGCTGGCCTATAGTATACGGCTAAAGCTAGAATAATTAGAGCGCGTAATTATAGGGGACCTTTAGCTAAGAGAATGGGAAATCTTTAAGGCTATGTTGTTTAACCGAGAAGAGGCTCTAGTATAGGAGTTCTCTAAGATGGGTTGTGTTAGTAGAGACGTAACTCTACTATTAAAGATTAAGACTGTACTATATAAAGTATAGCAAGTGCCGAACTTCCCTATACTAAGAGCCCTATAAGGGGAAGTAATAAATATATTATAAGAACGACTAGCTTAAGGGACTCTAGAATATTATAAAAGCCTATATAGGAATTTATGGTTTCTTATAAGTAAAAAGGAATATAAGAAGTACCAGCTAATTAATATGGCGATAAATATTAACCGAGTGACTATTAGGGATATAAATCTGCCGCTATATACTAATGAGTTTTCTAAGGAGTTTATAGGGTGTAAAGTTATATCTCTAGTGGACTTCTTCTCTAGATATAACTAATTAGAGCTAGATATAAAAAGCAGGAACCTAACGGCCTTTATAACACCTCTAGGACTTCTATAATAAACAATGGTACTTATAAAAGAAACAAATTCAGTAGCCTAGTTTATAAGGACAATTACTAAGATTTTAGAGCAATATATCCCACACTATACCTTACCGTTTCTGGATGATATTATAGTAAAAGGACTATAGATAATATATAATAGAGAAGAGAGCCTTTTAGGCGTGCGTAGATATATTCTAGAATATATTATGTGGCTAGACAGAGTACTTATAGATTTAGAATAAGCTAGGTATATAATCTTAGGCGCAAAGTCTTATTTCTACAAAGACAAGATTATAGTAGTTGGTTACCGCTGTAATGGAAAGGGGCGATATCTAAAAGAGTTAAAAGTCGTAAAGATTATTTACTAGAGAGACTGCAAAGACGTTATATCTGCCCGAGCCTTTATAGGAGTTATTATATATTACCGAATATAAATAGAAGACTTTATAATAAAGGCAGAGCCAATCTTCTAACTGCTATAAGTAAACGTTCCGTTTATATAAGGTATAGAGTAGATAACTGCTATAAAGACTCTAAAGTATATAATTACTACCGCACCCGCGTTAGTTTAACTGGATTATAGTAAGGGGGCTAGGCTAATTATTCTTGCCGTTAACGGATATAAGAATAGGTGGGAATGCGGTCTTATATAACTAGATATATAAGGTTGTCGCCATCTATATTAATATAAGAGTGGCATCTGGTCTTAAGCGGAGTAGAAGTATAATTTAGGAAAGCTTAAATATTGGGCATTGCTATATATATTAAAGAAGTGTTAAGTATACCTATACGGCGTCCGCTTTACGGTTAAAACGGATGCAAATACCTTAGTTACGTAACTAAATTATACTACTACCGGTTTACCAGGAGCTTTAATAACACGATGGCTAACATAGATTTAGTTATAGGACTTTAATATTAGGCATGTTCTAGGGAAGAAGAATAGCCTAGCTAATAGACTATTACGATAACTACTAGATAGCGAACGACCTAATAAGCCAACTAAAGATATTAAAGAGTTCATTAACTATAAACTAAGTGCTTTAGAATATACGGCTAGCCTAGTTAAAATAGAGGTAGATCTGCTACTAAAAGACTCGTATTTTAGAGAGTCTTAAAAGATTATAAAATGGCTAGTAACCTTATAACGTTTAGAAGAAATAAATACTAAAGAATTTAAAAAGTTTAAACGATATACGCTAAAATTCCTAGTGCGCAATTAATAGCTCTTCCACTAATAGTTGAAAAATGTACTAATGTAAAGGGTAGTTAATAACGAGGACGCTTAGTAAGAGATTATTAAAAGCCTTTATAATCAAAGCGGATATTATAGATAAGAAGGAACGTATTAGAGGATCTTAAATTAATATTAGTGGCTAGGGCTATAGGATTAAATATTATAGTATGTTAAGTTATATTTATAATACTAGGAGCGATAGCCGGGATAGGAAGAAGAAGTAATATACCCTATATAGGAGTTTACCTTATGGTAATAAGTAGCAGTAGATATTACGTTTATACCTTTAAGCCGTCTTAGATTTTGGTACCTAGCTATTACTTAAGAATATATATTTAGATAGGTAGAAGCTTAGGCCCTTTAAAATAAGGATATAAAAAGTATAGTAAAGTTCCTCTATAAAGATGTTATCTGCCAATAGGGAGCATTTAGACAGCTTTTTATAGATAGTAGAGAAGAGAATGCTAATATTACCGCTGCGCTTATAGAGCTCTATAATATCAAGAGGGTTATAGCTTTTACTTACTACGCTTAGGCGTAAGGCTTTATAGAGTAAGGCTATAAACCTATAATAGACGCTTTGGCAAAGATGGATAGCTTATAGCTAGATAATCTTTATACCGTTTTATAGATAGATAGGATAACTATTAAGCGGCCTACGGGAATAACACCGGTAAGAGTTATATGCGGATATAAGTATATCCTTCCTATTAAACTCTGTATACCTACTTAGTAGACGCTATTTTAGTAAACAGTCCGGACCACTATAGAGCTACTAGCACTTTATATAAAGCAGTTTAACCGAAGAGATGTAGATATAAAAGAGGCTATCGCGCGTATAAGACGACTAAGGGTAGTAAATAAGGAGTACTTTAATAACACCTACCGCATTTACCAGGACGGATTTAAGGTTGGAGATATAATTATGCTTTATAACACATAGCTTAAGCAAGACTATTCTAGTAGTCGCAAGTTAGATCTAAAATGGCTGGGCCTATTCCGCGTACGTAAGAGTTACCCTTATAAAGGATAGTACTTAATTAAGGATCTTAACAGCACGCCGTTCCATAATTAAACTCTAGGGAATAGATTAAAGAGGTTCTATTAACAATAGATATCTAAGGTCTGCTAGGAAGACCAACTTAACTAGTTAGGTAGAACTATACTATAAGAAATAACAGTAGAGCTAGAACCTAAGGAGGATGCTATATAAAATCCACTAATATCGCAACGCCGTGTAGTTTAAAAAGTATATATTTTAGAAAGATCGTTTAATAGAACTAAGTATAAAATATTTAACTAGGGGATAGTTAAGTTCTAAGGTAGGGGAAGGGATGTAGATAACAGCCATGCAATCTATCTATTTATTTGCTGTATTTCCTAAAGCTCTTTCTATTACGCTTTCTTATTTACTTTTTTAGTTAAAAATTTAATATGTAGTGGTAGTGAGGTAAGGATAGAAGAATGTTTATATATAACTATCTAGTATTATTTACTGTAAAGATATTAGTTCCGCTTACTGCCTTTACTAAGCTAATAGCAATTTTCTATCTTGGGGATGGAAAATTATAATTAGTTTATTTAATAATTAGAGCCGGCAGAACTCTATACTACTACCTAAATTTAGTAAACTATTTAGATTAGAAAGCCCTATTTAAAACTTTACCTTTTTACCCTTAATAAACCTTAAATATAGCTGTAATTAGTTAAAGTTATAAATTAAACAGAATTAATAATAGTATATTTATAATATCTTTATCTAGTAGACCTCTAGTACTATATAAAGGAGCTAAGTAATAAATTAGTGACGTCTTTACAGAAGTTAGAGGCTTTGCAGTTAATTAGCGTTAGGTAGTACTCCTCTAAATCTATAACAAAATTCTGCTCTCTTAAGAAAACTACGCAGATGCTGCTAGTATAGTAGTTAATTTTATTAACTAGGATAATGGGCTACAAGCGTCTCTAGGAAGGGATACATTCTTATTAATCTTTAAGGACATCTCTAACGTTAGTAAAATAGTAAAAGATTAAAGAAATTAGTATAACAAAGCTAGAGAAACCATCCAAAAGTTCTAGGGATAAGGTATTCTTAACAGTTTACTTAAACACGCGGTCTTTTACTACTTCCTTTTTACCGCCTAAAAGCTTACCGTCTACCCACTTTATAAAGTGACGGCATAAGTTAATAAGGCCCTAATTAATAGGCTTAAATATCTAGGACGCGGCATTAAGAACACTACTTAACTATAGCTAACTAATTTTACGCTCGCGCCAAAGATGCTAGAAAGGGTAGTATTAGACTAGGTAGTAAATAAGTATAGCTTAGAAAGATACTTAACTAGCTTCCTTATTCTAAATAAGGACCTACTACTAAGAAGTAAAAGACTAACTACCGTAGGGCCAGAGGTTACTAATGTTGGAATTAGATAAGTAGGAGAGAGCTTAGCTCTTATACTGCGAATATATTTATAATATGCTTCTAATATAATAAATCCCTTAGCCTTTTAGCCATTAATACCTATTTAAGGAGGAGGTGTTAGTATTATACTAAGTCCGTCCTAATAAGGATTACCTATATTAGTTAACTTACCTTTATTATCTATAAACGAGAGCATTCTTACAGCTGGAACGCCTATTAGCTCGCCCTTATAGCTGCTAGTATCTTTATTAAGAAGGAATCTAAAAAGAGGGCTAATAATTACTTACCCGGAAGTAGGAGGGCTAGGAGTAGAATTAATGTTTAATAAGAACGTCATTAAGCCGGGAGATAATAAGGAGTATATTAAGGAGGCCGTAGATACTATAGCGATACTCTGCGTAAAATAAGGGTGTAACTATAAGGATAATATACCCGCTTATCTTAAGGCGTCCCTAAACCAAACTACTAAAATTAAACTAACTAAGGTTATAAAGCTCTTACGTAATTAGTATAGGGCAGCTAGTTCTAATCTAGAGATATATAAGGTCTACTAAATACATACGCAAGCTATGGGAGGATGTATAGGTTTAGCAATAAAGGGTCTAAACTACGCCGTGCTATATTATAGACTCCATTTAATATATTACGCTTATAACTACCTTAGCACTATAAAGACCGATTCTACTACGTACTCTTAGTTTAGAAAGGCTTATAGACCTCTAGTTCCGTCTAATTCCTTAGGACCGTATAAGTTTATTTATAACTTAGCGCTAAGGTTTTTATACAATAGAGAGGCTTTGCTTAATTAGATAATATTACTAAAAGACTAAGAAGTATAGCAGCGAGAAGGATCTGTAATTTTAAACGTATTTAGATAGTAGTGGGATTCTAGTATCTTAGCGATAATTAATAAGGAAATGCGTATATACCGCCACTATTAGCGTCTAATTAATAGGCGGCTAAATTACAGCTAGTTAAGAATAATGGTCTACGGTCTCTACTAATAGCTAATAAGACAAGACCCTTAGTATTATCGTCTCTATTACGCCCTTAGACCTAATAGCTAGTAGCAACTTATTTCCTACCCTTATTATATAAAATTCGCAGTTAAAGGAGACTCTACAGCTTTCCGCTATATTAACGTTAATATTCCCTTACTCCTTAAAAGTAGACGTAGTGCTAATATAATCTAAGGAAGCGTTTCTCTAGATAATAAGACTAAGGATAACTATATAATTATCCTACCCGGTATATATCACTACTTAGAATTATAATAGGAGAATCTTAAGGCGCGAGAATTAACTAAGGGCGACGGATTCGTTTATAAGATCTCTAACTAAGACTAGACTATTAAAGACGTAGAAAAGTATGCGACCGACTAAGTAGCTTAGCTATATAAAAAAGGAGATATGCGTATAACTATGCCTCACCTTTTTTATAGAGCGAAAGGACCTTTAACTAGAATCCGGTAAACAATACTGCTATAGTTTATTAGTATTTAGGACGATTATAATAACCTTAAGGTCATTAAAGGAGGTACTTGGGTAGAGTTGGTAGATGCGCATTAAGACTTAAGAGCGCCGCCCTATACGCCATCTGAACATACTAATCTCTACGGCGCAATTTTATATCGCTTCCCTGCAGCAGTTAAGCTTATAGCTGCTAGCGCTCTATCTAACGCCCTTCTTAGTAAATGATAATGGGATTCTCTAGCGGTAGTTTAAGATTGTAACCTTCTTCTTAATAGCAATAGGAACGAAGTTGGGAAATAGATGCATTCCTACCGTTTTAGGGCCGTTAAGAATTATAAAGATATATTTAAGCTAATGTATGCGACTAAGATGGAACGCTTTAATAGCCGCTCTTACTTCTACTACATTAATAATAGAATTAATCCTTTAGCTGTTATGGTAGATCTAAGTAGAGTGCCTTTAGTTATTATAAAAGGACAGAGTTATACGGAGTTACCTAAAGAATTATGGGACAGAACTAAGTAAATAGAAGGGCGCGAAAGAGCTATATTATCTAAGAGCCGCCAGTCTAAAGTCTCTCTTGCTGCTTAGCTAAGTAGATAAGAACGGTCTTATTTAACCAGAACGGAGTCTCCTTATTCGCCATCTTGGGTTTATAGTAAGGGTAAGGAACGCATGCGATTACCTACTACGCCTTTATTTTAAAGATAAGAAGTTTTAGAGTTTCGGAAGTTATTAGGGGACAACAACTTAGGTAGGGGAGGTATGTAGTAGTGTAATTTGGCCCCTGGATTTAACATCTAGATTAGGCATAGCTTTGGGAGAGCCTAGGCCTTATATAAGTTATATAGATCGGTTTAGAGCCCTTAGAGTCTTTAATAACTTAGATAGGCACTACAGACATATAATACACTCTTTTCTTTCTTTCTTACTGCCTGTTTTACTAACTGATTATAACTAACTAACCGACCGACTGACCGACTGACAGACAGACAGACAGCACTGCTACTTTCCTATCTTAGAGAGGTCGTACCCTCCCACAATACTTCTAAAGCTAAGGTATACCTAGGATAATTAGGGTAGTAGGCGAGAGTTTAGTAATAAAAAAGAGTATAGCTTTAGTATAGAGGCCGATTAATATTTAGGTGGTAAAGTAGTCTGTAATAAGCGAAGTTAGGATACTATCTATAAGGCGTAGTAGCCTAAGTGCTAGTAGCTTCTTAGTTATAATATTATACTTTCTTATAATAGACTCTACGTTGGTAAATGCTATTATAGTACTGCTAGAGTCTATTAGGCTTACTATATTAATATAAACTTAGGGGTATAGGTTATATAATAAGGAGAGTTAGGTTTAAATAAGGATTAATTTCTTATTACTGTTTACTAATTTAAGATTAAGTAGCAGCTTATTAATAGAAAAGACTAATTAATCTAGTAATAGGGACCTAATCTTCTTGTCTTCCTCCTTATATAGTTTAAACCCTTAGATATAACTTAGTCTAAGGGTTTATCTTTTAACGACTAGGGTATAGGGCTGTCTTAGTAGGGTAGTTTAGTGTCCGTTTAGCTAGTAGTCTTAGTTTTAGTTTTAGTTAGGGTATAGGAAGATAATACCTTACTAATAACATGGCTATATTTATATTTGCTAACGCGGAGTTACTAATACTAGACGTTATTAACGGGTTAGGCTTCTATATAGGGTATAGTTTAAAGTAACTAAGCCGTAGAGTTAAAGGGGGGGGTTATTTACTGCGGCTATAATAGGCTCCGCGGTCGCCGCGTCTATAATAAACTCTATAGTTACTATATCCGCGGTTATTAGTTCGCGTTATTTAATAGGGTAGTATTAGGACTAGGTTTACTATCTTAATAGGGTTATAGGCGTCCTTCTAGTAGCCGGGTAGGCTATAGGCAAGGTATAATCTATTATTAACGCAGCGCTTATACTCCGTGTTTAAGATTCTATTAAGGTCTATAGGTTCTTTAATTACTACTAGAATTGGGGTTAATATAGGGGCAGAGGCTTAGGCAGGTAGGCAGTGGTTAGCGTTTTTTTTTAAGGTTGGCTTAGTATATATAGTTCGCGAGGTTCTTAGCGAATATATCTATCTACTTACTCTAACCTATATAGTCGCTGTTATTAATTTTATAAGTAAGTCTAAGTACCAGCTCTTCTATCTTTAGAGAGATAAACTTTTAGAGTAGGTCTACCTTCTATTTATCTGTCTTCTTAACGTAGACTATTAGCTTATTAAGCTCTCCCTTCTAGGACTAGTAATTACGCTCGCCCTAGGGAAAATAGTTAAGCTTATTCTTTGCGACCTAGGTTATATTAAGGACCTTATAGTAGGTAGTAAGGTCTTTAAGTATATCTTCCTTAGTGGGCCATTTCTACGTAGATATATTATTTAGGTTCTTATATATAAGCTTTAAGCCCTACTTAATAAACTTATAGGCCTTATCCTCTAGTATATCCGAGATATAAAGAATTTAGGACTAAACTGTATTAAAGTAGTCCTAGTTCTAGTTAAAGACTCCCTTAATCTTAATATGCTAGGTTTTAAAATTAGCTTATTATTCTAGTAGGGTGCCTTTTCTGCTAAATATTAGCGGGTCTTTAGATCTCCGTTTTTTTTATTAGGTTACTACTATTGTTATAAGAGTTAATTATTTTAAAACGGCGATAGTTTTTATTTGGGAGTTAATAGTTCCTATTTAAGAAGTAATAAGAGTACTAAGGTTTTTATTAGCTTTTTTATTGGCGGTGTTTGTGTTATATATATACTATAGTCCTACTTTAATATTATTAAGGAACTTGTTAGTATAGTTAATAAGGGTAAGGTAAGCTTTGCTAGGCTTAAAGGTTTTAAGGTATAGTAGGGAGCGGCGGATTGTCTATATAATATTGAGGTATATCTCTATAAAGAGGTTTATAAAAACGTCGCGGGGGTTTTAGGTTTTGGCCATTTTGGCGTTATTAGTATTGCCTATCTAGGCGCTAGGTAAAAACTAAGGATTGTTTTAGGACTATACTAGGGACGTATTAGTTTTAGCAGAGGTACGCGTAGGTCGCGATTGCTCTAGGGTAGAGGTTAATTGGCTAGGGTATAAGGAATTAGTGATCGCGATAGGGCGTAAATTAAAGATACTATAAACTGTTATAGTGCTATAATAAAGTAGACTAAATAACTACGTTATAGTATAAAGAGGGGAAGAAGGTGGAAAGGGGGTATTATATATAAATAGTAGGGCTGGCCGCTAAGTCACTAGTGGTGGGCTAGCTAATAGTAGGAAATAGTACGAGACAGTATAAAATAGTATGCGTTAGGTCAGTGCCGTAATAAAGTTTTTTTAATCCTTTAGTGCTTTAAGAGGTATATTTAGTATACTTTATTTTCCTAATATCTAATTTCTTTAAAGGGTTCCTTCTTTCTTTATAACTGGGATTTTACTTTAACTATTAAAGTACCATTAAATTAGTAGTTTTTTATCTTTATTAAGTGGTAAAATAGTACTAGTATCTTACTTATTTAAACCATTTTAGCTACTCTTCCTTCTATTCTATAAAGTAATAGATATTATATCTAATAGGGTTTTAATTCCTATTACCAAGTTATTATTTATAATTGTCTTAGTCTCTACCTCTAATGCGCTTATAATGTTTATCTATTTTTTTATAATTAGCCATTACTGCTTTATCTTTATTACTTATATCTATAAATGGGTTTAACTTTTTAAATTTATGTTTTATAACTTGTTTTACTAATTTTTACCTATATTCTATTATAGGATCTTAGTCTAGCTTATAGAGGTAATCTTCCTCTTTTATACTCTTTAGTTTATCTAAACTTAGTTTCTATAGCCAATAGCTTATACTATATTTAGT
>Ga0307515_10015745_pt1 | contig 13913 bp, 1 predicted proteins | sample 17_EM_MG_FD_194513 | JGI IMG/M metagenome (GOLD analysis project Ga0307515, IMG submission 194513) | Populus trichocarpa ectomycorrhiza microbial communities from riparian zone in the Pacific Northwest, United States - 17_EM | ecosystem: Host-associated > Plants > Roots > Unclassified | place... | reverse complement strand
TAGTAGAAAAACTAGCTAAAAAGACTAGTATAGTTGTTTTCTTTTCCTATTAGAAGTAGAAAAAACTACTAAAAAAAAGGACTTGTTAGGCTTTTACTAGCAGAAAAGCCCTAAAGGCAATCCTCCTTTTACTAAAGAAAATCTGACTAAAGGAGATATAGAAAAGTACCTACACCCCCTATTTTATTAGGCTTTTGCTTTTTATAGAAGAAAAGCCTAGGAAAAGTCTAGTTTTGGTATTAGTAATGGTAGTGGTGGTAATAGTTTTGGTGTTCCTATCCGTGCCTCGCTTATAAGCTAGGACCACCCTAGGAAGAATTTTCTATTAGGGGAAAGGGGGTAAAACGACAAATAAATCCACCTCTAGCTCGCTAGGCAGTAGGAATTAGGTCTTGAAAGTTGGAAATTCGATTGTTTTTGGTAGTGAGATGGGTATGCGTAAGTTTTGAAGTGTGGCGCTACCTTTTGGTAAGGTCGCATGTGTAGTAAATAGTATTAGTTCTAATTCTATTTTATAGTCCTATACTATATAATCTAATAGCTTCTTACTTTTTAGTAACTATAGTTTCTTACTATACTTATAGTATCTCTTTAGTATATAACCTAACCCTTTCTCGGTTTCCTTATATATCGCTTTAACTTAGTACTATACTAACTTAGTTTGTTATTATATCTTGCGGCATTAAGTATCCCTAATATTAACCTAACCTATAACCCAATCAATTTTTAGATTATATTCCTGTAATTAAGGCATTCCTAATACTACCTTATTATTTCCCAATAGTAATATATTAAAAGACATTTCAACTTATTTCCCTTTAATAGTTAACTAAATAAGTCCTATTTTAAGATTGATAATGCCTCCTCTATAGGCTATTAGATCTCCTAAAATTATTACTAATAGGTAAAGATATTCCTTCTTCCTGTGTAGTAACCCTATTCTTTTAATTACTACTAGCGAGATATAGTTCCTTATTACTCCACTATCTATTAGTGCCTTAAACTGTTAATTTTACTACTTAATCTATAAATTTAAGTGTTGTCCTTAAATTCCTTTAAGAGTTTAAGGCTCTACTACTAGTTCCCTCTAGTTTTATAGACCTCCACTTTTTCTAATTATTAGCTGCTTAATCCTATTTATACTTAGTCCACCTTTAGCCAATACTTAGTTCGCTTTTTATCTTTAATATACTATAGATAAGTATTCTCCAGGCATTCCTACCACTGTTATCTATTTAGGCATTCTTTTATAAGGAATCTTCCTAGCTAAAGCGTTAAGTCCCCTTATTCTTAAACTTCTACTAGGTACTAACTATACATATACTTAGCGTTTTAATATTTTACCTTATCTGGTGCCTAATATATCCTTATTAGGTATTTCCGGTTCTTATCTTTAGGTACTCTATATATATTATATATATTATCTATATATACGATCTATACTAACATATAATATACTTAGTATTTTAGGTTAACTCTTAGCTTGTCTTCGTCCTTAAGTTTAAACCTCTCCCATGTTAATCTAAGCGTCGTAACTTCGTTCGCAGATATTAAGATTTACCTTTTACTTCTCTAGTCCTCTAATTGCTCCTCTAGATCTTTTAATATTATAATTAATGCTCCTTTAATATAACTTATAGCCTTTTCTATAATTGGGTGGTCCTAGATAACTTTTTCGTCTAACTATATATAGAAATCTTCCCACTTATTATTGTGTCGTTGTCTATACTACTTTTAGTATAGTCCTTTAAGTATATATAGCTTGTCCATAAGGAAGTATCTTCTTATTACTATATTATAACAGCCCTTTATATATTATTCCTTAAACCTAGTTAAGATTCCTAAATTCTTTTCTTACTTTAGTTTGGTAAGCTATTTTGCTCTTAGCGTGCCTATTTTAAGCCTATTAGTTATTCTTTATATAGGTGCTCTGTCCCTTATATAACCTAGTATACTAAATCTTTTATCTAGTTTCTAATCTTGCTATAAGGCAATTCTTGTTTTAAATTCCTCTATAGTTTCTTTCTTATTACGTCTTATAAGTAGATCCTTAAAGTCTTCTTACTTCTTAATCTTATTAATAGTCCTTATTTATATATTAAAATCTTGGTTCTATAGAATTCTTAATCCTAAGCTTACTTCTACCTTAAGCTTTGCCCCTACCTTAGTCTAACTAGGCTTAGGTGTTCTTATCTTATCTTAAAAGTCTTAAATCTTACTTATTTTATCTTAAAAATCTTATACCTATAGGAAACTCTATCCCAAGCTTATTTATATATTCCTGAACTAAGCTACTACCCTGCTTTATTAGTTTTCGTCCGTTATAGGTCCTTAGGTATACCTTATCTTATCTTAAAAATCTTAGTCGTCTCTTATCTTGTCTTAAGAATCTTAAGCCTTTAGCCTTTTACCTTTATTAAGTAATAAATTAGCACTAGCAGTTATCTGCTTACTTAATCTCTATAAAATACTCTTCTTATTATCTTATAAAGTAATATATACCGTATCTAACGGTGTTATAATTCCCGTTACTAAACCTTACTCTATAGCGGTTTTAGTCTCTACTTCTAATATAACTTCTTTAAGGTTTATACGCTCTTAGTAAGCTACCCTTATTACCTTATTATCTATAAATGTTTCGCCTACGTTGATTTCATCATCTTTAATATCCAATCTGCGTAATAGTTCGTTAATTCCTCTATATTTTATAGATTTTGGCTCTTATAGCCAATAGCTTACGCTATACTTAGCGTCTTTATAAATTTGGCATGCGTTGTTATAATAAAACGCGAAACTTCTAATTAAACATTCTTTTATTCCTCGTAGTATACTATCGTTCCTCTATACGTATATGTCTTCTACTAGTCTAGTTCCCTTTATTATATAGTAGCTCTAATTATTCTTATAATCCCTTGCGAAGTAACCCTATTTCCTATAATTTATATAAGCTTTATCTCTAAACCGCTAACTTTGCTATAAAGTCCGCCTAAATATCTTCTGCTACTAAGATCCCTGGTTTAGCCTTTACTCCTTAGTCCTATAATCACTAGATCCTTAACCTTTAGGTTTTTATAGTTTCTTACTCCATTATTTATAGGTTTCTTTAGTACTACTTAGGTCCATTAGCTCTACGCCATACTATAATTTTTAATTTAGCTTTGGTTGTTATATACTCTATATCTTATATAACTATAGAACTCTATCCTAACCTCTCTTAGCCTATTCCCTTTAGAAGATCCAGTTGTTAATCTTAATTACTTAATCTATTAGGTCCCTTAGGGTATCCAAATCTTCTATTAGGATAATTACGTCCTAGACTTTAGCCTTAAGTCCTTATTTATACTATGCCATAAGCGCCTTATTATTCCACTTAACTTATATAGCTAGCGTTTAAAACTACGTTATATACTTAATTACTAAAGTTCATTGCGTAATATCTTAGAGTTTTCTTTCCGCTATAGTTACTGCCTTTAGGTCTCCAAATATTTATATAAGTCGCTCTATAAACCCCTTTTAACTTAAGAATATAAACCGTACCTCCTGGTTAGTAATCGTTATTTTATTTACCTATATTTCTATAAGGTAAGACTTAAACTACTTAAGTGCTCTTCCTAATAGGAATAGTCCCGCATATACTATTCGATCTATAGGTATTAGCAGCTTCGCTCCTTCTTATGTAACTTTAAAGTGCATTTATATAAGAAATCCCTTAAGCTTTAATCTCTCTCCTAAGAATCTCTTAATCGATAGTAGCTTAATCTTTACTGCTCCTATCCCGTTAATCCTTTGTTTAAGTGTTATATTATTTTCCGTTAATTAGTTAACTATCTCTTATAATTATCTAACCGTTATAGGTTATTGTAAGTTAGTATCTGCTATACTAGTGTCGCCTCCTAACCTTAAAGTAGTTGCCGCCGTCAATGGCGTTATAGTGGCTGCTTTTGGTAGCATATTATTTGACTTCCTATTAATACCGTAACCGTGGTAGTAATTATATAACGGAACTTTATAGCAGGTACTACAATAGGCTTATTAATAGGCTAGGTGTATAGGTAATGTAAATAAAGTTAACAACGTAATAATAACTGGTAGAGTGGTTGCCTAATAGATTAACTCTAATTGTATTCTAAGAATCACTATAAGGAAGGAACTATCTAGGTAGGGACTATAGTCCTTTAAATACACAACCGTACTCCTAAGAAATCCTTCTTATATATAATGTATGTGTGCTCTATCTACTTTATTATAGATCCTATAGATTATATAGATTACATAGATTACATAGATCTTATTACGTAACTTAGTTACTATTCCTCGTTATATAGTTCTACCGGCTCTATTCTAGACCATGCCCGTATTAACTAACTAGCTTCTTCCAACTCTTCTCTAAGTAGTTGTAATATTGTACTTAAAGCGTCCGTAACACTGCTAGGACTACTACTTAAATCCTAGTCTACTCTGTATATATATTAACTAAGTAACCAAGTCCATAATATATACCCTTTCTTCCCGTTTTTCTACCTTCTTTCCTTATATAACGTCTTAACCTCCTTATACAGTTTATATATATAGCTTAATAATATCTACCTTGCTATATATTATTGCCGCTTATACTTACTCCGTAATACTATATTACGTTAACTACCTATACTACTATCGACATGTAGAACGAACCCGAAACTCCTATAACGACCGCTAATATTATATCCGTACTCTAAGAACAATTAGTAGGGATATAGAAGTCTTTTATAGACGCCCTTATATAGAACTAAGCCATTTTAAATTAATAATAAGCCGAATAAGAAGCACGATACTAGTAATTAATTAAGGACCTTTAAGAAGAAATCCGCACCCTTAAGATACCTATGCTAGGACCTTAAGACTAAACACTATCTTTAGAGATAAACACGCGGAACGCAAGCCCTAAACCTATAATAGTCTCTTACCCTAAGCTAACTACTATACCGCAACAATCCGAACAACTACTAGATCTTTTAGTATTTACTAGTAAATAATAAGAGCTCTAATTATTTCTAAGCTAGCTTAAAAATAAGCTAACTAGTAACGCTAACCGCTACCTAACTAAAGCTAACTAACTCTGTTACGCCCTAAGTTAACTAGGAGGAAAGGCAGCTGACTTTATTAAACCTCTCTAACCGAACTTAGTATAAAGCTTAGTTATACTTCTTAAAGCTATATATAGTAACCTAAACCGCTAAGCTACTACTTAAAGAAAATAAACTATATAGCTTAAGGAACGAAAAGTTTCCTAGTATACTTCTCCAAATTTAACCATTACGTAAAGGAAACTGACTGGAACGACTCTATACTGGTTAACAGCCTTATTAAATCCCTAAGCCCTAAACTAAAAACCTCCCTAATACTAAAATCTATTAGCCTAAGATTTCTACTAATATTTACCCTACGCCTAAGAAATCCACCAAATTCTATTAACCCAGGAATTCCACTAAATTCCACTGATATAAGATTTCCACTAATATCTATTAAGGATCTAAAAATTCTACTAAACCCTATAAATAGACCCTAAGTACAACACCGCCCCGAACTAAGTAGAAGCTTAAGCTTAGTATATAAAACTACTAGAAGAACTAGTACTCTATAATAAAAAGAATACTTAAAGAACCTAAGTCTAATACTAACTCTGTATCTAATACCGAACCTAAAATTAAGTAAGGAACTATATAAAAAAAACTATAGACAACTAGAGCCTGCTTAACGCCCTAGATATCTACATAATTAGAGCTACCCTACTAGCGCGACTTGCCAAAAAACCCGAATATACAATCTTCGCTGTTACTATAGCTAATATTAAGAAGGCCTTAGCACCGAAAAAGTATACTAACCCTGCTACAAAGGTACTAGTAGAGTACCATAACCGCCTAGAAGTACTCTTATAAAAGAAAGCTGATAAGCTACCAGAATACCGATTATATAACTATAAGATTGTACTTAAAGAAGGAAAGCAGCCTAGATTTAGACCCCTATATAGGATATCCTAAAACAAACTCTAAGTGCTATAGAAATATTTAGACGAGAACTTAAGTAAAGGATTTATTAGAGTAAGCTCCTTACCCATAGCCGCATTAGTAATCTTCGTTAAGAAACTAGGCGGCGGACTACGCTTCTACGTAGACTATTAAGCTCTTAACGCCATTACTATTAAGAATTAATATCTAATCCCGCTAATATAAGAGACGCTAAACTAACTAAGTAAGGCTCGCTTCTATATAAAGCTTAATATTATCTCTATATTTAACCGCCTCCGTATTATAAAAGGAGATAAATAGCTTACTGCATTTTGTACCCAATATAGATTATTTAAGTACTTAGTAATACCCTTCGGCCTTACAAACGCTCTAAGCTTGTTTTAATATTATATAAATAATACCCTATATCCTTACCTGGATATCTTTTATACTGCTTATATTAACAATATCCTAATATATAGTAATAACCTGACCGAACACTAGAAATACATTAATCTTATTTTATAAGCCCTATAAGGAGCTAGTCTATAATTAGATATAAATAAATATAAATTTTATAAAATAAAAGTCCTATACCTTAGGCTTCTTATTTCTATAAACGGCATATAAATAGACCTAAGGAAAGTTAAAGTAATTGTAAACTAGTAAGAACCTAAGAACGTTAAGAATATAAGAGCCTTTATAGGATTTGCCAATTTTTACTAACGGTTTATTAATAACTTCTCCGCCTTAGTTTTACCCCTTATAGCTTTAACCTAAAAAAATAAAGCCTTTATCTTTAATAAGGAATATAAAAAGGCCTTTACTTATCTAAAGGTTATATTTACTACTACGCTTATATTTTAACACTTTAACCTAAACCAAATAAGTATTATAGAAGCTAACTTATCTAACTATGTTACTAAAGGCATTCTGTTATAATATAATAAAGATAAAGTATTATACCCTATAGCATACTACTTAAAATAATTAAGCCTAGCCGAATATAACTATAAGATCTACAATAAGGAGTTACTGGCTATTATTAGATGTTTTAAATAATGGTGACCTAAACTAAAAGGCGCTAGATTTTTAATTAAGGTCCTTAGTAACTATAAGAATCTATAGTATTTTACAACTATAAAATAGCTAAGCCATTATTAGGCCCGCTAGTTAAAATATCTATTTTATTTCCAATTCTTAATTATATACCACCTAGGCGTTTAAGGCTAAAAGCCTAATACTTTAACCTAATGTTCGCAAGACGCGCTAGTACTAAAAAAAGCGCGCTCTTACCGAAACTAGACCCTACTTTATTCTAAACTATTTAACCCTCCTACTAAAGACCTTACGGTACACGTCCTTAAAATAACTAATTAATTAATTAAATAGATTATAATTAACAAATACCTAAATAATAAGTTTATCTAAGAGATGCTTAAGCTAATCCACAATAGCGTTAGACGCTCTAAAAAGATCTCTTTAAGTAAATATAAAGCTTATGGAAACCGCTTATATTACCAGAACCGTCTAGTTATCCCTAATTATAATAAGCTTAAGCTTAAGCTCCTTAAATATATACACAACCTACTAGTAGCCGGCTATTTAGGCTAAGGAAAAACTCTAGAGCTACTTTAATGGAAGTACTACTAGCTGAATATGTATAATATAATATAAAGGTATATCTCTAGCTGCTATATTTTCTAACGAGCTAAAGCTTTATATAAGACGTATAACGGCCTTTTAAAGCTACTACCTGTTCCAAACCAAAGATAGAAGGGCATCTTAATTAACTTTGTTATTAATCTCCCCGTAAGTAAAGGCTGCATAAATATTATAGTAGTTATAGATTAACTGTCTAAAATAAGACACTTAATCGCCTACCCTAATATATTAACACCTGCTATTGCTTAACTATTTCTAGACTACGTATGGAAACTCTATGGACTCCCTAAAATAATTATCTCTAATAAAGGCAGCTAGTTTATTTCTATATTCTAGAAAGAACCAACTACCTAACTCCGTATTAAAGCACTGTTATTTATAGTATACCACCTAGAAATAGATGGCTAAATAGAACGTATAAATGCTATAATAGAAGAGTATATTTATATATACACGTTATACTTATAAGATAACTAGATTAACTGGCTTGCATTTACTAAGTTTACTATAAATAATTCCGTCTTAGAAACTATAAAGGTCTCCCCGTTCCTAGCTAACTACAGCTAGCATCTATAAATGGGTTTTAAACCCTTTAGTAATATTCCTCGCCCTACTTATTACGCCTTATAAGTTATAGAAGTAAATAAATTTATAAAGAAGATAGAGGAACTATAACAGTTCCTTACTAATGAAATAATATAGGCTTAATCTGTCTATAAAGCCGCAGTAAATAAGAAATAAACCCTAGCACTAGCCTACTAAATTAATAACTTAGTTTGGCTAGATATAAGAAATCTAAATATAAAACAACCTGCTAAAAAGCTTAATTGGAAGAACGCTAGCCCTTATAAGGTTGAGAAGGTTATCTTCTCCTACGCCTACTAACTAAAGCTCCCTAATACGGTTAAAATCCACCCTATATTCCATACGTTAGTTCTTTATCTTACTACTCCCGTATTAGACGCCCTACCCAGACAGATATAAGACCCTCCCCTACTAGTTAAAGTGGATGATAAGAATGAGTACTTTATTAAAAGAATTAATAATATTAAGTATAATAAACGGAAACGCTAATATATGTATCTTATAAAATGGAGAGGCTTTATTAAGACCTTATAGGAACCCGTTAACTCTAAAGGACTTATATAAGCCGTAGAAGACTTTTACAAACTCTACCTAGAACTACTATAGCCCTATCTCGCAGAAGCTTGAGTTTAAAGGGGGGGTACTATTATGGGACACCCCCGTAATACCTTATATACGTCTACCTATTTCTACTAACTTAGCAACTAAAGACCGACTATAAGACCGTAATTTGCTGTAAGCTATAGCAATCTAACGGTAATTTGCCGCATTCTACCATATTCTACTAAGTCCTACTAAGTTCTACTAAATCCTACTAAGTTCTACTAAATCCTACTAAGTTCTACCAGAACTACCACCTAAATCCTATTCTACTCTATGCATATATTAACTAAGCAACTAAGTCCACAATATATACCCTTTCTTCCTATTTCCTACCTTCTTTCCTTACGCAACGTCTTAACCTCCTTACACAGTTTATGTATATAGCTTAATAATATCTACCTTACTATATATTATCGCCGCTTATACTTACTCCGTAACATTAGTATAGCCGTTAAGGAGGGTATCTCTACCCTTATTAGCGAACTGCTCTTTCTTATACTGCATATCCCTCCGCTATAGTGTTTTTAGGTACTCCCTAACGCTATCCTCCCGCGGAGATAAGTGGCTATTTATTTTTATAGCTTTCTATATCTAATAGAAGTCTATTAAAGCGGTAATATAGCCGTAAACTAACCGCTATAAGAGCCGCGTTTTCTTTTAGGGTATGTTAATATCGGCTTTATAGCTCTTCCCTTTTAAGGGCTAGCCCGTAACCTCCTTAATAAGGAAAAGAAGTAGCTTATTCTTTATAACGGTATTGCTATTATAGTACTACTTCCGTTTATAGAAGGCCTAAAGCTAAATAACGCGTTAGCTATAGGGCGCAATACTTTTAAAAGGGGGGGTATTATGCCCTTTTTACTTTAAACTCTTTCTACTTTAGGTTATACGCTAAAGATATATTCTTAGGCCTAGCGTTACGCGTAAGGGTAAGGGTAAGGACATACTACGCGTTAGCGCGTAATTTAGCATTATTAGCAATATTAATCTCTATACGGTTAGTTAGCACTATTTTATATAGTAGGTATAATAGCAGACGTGCTACCACGATTAAGGATTACGTAGAAAGGACTTTTTTATATATACTTGGGGCCCTAATAGCCCTAATTACCCCATAGTCGGCGTCGATTAGCGGCTTAATTAGCAGGCGGCCCTTGATACGCGTATGTCCATAGCTTAGCGCTAGTGGCGCTGTAGACATACGCGAATATCCTATAGGTGGCTGGCTAAATACCTGACTTTTTTGCTGACCGACAATTAGCTGGGCAGTCAACACTATAGAATTAACTTTTTAACAAAAAAGGTTAGCGATATCCGCTAATTAATTCTATGGTATTGACTGCCCGGCTAATCCTCGGTTAGCCAAAAAATTATATATTTAGCTAGCCACCTAGGTTAGATTCAAGGATCTCTATAGCGCCACTAGCGCCAAGCTGAGGAGATTCGCGTATCCAGGGCCACCCGCTAATTAAGCCGCTGATTAACCCCGACCGTAGGGTAATTAGGGGTATTAGGGCCCTAAGTATATATAAAAAAGTCCTCCCTGCCTAATCTTTAATCGCGGCAGCACGTCTGCTATTATACCTACTATATAAGATAGCGCTAACTAACCGCGTAAAGATTAATATTGCTAATAATGCCAAATTATACGCTAACGCGCAGCATATTCTCGCCCTTATATATACTATAAGGCCTAAGAATACGTTTTTAACGTATAATCTAAAGCAGAAGGAGTTTAAGGTAATACCCCCCCTCTCCTAAAAGTATTGCGGCCCGGGGCTAACGTATTATTTAGCTTTAGGCCTTTTATAAACAGAAGCAGTACTATAACAGCGATACTATTATAGAGGATAAGCTACTTCTCTTTTTTGTTAAGGAGGTTATAAGCCAGCCCTTAAAACGGAAGAGCTGTAAAGCTAATATTAATATACCCTAAGAGGAGACGCGGCTCTTATGGCGGTTAGTTCGCGGCTATATTACCGCTTTAATGGACCTTTATTAGATATAGAAAGCTATAGGAATAAATAGCCACCCGTCTCCGCGGGAGGATAGCGTTAAGGAGTACCTAAAGATGCTATAGCGGAGGGACGCGCAGCGCGAAAAAGAGCTGTTCGCCGATAAGGGCAAAGACACCCTCCTTAACGGCTATACCGAAGACGAGTTCTAGAGCGTCTGCCGTAAGCTCTAGGCTAGGGGCGCCACCTTGTCCCTAGAGTGCTACTTCCGCACACTTATTAATATTCTACTAGGCCACTATATACTTACCCACGGCGGTAATAGATGCTCTACTAAGATCTTAGATCTATTTACCTTTAAGTTTAAGGGTAAAGGCCCTATACGCTATATGCCCTTAATATTTACTATACGCGTAGGTAAGTAGAACCAGTATAGCCGCCTTAAAACTATTGGGGCCCTATAGAACAGAAAGCCGCTTATTTATATACTTAGCGGGCTAGCTTTCTATCTCCTATACCACTAGAATTTTAGTACGGAGCCATTTCCGGACTTTAGTAGGCGCTTAACATAGTATAATATACGCTTAATTAAGAGCGGTAGGGACCGTAAGGCGGCCCTCTTATATAACTCGTAGCAAGATTAGGTCGTAAAGGCCTTCTAATACGTTAGCGTCTTCTTAAAGAAGAAGACGTATATTAAGTAGAGCGCCGGCGCTAAGACGGCGGAGCTAAAGGGGGTTAGCGAGGACCAGATTTAGCGCGCTGGGAGGTAAAACTAAGAGTAAATAGTAAGCTATTACTTAAACTCTCTCCCGCAAGAGTTTATAAGGTTAATAGTAGGGCACCCCTTATAGATAGGCTGCTTTAAAATCTGCTATATAGGTATTACGCCGCCTAATATACTGCTATCTATCTATCGCAGTCACGTAAGGGGATATTTAATTTTTGTATAATTGGGAGGCGCAGGGCTATAAGGTCGCTCTAGGGCTAGTTCTTAGCAGTTTTGCTAGTACCTAACACTTAAATCTGCTAAGGATTTGCCCTAAAGCGGCCAGATGTCCCTAACCGCAAGTCTATAGCTATAAGACTATCTAACTGTGGTAGTCGCACTAAGGCTAGTTCTTAGCGGTTTTGCTAGTTCCTAGTACCTGCTAAAGAATTACCTTAAAGCGCTATCTATATATAATGCATACTAAGTACAAGGAATGGCGGGTAGGAAAAGTGAATTAGCTATATAGTGACTGCGTTTAATATTCGCGAATATTATAGGAGGTCTTAGCATTGTGCGTTACTAAGATGGATACTGCTAAGCAATATATAGACGCTAGTATCTATCTATCGCAGTCACGTAAGGGGATATTTAATTTTTGTATAATTAGGAGGCGTAGGGCTATAAGGTCGCTCTAGGGCTAGTTTTTAGCAGTTTTGCTAGTACCTAGCACTCAAATCTACTAAGGATTTGCCCTAAAGCGGCTAGATATCCCTAAGCGAAGCTCCTACGCCCAATAAGACATTACCGCATTCTGCCATATTCTGCCATATTATTGTATTCTGCCAAATTCTGTATTCTGCCAAATTCTGCCACATTATCGCATTCTGCCAAATTCTGCCATATTATCGTATTCTGCTATATTCTGCAGACCCTAAGTTATAAGCTAACCAATTAGGATTTTCTATGCCCGGCATAGAAAATCACTATTAGCTTACTTACTACTAGAGCCTTAGCGGCCATCTTAACATCTTAACCTGCTACCTAGTAATCCTCACGCTAAAAGCGGTATACTACACTGGAAGTAAGAGTTAAGGCGACGGAGGTTAGTGGTCTTAGTCCTAATATATAGGCGAAAGGCTTCTAATAACCGCCGACCTAGCTGCTAAATTTACTAATATAAATACCCTAAATCTTTAGCGAACTAGGCAGCGCCTTGGCGGAAGGAGTAGTTTAAGTAACTACTTAGGTTAATCCCAGCAGCTACTAAATGGGAGAAAAGGATCTTGCGAACCCCTAGAGAGGTAAAGGGTTTACTATTAAGACTAAATAAGGGAGAGTTAAGGGGTTAAGGGTCCCTATTAAATAGCTTTATTATAGCAGTAACTAGGCATAATAAGCCGCCTACCGCCGTAATGGCGATATTAACGCCCTAGTGTTACTTATCGGCTTTACTCTATTTAAGGCGGAATATTATCCCACTAGGCGTAAAGGTAATATTATATTAAGTAGCCTTTTTTGCTAAAAAGGTTGTTTAGTTCTTAAGCTCCGCCATAGTATATATAATCTCGCCCATCTATAGAAATCTAGTAAATGCGAGGGTAAATATAGCATTAGTGTTAATATCTAGTAGCAATAGGCCGTGTGTTACTACCTAGGCTAGAATATCCCTAGTAATAGGTTACTTATCCTTTTTTACTAAGGGAGAGATAGTAACTGCTCTAGTAAGTAATTGGTGTACTATAGGATCCTTAAATACTATAATTAAGATACTGTAATCTATATAGCGTAAGCGAATTGCGGAGATATAGGCTTATAAGGTTTCGGCCTTAAGTCTGCCTATTTATAGCTAGGAGGTACTAAACGCGTAGCGGGTAATCTATTCGCCTAGTTTACGCGGCTTGGCTAGGTAAGGGGAGACTTCTTTAAGTACGCAGTATAACTCCTAGCTATTAACTACTAAGGAATAGTTCCTTCGGGTTGCTAGCGTAAGGCTATACTAAAGAAGGAGCGCGTAGAGGTTAGATAGCGCGTTAATATTATTTTTAAAGTTTATAGGCGGTTATAAGTAGTCCGTTAGGTTTACGGCACCTATTAAAAACTTATTAGCTTTAGTAGTAATAAATTAAGGGCCCAATATAGGCAGAACTAATAAATAGCCGCGGCCTAGAATTAAGATAATGTATTAGCTAAGCTATTTAAATTACCTAGGATCTACTTCGCGGATATTATAATATCGTGAGCTATAGCAGCCAGTATAATCTTACGGAGTAATTCATTTACTACGCTACGGATAATAGTCTTCTTAATACCCTAGTAAACCACTATACTATTGGTGTAAATAGATAGCGCGCTATACTGCTAGTTAGTAAACTATAGATTAAATACGTAAGTAATAGCATATATTTC
>Ga0307515_10015744_pt1 | contig 13913 bp, 15 predicted proteins | sample 17_EM_MG_FD_194513 | JGI IMG/M metagenome (GOLD analysis project Ga0307515, IMG submission 194513) | Populus trichocarpa ectomycorrhiza microbial communities from riparian zone in the Pacific Northwest, United States - 17_EM | ecosystem: Host-associated > Plants > Roots > Unclassified | place... | reverse complement strand
GGCTTGCTGATGGTCCTGTCTCCGTTCAAGATCTCCGGTGCGGCTAACCGTGCGGCAGGATCTTCGGTCAAGTATGCGGTGGACTCCGGGTCCGAAGCGGCGACGATGAGGTCAAGGCCAGCGACACACGCGCGGCCAGTAATGTCAATCAGGATGTTTAACTGGCATTGGTTAATAGATTCATTGATTAGTAGATCGGATTGAAATTTTCGGTATCCGCGCACCCCTTTGAGGTCCCCATGAATCACATCGTGGGAGTGAAGGTAGGCCAGGCCCTGAGCGACGTCATACAGCTGGCAAAGAGGGTGAGGAATTTACCGGAAACGTCAGGAAGGGAACTCACGAGGCCGAGCCGATCACTCTCAGGATGTGCGGTAACGTACTCTGTCAGACCCCTAGCCGGCATCCAGGCCGAAACGAGTTGGAGAGGATCGAGGGTTGCTCCAAGAAAAGGGACAATGTTTCTGTGTCTTAGGTGCTTCCACATGACGGCCTCCTTACAAAACATCTGCAGGGTCCGTTTGAGGGTAGCCACACGAGAAAAAAATAGGATTAAGGACGCACCCTCCGCGCTTTCAACGGGTCTCCGTTCGAATAGATCCGCACCTTCCCGATGCAAACATTGGAGCCGTTGAGTGTCCCCTCGTACATGTCGGTCAAAGCTCCGGAGGCGAATGGCTGGTCACTCGTGTTCAGAGGAGTGGTGTTTGAAATCGTGCAAGATCCCGGTAGTACTCCCCTAGCGCCGCATACCCACCTGAGCCTACATTGATACATCAGAAGAGCAGGACTTGCAGGATCGAGAGTTTGTAGAACCTAGAGTGGTTTAGACAAGGCTTGAGTCGGGGAAAGCTATTGGAAGGCGTACATTATCCAAGTAGTCAACGAGTTGGGTCACGTCTTCGTCTACAATGTTTAAGACGCAGTTCCTGAACTTTTTCTCGCTAAGGATACTCGCAATCTGATTGGGAAATTGAAACCAAGACATTTCAACGGTGTGTTGCACACTCACCGCCTCCCTTGACCTACGAGGGTATCTCGCTATCATGCCTTCCTTGCTAAGGCGATATCGGTGTCGAACTCGTTCTACCAATGCACGAAAGAGTAATGGGCGGGCCGGCACGCCCGACTGAACAAGTTCCCTAGGTGATTGGGAAGCCACATCTGCGTTGTTGCTTAGCGGGTAACTTCGGGGGGAAGTAAACATCTCCCACTCACGATACACCGCTGAATCTCTCTCCTCTTCCGGACAAGTGACATTCTCTCCGCCAACGCTCTCGGTACAGTGAGTGGATGGTGTGCTTGGGCGGGTGAATAGCCCGTGGATGGGTTGTGATCCAGTAGGACTCTCCGGGGCGGCACTCGAAGACTGGTGAAAAGTTTCCCCTGTAATGTTGTTCAATGATCGATAAGGGAGAGTGATAACGTTGAACTCACAGCGCTGCACCGAATCTGACAACTGCACCTCAGAGTCGGGAGCCACATTCTCGGCCTGGACGCAAGGCGGCATGAGCCCATTCCAGTCTGCCGCCGCCTTATTGAGGTGCTTGACAACTCTAGCAGCCTTTGGTCGCAATTTCGCGTCGCCATCCCAACATCGTTGAACAAACCGCCACAATGAATCAGAAAACCCGATGGCTGAGGCATTCTCCGGTTTGCTCGGGCGCACACCCTGAATCACATCGAGTGATAACTCCCCCATCCGAACGCCACGGAATGGGGTTTCACCCGTAAGGACCTGGACAACGCGAGTGAGCGGTTGATACCCTCGATCTTGCCGGCATACCTGAAAGATAACCAACCCGAATGCGTAGATGTCCGCCTCCTGCGTGGGTACCGAATCTTTCGTATCAAACCTCGGGGGCGCCAACCGTTCCGGAGACATGAACGTCATCGTGCCGTTCTCTAGTTGCCCGCTGCACGGCATTGGCTGACTAGGGTCAGGGGCAATTGTCGCAAAACCGAAGTCCGCGAGGCAGGCACGAGGGGGCGTGTCATTTGAAATGAGGATGTTCGCCTGTTAAATGTCAAAAAAGTAATCTGTCGCGAAATGAAATGACACCAACCCCTTTGAGGTTCCCGTGAGTGATACCAGCGCCATGGAGGTATTCCAGACCCTGAGCTGCCCCGTGCAACTACAGTCGAATTGAATGAAGGAAGCGGCGGGAAAGTGGCGCTACACACCAGTTCGAGTCTGTTGACGTGATTTTTCTTAATATACTCCATGATGCTTCCTTGCGCCATCCACTCCGACACGATGACGAATTGTCCTTTTCCCATGTCCCCCTGGATCCCTGAAATTTTCATGACGTTCGGATGAGACAGCGAGCTCCAGAGAACGACTTCTTTGCAAAACCGCTGGAACAACATTTCAGGCTGCGTCCCGTTTGCCCGAGACAACGTCACTGATGCTCACCTTTCTTATCTCCAGGCAATCGTCCTGTGCTGCGACCTTCAGGGTCTTCACGGCGACAAAGCGTCCCATGTACCTTCCTGTTCTGATATCTCCAAATCCACCAGAGGGGTGTATTTGGTCCGAAACTTCGATCCCTCCCGCGATCACCATAGAATCTGGCAGTCGTCCATGGATTCCAACGAGTCTCCTGAGTGTAATGAGAAAAGCCCGTTTTTCAACGGTTCTGATGTTGTGCTCTGCGATGCCCTGACGAGACTAAGTGATACGCCGAAAGAGGGATAATCGTGGATTGCGGCTTACGCGGTTCAAAATTTCGATGCACAGCTCGGCGTCCTTGTGTCCCAAATTCGAGACAAAAGTCCCGCCCTCCTTATCGGCCAAAATCTCAGCCAAGGTGCGAATGGCTTTGCCTTCGTCGGTGGTGCCGGCGACCTCCTTCCAAAGCCGCCCATGATCCTTGGCCATGGTTCTCCGGGAAACAGTTGGGGATGCTCGAGGACGAAACGAGGAAGATAGAATGAAGGGGAGGAGGATTCACGGTTACCCCCATCCTGGTTCGTTTTTAGTTTCCAGGAAAAGGCGCAACCTGTTACCCCAAAGCGTCTACCAGGTGGCTCCGGAATACTTTGGTAGTTGGGGCAAGTTCACCACTGCTTCATTTTTTCCGTTCGGCCACACCAGACATGGGCGGCAATCCGAATAGAAGAGGCGGTGCAATAGTTTGTGATCATTAAAGTAAAGATGAGAGTCGGGTCATGAGGCCTTAACGAGAGTGAAAAGAGTATGCGTCAGGGTATTTATATGGAAGAAGACACCCAAGGAACACTCACGTCCAACAACGAGAGAAAGTTCTAGGCGAGCGTATTCAAACGTTCGTCCCTCTCCCCCTCTCCTCGAACGATCACCAACACCACCTTCGCACTGCGTCTGCGATAATCCCCGTCGAAGCACCCCAGTGTCCCAGGTGAAAGTCCAAGGGGCCAGTGGCAGCGCTGACCGAAAAATCCTTGATTTCCGAGCCCGTCGTGGGCGTATTTGAGAATTCTGTAGTAGAATTCGCCACTCGTCGCCTCGCGAGGGTCGGAGATGGTAACAGAGTGGGAGGTCGCCGCCCATGAAGCGAGGCGGATTGCACTACCGCTCCCCGTCATCGAGGCGCGGGGTAAAGCGTGCCCTCCATGCGGCTGGGTTCCAGAACTGTGATAACCCAAAGAGTGATCACACCCGACGCCGGAAGTGGTTTCGTTTTGAAGACGGTCGAATTGTAATAATTCAAGAGGCGGATGTTACTGCATACATAATGACGTACAGGTCTAAACAGCCGATTACGCAGTTTCACCCTGGTTTTGAGCGGGGGTCCGGGTACATACATTGGATGTTCATCGGAACAGACGTTATGCACTTTTACACCTCTGCTACACACCGTTCTCCGGAGCATAGACCGTTCGTTGTTCACCTCGTGGGTGTATCAGGGCTTACTTTGTGCAGGAGATCCGGTTCTGACATCCGGCGTCACGCCGGGAATCCGTTGGAGCGCGCCGTGCACGGGCCCTCTAGAGTCTACGAGGTTATGAGGAACGTGTTGGTATCTCTTCGGTTACGGGCCCTCTGGGATGAGCGTTGCAAGGCAGTATCAGTGAGTCGAGTTAACCACTTACAACCCCCTGTGGCGTCCGTCTTCACCATTGACATTCAAACGCATACGTGACCGGCCAGTGACAGGATGAGATCACCGTTCTGACCACGCTGCCTAATACTACTTCCGCAGTCCCTCACGGAGACCAGGGCAAACCAGACTGTATTTTATCCGAAGAGGCACCCTGTCGTTCTTGGCTTTGTTGGTTTCTCAGCGAATGGGATTCTGAACCAAATAGTGTCTGGTCAGTTGCGTGGAAAAGCCTCTTGGGGATCTACACTCGCCGCGATTCCCCATTCTATCGTTCCCTGTTTATAGTTTCATCGGTGCCTGCTGTCCGGGACATTTTCAAGCGACTTTCAATTTTGTTCTCCGACGGTTAGATACAGAGGTGAAAGGATCAAAAGCAGTGCGCTGCGCGGCGGCTGATCATGCCGGGGACCAGCGTAGGCCGCCGCTGCGACGCCCTCACCAGCTTGACGACGGCCATGATCAGTTCGCCAGATCCACCAACCCAATACGACGCTGTTGCAAACACTCGGCGATCCGTGGCGTCATAGCCCAACTTCTACACATGGGGGTCCCATCCAACGGAGGGGTTTCACCAACACGTGGCGGGGATGATGACGGATGAAAAAGTGGCTCTCGAAGCTTTCCATACAGGGTACGCTGAATGTTCCTGGTGAACGTTGCTTTCATTTTTGGACGATCCTCGTAGATCCCATGGTAGGGGGCGGTCGCATGGGGGGCTGCCTCAGAAGCATGCTCCGAGTCTACGGCATCGACGCAACAGATTCTCGACTTGCACCTATTCACGGCTTGTCGGATCCTAGCAGTACCTGGGCTCGAACACGAAGATCTCCCGTATTCGCTTGGTATCGTTGATGGAACTCATAATCGTATTCCAAGTAACATGGGGTGGCAGAAGCGCTCTATTATCTCCACTCTTTTGGCATAGTGCACGGGGACCTCGAAGGAGCAAGCCCGCACCAACCATTCACAGGACACGCACCTCTGTCCAACTAAGCTTTTATGAGCCCAGCCACGCCCGGGGCTGTGGGCATTCCAGATGGCTGACCCCCGGGCTTATCGGGTCACCACGCAAGTAAGGATACCGGCAACCAACGGATACGGAATGATCCAACACCATTGCGTTTGCGATGTTGGTCACCGAGGTCTCCGCTGGGAGCTTTCGCCCGATGGTATCAATATTCTGGCGGGGCAGAGAAACCTTGCGGCACCTCTGAGGTCTAAATTTAGCGGGTGTGGGGGCTCATCCAGGGGTGCTAACACCAAAACCCACGCGATGCCCAGACACTGAAACTGTCGTCACCCTGCAACGAAGTCCCGATCCGTTCATCAACAAAACGTGAGACTTCAGATTAGGTTCAAAAGTGCAACGTGAGTCGGCCACTTTATACAACTTGCGTAATCCGATGCTTACCCCAGACCAGGCGAGGCACCAGTCGCGGCTGCACAAACCCTTCAATAAATCTACTGGTGAGCCTCTATCGGACTCGGTCGACTTTGTATCTGACACCTGTTTAGGCAGGCGAAAGAGGACATGGTTCCATGGACTGTTTGGACCTCACCACGGTAGCTCAAACCGGGAAGTGTTTCACAGGACGATCTATGGTGGCGCTCACGGGTACCCGCAGACCGGACCCCCAGCCTCGCTTGAATTCCTTTTCGGAAATGAAACGACCACCATATGGACACAAGCACGTTTCACCAACGACCCTCGTTCCCTACAACACTACCAACGGGGCCAGCGCGGTGGTTCCTCAACCAAAACGCTTGTCTGCTGGAGTTCTCTTCGGTTGTTTATGAAGCCGAGGTTAAACCGCATTCCACTCGCATCAAGAGTTGGTCAAGGTTCGTTCCAGGAATGCCGACTCTCGCTCGGGGGTGTGAAGGATATTTTTTTTGTGTGGGTCGCTGGTGTCCTCAGACGTCGAGCAGCTGACATGGTCATTCCTAGCAGCAAAGGCCACGGCTAGATGGGGCATGAGTCGAGGATGCCACTCCAGCGCCAGACACCTGGAATGTATTACTATCGGTGGTAATTTACATCCATCCCCGCTAATGTCGTTGACGGGTATGGACTGGGGAAAACCGCCCTCCCTGCTCGGTCACTTTAACGTTAATGAAGCTGCACCCGGATGAGCGCGCCATCAGTTTTTTCTTTTTTTGGGGGGGACAGTTACGCCTCGCGATGTTAATTATCCTCTCGAGGCGTCAGAGCTCCTAAAACAATCAATTCTACGCCTTTGCACCTGAGTGTAGTGATACTCTTTCGTGCGCGGCCGCAACCGGAATGCCGCTTACTGCAGTTTTCCGCATAGAAATAACGTTGTGCAGGCTCATTTATTTACTGCCTCATGGGAAAGGCGTGGACAGCCATTCCTCCCGCCTAATATACGTGGTCCTTATCCTTCAACCTCCATTCTCGCAGAGTCTTTCGCCATGACCAACACCATCGCAGCGCCCCCCACCCCTACCCATGGAGAAGCAGCAATCCGGGAGTTTGCAAACAGTAACTTGACCCTCGAACAGTCAAGGCAACGAGCTCCCGTTTTGCTCAATGACAAGCAACTACTCCAAAACATTCCAGGACTGACACCAGAGGAACAGACCAACTTCGTGGAGAAGGTCGATCAGGTATGTCGTGTGGTGACTCAGCCTTACTCTTTCTTGAAAATTTCCCTCCACTTATCTCCGCAAGGTGTATCCTACTATCGACTCCCACAACACAAAATTCGTAACAGCCTTGGGGAACGTGTGCAGTGCGACCAAACGACTCCCAACTTCAGCTGTACTCTCCACAGGGCTCGAGAAACGTGGCAATATTGCTGTAGCGTCCGGAGGGTTCACGGACGTCTGGCGGGGAGACCACCATGGCGCACAGGTAGCTATCAGAGCCTTTCGCATATATTCCGCCCAAAATTTGAAGGAGGCAAAGGAAGTAAGCATACGGTCACCATTGGAGGTCTGCTCTCTAACGAAATTTACAGATTTTGTGGAAACGGGTGCCGACGTGGAGGAGATTATCCCATCAAAACATCCTACCCTTTCGCGGTGTCAACGTGACCCTCTTTCAACTCGCCCTCGTTTACGATTGGAGGTCAAACGGCAACGTTAGTCAGTACATTGCGTCGCATCCTACCGCATCGCGACCTTCTTTGGTGTGGAAAATTTCCGTTACCACGAAAACAACAGCAAATTACTGACTTTTTCTTCTACACCTCAGCTACTCGACGTCGCGAGGGGGTTAGAATACCTTCATTCCTTCGATGTCCTACATGGAAATTTGAAGGGGGTACGTCGTCTCCTGACTCTTCCGGTTCTATTTCAACCGCTGCACTTGCAGCATTGAGATCCCTTTTCCGGTCCTCAGTTGTGTCACCATACTGATTTCACGGCGGCAGGCGAATGTAGTCATTGACAAGAACGGTCGCGCTCGTTTGACGGAATACGGGTTGGCACCCATCAACTCAGACCCGAGATTTGCTGCAGCAACCACTCCAGGAACTGTTGGGACTTCCAGGTGGTCAGCCCCAGAAATCACCAACCCTCCTAATACGAATAATGGCATGCCGCCGGTGGAATCGAAAGCCGCCGACGTGTTCGCTTTTTCGATGTTTGCGATCGAGGTCTTCACCGGGAAAATACCCTTTGAGGGCAAGACGCAAATAATGTCTGCGCTCTGTATCTCGCGAGGAAATAGACCGGAGAAGCCAGTAAATGCCAAAGCGGTAGGACTCACTAACGAGATGTGGATACTCCTCGAGAGCTGCTGGCAGCAGGATCCCGAAAAGCGACCCACGATGGAAGAAGTTGCCAGAAGGTGGCAGGGGTTTATTCAAAAGAACGATAACATCGTCACTGAGTGCGTGCAGATTACTCTCGTAATTCCGTTCTCAACCTGCTATGATCGACCTAGGGAGCCGCGACCCCCAGTGGGACCCACACCGAGCACCAGTCGACCACGAACAAAGGTGGAAGCGGTCCGACCGAGAACGGATTCCAACGCCATCCGACCACGAGAAAAGTCTGTGGCCGTCAAACAAGAACCAAAGTCCGAGGTTGTCCAAGAACGGACACAGCCCCCAGCTCCACCGCCGAGTGAGTCTGCCGTTCTAGGAGTACTGATCTCAGATTCTAATCTACGGATACTGGAGCACCGAAACGTAGAAAGAAATGGTTTTGTGGATTGTTTGGGTAGTATCCGGTGTATGACCGTTATCGGACCAATGTCACGGTTTTCCATGCATAAAAATGTACCGTTGTGTAGCCTGGATACCGTTGGCGGTAAGACAAGGGACAGTGCGTAAAAAGTGGAGCATCAGGTCGTCACACAAATCTGGCATCCTGTGCGAGAGATTTAATGTTCTTCTAATCTAACAATCCAATACAGAGCAGTCGCCCACCGGACCTTGTGGTCTTCGATATCTACTGATCAGCGTATTCAATCGATCCGAGATTGAATCGATCTCACAAGAGCTCGGATTCATAAGCGACCACAGTACATGTTTCTGGAACTACTTAATTAGTGGGAACGTGATCGCATCGAGGCCGTTTCAAGTTTTTGACCAGCACATGTTATTCCCGTTCGCATTTCCGCCTACAAAATTCCAGCTATCCCTCAGACTTCAAGCTTCAAGCTTCAAGTGCTGCGACATCTCTGTGTATTGGAAAAATCCTCACCGGAATTTCCCCGCGCGCTTTACACATTTATCCGGTTCGACGAGAGGGGGGAATACTCTCTCAATCTACAACAATTCGAATCTGCTTGGCTAGTCGACTTCTTGAGTGGGGTATGGTTAAACCGCTACGGAACCTCGTTCCATTTGTATTGGACCCTCCGAATCACTCGCCTAGATTTCATTCTGGTAATAGATGCCTTGTTCCGACGTTGTCTTCGCCGGCTGTGTCATATTTTCAGTCGCAACGGTGTTTTGCCAGTCATCCCACATCAATAGCCTCTGGCGCCGACTGAGGAAGACGAGCGACGATACTATTACGTGTGGGGGACAAGCTGATGCCTCGGAAGGAATTCACTCAGTCAAAAAAGAAGGCGTTCAGGTAAAACTGAGGGTCCGAAATACGAACCCTAATGGCTGGAAGAGGACCTTGGCTGTGTAACACTAATCATTTTTTGAATGTTTCGTTAGTACCGTTACTGTGCAGAGACTTTCTATGGAGAAGCCAACGTCTAGGAGGGGCTATTACACCCAATAGCCTAGAACCAGTTGACGTAGTAAAAACCAGTGCCCCACGGAGGTGTCGTCGTGGTAGATGGAAAAGGCAGACACCCCTTTGTAGCGAAAACCTACTTCTGTAGTACCCCCAAAAAAACTGAATCACCCCGAGCTAGCCACGACCGAAGTTGTGAATTGATCGCTTGAGGCTGTTTCATTGCTCATGTGAAGAGTGTTACGAGACAGGCTCCCTGTGCCTAACGTGACATCAACCTTTAGCAGAAGCTGGTGATGACAGGCCGCCCTCTGCTCCAAGCCCACGCGGCGTGATTTAACTGAGAGAATAAGGCTTCACATCGGGCGGGTTTTTCTCGGATCGGAATGGGGATGGAGGAATGGAAGTGAGAGATGGGAAAGAAGAGAAGAGAAAGCGGAATGATGGGGAGAGATGGTTGAGAAAGGTTCTTGTTGAGTTGTGCGCTGAGAGGGTAGATGGTGTAACAAGAGGAAAGGTGCCTGTCGTACAGCACCTAATCGTATTTATGAGTACTTAGGAAGTATCCGCCACGACCAAGTGACCACAAACCTCATATGCGGCCATTGCGAGAGAATGGCAGATCATTTCGATGGCCTGCGTTCCTTCATCCCACACACTTCTGGGCTCATCCGCCAACTGGGCGGCGACAAACCCAAATAAACATGTTGGATTGTTCGCCATTCTCACTATCCTCGAGAATCTCTGGCGCCACCAGTTGAGAAACACCGGTGCCCACGTATCCCAACTAGATTTTACTTCTCCGTTGTGCACGAATACGATGAAACCAATGTCCGAGAGACAGGCGCGCTCAGTGGCATTCACTAGGATGTGTTACTTGACAAACTTCGTGAGGACTATACGGCGACATGGGTGAAGTCAGGAGAATAACTGACCTGCTTCAAGTTCTTGCGTATCACCCCGTGCGAACTGGGGTATTCTGGCCGTTGGGCAACGTCTATCAACTGGCATCGGGGAAAGGCGTTGAATGAAATAAATGTGAGCGGCGTAATGGTGCACCCGCAGATATTACATCGCGCACCAATTAGGTGTCTGCCCCGTCAAGGTCCGGAGGAGGTCGAGACTGTCGCACCAAACACCGCAGTATACTCAGACGATACGACTCCATTCACAACAAAATGTCCCCAGGTAATGCCTGAGGTATTTCAACCGGTGGGTCGCTCGAATGAAAGGGCGGAGGGCTCACCGACTTTACGAACCTTCTCAAGAGCAGTCTTGGCGTTCAATGCCACCATGATGGCAATTCAAATCTCGGGGGAACCTCTGCTAAACTCGCGAGGAAGCTGAAATAGCCAAACACCGTCCGGGATCGCCTCAAGTACTTCCGACGTTCGTAGGCGTGGTCGGTGTACTTGGTCCCGAAAGTTTTGCACCAATACTCATAGCCTATCTGTGGGGACTGAGGTTGTGGATGACGGGCGTCGCTGATACAACGAACGGGCTGTCGCGGAATGGAACCGCGCCGGTGAAGATCTTCACTGAAGTGAAGTCAGCGAGGAATCACTGCATAGTGGGTGTACATGGCGCACCTCGACCATGACCATCATGAATGAGATCGTACACCTCTGGGGTATCACACGCAGACACCTCACCCAAAACCCTATATTGCACAATCCAAACGGTCAAAGGTGGGCAGATTTTGCGCCTTGTGGAAGGCGCAGAGATATGGGAACATTTGGCGCTTGAATCACACCGTGATGGCCAGGCCAGGCGCGAGGACGAAAACTTTGATGGAAATGAATTCGGCGGGTGTGTTCTGGTATCGGAGGTGCGATAGTGTGCGCCGCACTCTTGTCGTACATGTTGAATTTCCCCGACCTGTCGACTGAGTAGGAGAACGGTAGTATCGTTGGTAGAACTTCCATTGCGGTAACTCCTTTTGACGGGACTTCTTCCGGGCGGTTGAGGGCCCGGTGGCGTCGGAAGAGGATTGGTGGCTTATCTGGGAAAATCCTTCCTAGCAAGCGACGGTATGCGAGGCGGTGTGGATCACCAGGGTATGCGATGGGCCACCTCGCCTAAGCGGATCGGTAACTGTGATCCAACCGTGCGCGTGCGCAGAGGCACTCAACCCAGAAATTACACTAGCGCGGCATGACTTTCTTACAAGGGGGGGGGGGGGGGGGGCGGGGCTTTTCGAATATGACTCGTGGGTCATTCAACCTTAGCGATTTGTGAACCGGGAGACCGAATGAGCGTTGTCTTCTGAGCTCAGCCAAGAGGAGGGTGAGGTATGTATATGAGTCGCAGGTCAGCAGAAGCCGCATGGGTTAGCGGAGGAAAGGGTAAACACTCACATAACAGGCGCAACGTCTACAATCAAAACAACACGCCTCCACCCCGGCCAACGACCGACGAATCCACTCTGACCACCCAGTCTTGACCCCTGATCAGATGCTCGCCGAAGGAAGGGTTCTCTTTCACAGACGTCTCTCCGAGCGGAATGTTCGACCTCAACATGTTCGGACTTCAAACGTGACGCGGCCAAGCGTCCCTGTGATGGTGGTGGGATATGTAGTGAAGCACACAGTTCGCTTCCGCTATGGGGAGGATGGGGAGGAGGGATGGCTACGACTAGTCTCGATTTTTCTTGCACACCTGCCAGGTTGTAACTTGGGTTTGATAGATGTAGAACAATGAACTTACTTACCACACGCATGGAACGATCCAAGTCTTTAAGATGCTAAAGCTGAGGGCTGTAACGCGTCTAACATCGAGACCGGCCATTGGAACCGAGAGTTTTGAGGAATCGTGATCCCCGTGGGGCTGCCGAGTTCATAGTAACCGCCTTCACCAGTTCCCAACGCATTGAAGACCATCGATAGTCGTGGCGCCAGGAGACCTCAGAAGGAAGCCTCGATAACGTGGGAGGGTATGAAACAATCCCAGCACCCGTTTTTTTGGCGCCAACCGACCTGGATCAGGAAAAAACTGGCAACGCACAAACTTTCCAAGTCAACACTCCTCTTGGAACTGACCGCAAACCTCAGTGAACCAACCAACTCCGTTATCGGAATGCCAATGCGAGAGTATTTCGAAGAATTCTTTCTACTCATTTTTCTTTGCTCGTCTCGAGTGCACCATCCGCTCCAAATATCACAACCGTGTGTTACATGTATAAGTAAAACGATCTGCTAGGACAATATGAGAAACCTACACTAAAAACTATATGTGGATATACTATGATACGCCTACGCGAACAATTATGCTAAAGGTAGGAACCAGCGATATAACTCGTCCCAGGTAGCTTAAATACATACAGCCGCTGCATGGCTCCTTTTAGCCACGCTTACTCGAAAAGATTTTCTAGATATGCTCAGGGACACAACCGGCACAGAATCATGCGTAGGAATGTGACGAAACGGCGATTGTTAAACCGTGAACGCATTCTGGGAGGATTGCTTGCAATATCGACCCAATCATCCTCATCTGTACCTGCATTCCCGTCTACCTGCTGAGTGGGTGCCTCCGGGACTTTCGAAACCCGCTCCAAACACTCAAGCACATCCGCGATAGGTGGCCGGTGTTCCGGTTGATGTTCCCAGCACCGATTCAGCATCCGCCATACGTCATCCGTGAACCTTGCCCCCTCCGCTCCTTCCGGCCTTGCTGGGCGCTCGCCCTCCACGACCTTCCGCATGACGACGAAGCAGCCAAACGGTGCGAAGGGAACATCTCCGCTGAGTACTTCTAGGATAACCATCCCTAACGCATAGCAATCAGATTGCTTCGTCGGTCGTCCGTCCTTGAGACCATACTGGTGCGGATACAGGAGCTCTGGACTCATCCACCGTGGCGTACCGCCTACCATGTGTGAACTTGAGGCGGCGTGGTCCGTGGAATCTGAGGCGATGGTGAGAAGCCCGAAGTCTGCGAGGCGTGCGTGGCCGCTTTGGTCGATCAGGATGTTGGCCTTGGCAAAATAATGTATTAGGAGGCAGAGCAGCGACGAACGTTCAAAATCTTACCCCCTTCACATCCCCATGCACCATCGCCAGTTCGTGAATATATATCAACCCCCTTGCGACGTCTTCGAGCTATAAGAGGGGGTCATCAGTGGAGGGTTTGGTCAACGGTAGGAGTAAAGCCGCACAAGTCCGAATCGATCAACATTCAAATAGGCCTTGATAAACTCGTTGATGTTCCCATTTGCCATCCACTCCGACACCATCACAAATTGGCTACTGTTCATCGTCACTCCCAGTAGCGGTAACACGTTTGGATGGCGAAGGGTCTTCCACATCACTACTTCCTTGCAGAATCTCTACATGGGTCCCGGTCAGCTTATTAACACGGATGTTTAAAGCGCTGTGCAACCAGCCTACCCACCCTTCTAATTTTGTGAAATTCGCTTGTCGAGTATACCCTCAGAACCTTCGCTGCGACCGGGTGGCCTTGATATTCACCTTTCCACACATCCGCATACCCGCCTCTGCACTGCGGGATGGTTGATCGATTGTAGCAAAGCGGGATTTGCAACGATCTCGGAAGCAAAGTCCAGTGACTGCATGCCCGGTACAAAGCGTTCGAAAACACCTCCCGGAGCCGTGGTGGGAGATCGGGGAGATCCAAAGTCTGATTGGTGGAAGGTGGAAGATCGAGAGC
>Ga0307515_10015743_pt1 | contig 13914 bp, 15 predicted proteins | sample 17_EM_MG_FD_194513 | JGI IMG/M metagenome (GOLD analysis project Ga0307515, IMG submission 194513) | Populus trichocarpa ectomycorrhiza microbial communities from riparian zone in the Pacific Northwest, United States - 17_EM | ecosystem: Host-associated > Plants > Roots > Unclassified | place... | reverse complement strand
TAACGACTACGACTTGTAATTGCCACTGTCGACAACGCCACTCAGTCAGTATTTGGTAATGGGAATCGACAATAGGGCTTCGAGTAGAGCTTCGAGCAGAGCTTCGAGCAGAGCTTCGAGCAGAGCTTCGAGCAGAGCTTCGAGCAGAGCTTCGTGCGGAGCTTCGTGCAGAGCTTTTGCAGAGCTTCGGTAGAGCTCCGTGCAGAGCTCTGTGCAGGTCTCCCCCTAAGCTTCGTTCCGCAGAGCTCTTGCAAAGCTCCACAGCTCTACGCAGAGGGCTGCCGGCGTAGGCGTAAGCGTTCAGCGTTGGTGTTTACTGCGCGGCTCGGCGGTGCAGAGGTAGAATTGGGGCATCTACGGCGACGACTTCCTCTTACCGTCGCGCGGGTATAAGGAGCTAAGGGTCTCATAGCCTTATAGAGTAGGCTTTTCTCTATAATTTAGTGTAATTTTTATGTCGATAAGTATTATGGGAGGGTAGATCAATTTCGTCAAAGTTGATGAGGTCTTCTCATATAAACAATGTTTAGATTTTCTACAAATCTCGCCAAAGTCCCTCAGACTAAGAAAACGATTACCGTCCTAAATCAGCTTAGCGGACGGTGCGGATATTCCAATATCCGCAATCAATTTCTTGGTCTGAGCTTCTGAGGTAACGTCTGAGGCGCTGTTTAAATTTTTGTTAGGATTGCCCCGTGATTTTATATGCGATTCTCATACAAGATTCGCACCTCTTCCTAAATTTTTTTATTTCCTAATTAACCACCACCCAACACAATATTTTAGATCTTTACACGACAAATTAAACGCTGTAAAATTATTATAATCAGCCTAGTGGATGTTGCTGCATTTTAGTTTAAACAAAGCACCGATTATCCCTTCCAACGTCAGCGTCCTACGAGAGGTAGCCCGTGCGCGAACACCAGAAAGTAGCCACTGCTAGCTTTAAGGACTTTACCCCTTCAAAAATACGCGTATGGTCACGGAGCCTTGATCCCATTGATTCTATTGGCTAGCTCTTATCGATAACCGTAGGACGCATTTTGACGCTGGAAAGGATAGAGGCAAAGTTATTAACCATCGCCAATTTTTACCGTTTGGCCCCCTACCTTAATATTTATAGTAGAAAAGCTATAATCTAGCTAATATATTGCCTATAGATTCGCTTTACATGTTCCTAACCGTCCAATTGCTCCCATATCGCCGCTGCCGTTCTATTATTTATATCTAAATATCCTCTTATTTATATCTGGTAAGTTATAAAGCTCTACTGGAATTTTTGTATCTATGCTAATACAGAATTAACTTATTCGCGATTAGGTGTAAAGCCACGCGAATTTTGACTATTTCCTGATTCTGGCTCGTCGCGCTGCAGCAATAATTGGCGTATGGGAGAGAGGGCCATTACTCGGTCGCGTCGCGCGACGATAGTGACGGAGTTAGAGGTATTAATATAATTAAGCTTAAAGTAGTTATATATAGGTTATCTAACCCCGCACTATCCCTTAACCCGCTGAGGTGCAATGCCAAGCTGCACCTCGGCGGGTTAAGGGATACAAATCAAAAATCAGACGGTGTATTAGACCTTCTAACGGTTGTTTTCTTAATACGGTTTAGCGTGATAGTAAAACCTCGGTAGAAGGTCTAGGAATGAGATAATCAAAATGAGAGATTCTATATAGACTTTGTAGAGGCGATGCATATAGTAAAGTAGATTTACGGTTTTGCAAAGCTAGTAGATAAGGGGGAGGGATAAGGAGTAGCTTTTGATCGCGAATTATTATAATGCGACTGGTAGAACGCAAGAAAATTGTAAGAGTACATATTAGATCCCGCAACAGTCGCGTAGATTCGCGAGCACTGTCTGTTTTTTGGCTATATGGCGACGTGGAGCGGGACACGTTACAAAAATGTATTCACCATAGGTTAAACAGCTATTCGAAAATTCTAATTTTAATACTATTAAATTCGCTGTACTAAGCTCTATAATGTAATACACCTATGTATGGCATTTGCCATAAGAGGTGAAGACCGTGCTTAGTTATCGAGATCTAACCAGATACGTCGTCAAACCACATATTAAACTCTTCACTATTGAGGCTGACGATTCGCGGATGTAACTTCTTAACTAGGTCTAGGTTGTGGCTATGCACGCCAAAATAGCGTCAATTAACGAGTGCAATCTCTGGCAGACCCTCCCTAATGGAGGCACACCTGCCGAGAATGACGTGCAGCACACAGCAGCAGCAGCACACACAGTAGCAACAGTTAGGAAATGCCAAATTGTGTTTCGGTTCATGGCACGCGAGTACTGTTACATTTGCAATACCTTTGTTATGTGAAGTCTCTTGCACCTCTAGAACCTCTCCGCAGCTGGCTTTTGCCGCTCCTGCTCCTGCTCCTGCTCCTGTTCCTGCTGCTCCTCCTGTTGCTGTGACCTGCTCTGACCCAGCGTGCACTGCTCCACTACTCCACTACTCCACTAGTCCCCTAGCCGACTCCACACGCCAAGGAGGAATTAACAGGCATGTAGCGCATCAGCCGCTCTTTTTTTTTGCGAGTCACCGTGCGGACGGTGCCCAGTTACCCGCAACGAGGCCAGCTGACAGTCTGGCTGTCGATTGCCGGCGCGCTCGGATGGGGAAGCGTGAAAGGTGCGAAAAGCGTGAAATGCGTGCACGCTGCGGAGCCTCCTCTCGTCCCAGATTCGCCGCAGCTAAATCGATTATCCCCGCCTTGGTCTTACTCTATCCCCGTCCAGCGCCGACAAGATGATGGCCGCGCCTGTCTCAGAGCATCATCGCCTGTCCCAGCATGCTTTTCACCTGGCTGGCAGGCTCCCGTGGAACGCTGGACGATCGTCAGCTGATAAGGATCGCATGCGGGCGTCGGCCCAGGCGAGAGCGAGACGAATCAATAGCGTTGGCCAGCGACCGTGCCAAGCTTCCACTCCCAGGGCCGAATTCGAGTGCCTGTGGCCAAGATGGGAAATGCATCCCTGCGCTGGCTTTCAGATGGCTCGCCAATCGTCGTGCACGAGCCAGAGGCACTGCGAGACCGCTACACTTCCAACCACCATGGGCATGAGTCCGAGCAGCGGATGCAGGGAATGACTTCCCCCCGACCAGACCATTGCTAAACTTTTGCCCCAACTCTGTCTACTGCTCACCTAACGTTGGACCTGCGCTTTTAGCGGGCGGCCACGGCGCCTGACCTGGAAATCCCTCAGAGCAACCTGTCATCGCGGAGGAACTTATTGAATCACACATCTGTGATATGCTGTCAAGCACACGCCGGCTCCATGGGCCGGTTGACTTTGTCTCTGCTGTCGTCGTCGTGGCGCCCTGGAGGGGTGGTGAATGTGAAGGTCAACGTCTTCACTTAGCCTTTGGGAAAGCGCCACTGCTGAGCTCGCATTTTTGCATTTTTTTTCATTTAAGAATATAATCTTTTTTCACGCTGCTTGACTGTGCTCTTTCTCTGCTCCTCCCACCAGTACCTGAATCTTCCTTTTCTGTCTTAGGCTGATGCCCAAACCTCAACTTGATTCCCAATCCCCCGCCTCGATACTATTTACGGCTTCCGTTACGTCAGCGCTGGCTTGCTATGGCCCCTCAGACTTCAATCCCGCCTGTGCGTAATTTCGTGCAAAAGCCGAGCTCCATTCCCATGCTGATATTTCGACCCGGAAGGCTGCGAACATTCTAGGGGTACGTTCACTACATCTGCCTGCCGTAGTGCAATAAGTAATGGATCCCTAACCAACACACTATGGACACGTAGACAATTGGCACTGGTAAGGAGACTCGCCACTTACAGTTTATTCGCTCTTCACTCACATTCATCTAGTGTATGTCAAGATGGAAATGCTCTAGGAGACTGCAGTTGCTGACGCTTTCGGGCGCGATGAAGGTGCTGGTGCGTTCAGGTAAGGCCTCCATTGACATTTATTCTCTCAGCATGAACAAAAAGCTAACATCGTGCCACCAGCTCATTCCTCAGTATGTGTGAGGCTGTCTGAAAACGTGAGAATCTGCTGACCATGTGAAGAATATGGCACAACTGGCGACTAAAGAAGACCGATGGTCTTCCTGGCTTGATGATCATGCTCTGGGCTTCATGTATGCGCGATATATACGTCCTATTTTGCAGGCACAGCTGAAATATGCTAGGTGCAGTGCCATTCGGTATCTATTCCGTCGTGCAGGCCAGTTCTGATTGACTCTATCCCGCACATGACTTTTCTAACAACCAACAGAACTTTAATATCCCAATCCAAGTCCAGCCGCAGTGCTTCGGTCTCCTGTGCCTAGTTTGCTGGGGCCAAACACTTGTTTACCACAAGTGAGTTCCTGGAATACCTCAGCTACCTTCGAAGTTTACTGACCCAGTTACAGTGGCTGGAGAACTTGGACCGCCTCATTAATCACCATCATACTGGCTGTTGGATTTGGAGTTGTTGAGGTCATTCTGATTCTAACCTTACGAGTATTATTCTCAAAGCTCTCACACTATGAATTCTTTCTCTAAATTCCTCTAGGGTCCCTATTCGAGAGGAGTCTCCTGGCCTCTCACCATGATCGGCGTCATCGCGTCTGTTATCTTAGCCGCCGGCCTCATCCCGCCATACTATGAACTAGCGAAGCGTGGAGGTCGGGTTATTGGCATCAGTATGAGATCCTTCAAAAAGGCAGCCTATCCAAGATGTAGAACATATATTGACATTGTTTAGACTTCATCTTTCTTACCATAGACTGGTTTGGAGCGTTCTTTTCGTTGGCGGCACTAGGTATGGCTAGTCAAATACGTCCCGTAGTTTCAGAACTTAAGAGCCCATTTACTAATTACTCTTTTAGTTGCTCAAAACACATTTGACTATCTTGGCGGAACACTCTACATTGTCTGGTTCGTGATACTTCATATATCCCATGCTCCTACAGCGCCATTAGCCTCTCTTAACCACCGGGATTTTGTGCACAAAATCCTTTTTTATTTCCGTATTTGATGTTTCAATTTGGGCAACTTCCTAACTAAACCTCGGAACTTCAAACCATCTTATCTCACCTGTCCTTTATCCAATATTACTAACCCTGAAAGCGCAATACCGTGCTAATCTCCGCGCTAGTCTCTTCCTCGAGCTCGGCATATTCGCCTCCCAATTTGTCTGGCTTTATCGCACTCGCCATATACGGCATGCCGCCAAGAAGGCTGGAAAAACCTACGACGAATATATGGCTGCCACATCCGACCCTTCAAGGCCAGATACAGCCGGCACCACAGATATTGTTGATACAATTCCAAGAGAATCGTTTGAGACGATTGCAACATTAGAAAAGTGCAAAAATAAGTCCGATATCACTCGAGCAGGTCCTTCCTTGGATTTCCCAGGCCTCCATAATATCGACCTTGAGAGAGGGGTCCGAGATGCTGGCATAGCGGCTGGGGAATCTGCAGGCCGAGCCTAACATTTAAGAGCAGGGTTGTAGTAGCTCCGCTTTGTTGGTTTGAGGCGCCAACAGCTACTGCTTTCCCAGATGAATTATGACATTATTCAATATTCTCGAGGACTACCACCCACCGACATACCCTTGCGTATACTTAGTTCCTACTTTCAAGCTTTGTTGTACCGAATACCAAAAGTGCACCGATTGACTCCTTACCACCTCTTATTTGCACGTTGAGCTTATCTTTCTGCTTCCCCCAACGTCGAGAGTATCTTTTTGGGGTTTTCTTGAAGTTTTATTTCCATTGAAAAGAAAGAAAAGGCTGGATGTCTATTTCCGTACTACGTTTATGTATTACCCTTCTGTTTGATCTTTTTTGGTAAAATATTTTCTAGGTCAGATAGAACTACGGCCGGCGTTAAATGATTTGTGTTTATGGTTTTCTGGTACTTTTACTAAGTGGACTGGTGCGGGGTGGGCTTTCAGGGTGGCAATGTAAGGGAAATTGTTTCTGGAACTGAATGATAGATACAACTAGATGAAAAGCAGGTGCTGGATGAGCGACTGGTGGTATGAGCTGGAAAAGGTCGAGGCTGTTGTTTGCTTGACTACGGAGTACGGTTGGTAGGGCTGGTAAATGGAGGTGGCTAAGGACCGGCTAGAGTATATGGATCAAACTTGAGGAGTTACGGAAATCTGAAAATGCTTTACGATCCTAGGGCGCTGTCTCGTATCGTTGTTATGATGAAGTTGGAGTTGTCTACTTTAAACGTAGTGCCGGCCTCCTTAATCTCACTATTTGCTGCTTCAATGATAGGAACTTCATGACAAAACTTAGCTTGTCCTCCGAAATCAGAAGAGCGACGACTGGTAAAAATGAATTGAGACTAGTTTGGCTTGCCTACTTAAAAGACTTCAAGTATTTTAATGTCAAATCTAGTGTGGTCTCTGACGAGAAGAGGGTGGGTTTTTATGTAAGAAGCCAAGCCCCCAGCCGGAGCGTGCACTCCCCGAATAGCTCTCACGTCTACGAGGGCACGTTCGCAAGCATGAGGCGACCACTGGCCGCTTCAAGGCCTTCTGAACGCCGACACAAAGCGGGCCCTTGGCATCCACGGTCGAAGCTCATGCAGCGGGGTTCTTGGCAGCCACGACTCCCTCCCCGGCACTTGGAACCTCGGTGGCAGAAAGCTCACCGTTAAGCCATTGCTTCCCCGTCTTTGATACCAATACGGAGCTGTATATCCTTTTGCCCTTGGCCTTTCTTCAATTCCGAATACCCTCTATTGACCACCTCTCTCGACCTTGCTCAGTAGCCGTAGTTATGTGTCATCGCTCACCGCGGCCTTTTCTCCTAGTTTCACTCTCACAGTCTTATCTCCGCACCAATTCAGCAGTAGCTTCAGAAGTCCAGCCAGCGCTTTAAATCCTTAGCAGTCTACATATTCCTCTAAACTTCGGGCATCAGGTCTCCAGCAGCCGCACCTATTATCTCCTCAAATCCCCCACTCTCGAGTTATCGACGTCATGGCTACTCCCGAAGCAGCTCCACTCCCTTCTCCTCCCTTTTTCACCATCCCCCATATAGATAACTTTCGCGACGCAGCGCTCTATCCCGGCGGCCTCCCTACGTCCACCGGCCACAAAGTCCGACCCGGCATCCTCTTCCGCAGCGCCGAGGTATCCCAACTAGATAGCGCCGGCTGGACGCAAGTAAAAGCAATTGGCGTAAAAAAAGTCTTCGACCTACGCTCGAGGATCGAGGTCGAGAAAGGCTGGCGAGGGGTAGTAGGCGGCAAAACGCAGGAGGTAGGGGAGGAAGGGATTCTAAAAGATGTTACGGGTGCGAGGGATGGCTGGATCCATATGATGGAGCAGGAGGGCATCGAGAGGGAATGGTGTCCTGTTTTTGCGGATGACGATTACAGTCCCGAGAGACTAGCGGATAGGTACATGAAATATATGGAGGGGAGTGCTGAGGTAGGCTAACTTCCACTTGTTATTTGCACTTTGTCTTTGATGTGGATAGCATGGTCTAGAACCAGTATAGAGTGGAAACGGGCAAAAAGATGACACATCCTATGCCAATGAGAAAAGCAAGGGTCTGGGGTGCACAATAAATGAGAAGTCAGGACAACCCCTCTCAGCGACCTTTGGAAAAGGTTAGCAGAGGAAGCAGTGTGCTTCATCATCACTCACTCGCGCCTCTGTGCCGCAGTAGTAGCTGGTTCTAAAGATTAATCTGGAAGTTAAAGATTCCGTATTACTCTTTATTTTTTTCATGTTGTATTACCTCTACCCCTTTTCGTCCTATTTTGTAACCCATTCCCCCACCAAGCTAATTCTTCTTTCAGGGCTTCGCACACGCTTATCACGATATCCTCACCCATGCGGGGCCGGCCTTCCGCACCATACTGCTCTATCTTGCTTCTCTACCGCCTCCCTCTCCCCAACGCAACTCATTATTCCTCTCTAACTCTCCCTCGGCCCCAATCCCACCCCTCGCTACCTCTTCAAAGCCTCCCCTTGGCGCGTTAATCCATTGCACTGCAGGTAAGGACCGCACCGGCATCTTCTTCGGCCTAATCCTCGAGCTGCTAGGTGTGCCAAGAGAGATCATTGCTGCGGAGTATAACCTAACCGAGCAGGGTCTGCTTCCCGCAAGGGAGAAGTTAGTTGGGCGGTTGATGAACAGCCCGGACTTTAGGAAGTTCACGCTGTCTCAAGTAACCGGCACAGGTATGAGCACGTCGGAACTTGCAACGCTGCTACAGAAGAGGGGCCCGCATCTCGGCGGCGACGAGAAAATCGGTGGCGCTGATGAAGAGGAGATCCCGCCTGAGGTTTTGGAGAAAGGCCGTGCGGCGGCAATGAGAATGCTCGGCGCCAAGAAGGAGAGCATGATTTCCGCGTTAGAGATGATTGAAAAGGAGTGGGGTAGTGCTGAGGGCTATATGCGAGCACTATGCGGATTGGAAGATGCAGAGATTGAGCAGTTAAAGAGGGTTTTGGTTGTGTCGAGTGAGGAGGTGAAAGTTGCGCAGGCGGGGGTTGTTGGGTCTGGACGAGCAGGTGGGCTCGGGCAAGCCGCTTCATAAAGAGGGAGTAGGATAAAGACGATCCTTTTTTTAAAGCAAGATGGGCCTTTTGGAGGATGGCAAAAGATATAGAACAAAACTAGGCACATGAACATCTGCCGTTGAAGAAAAAGGTAAGCTGAAAGCGACTTGGCGAGATACAGTAATCTGAATACCAAATGATAGGGATACTATTTCTCCACATAGACCATTTCGTCTGACTAGATGAATTATTCCAGGAGCGACCAGACGATAGAGGAGTGTCTGAAGTGCGCTTCTTTACTTTACAACATCAGATCGCTCACACAAATTTAAGAGATGTCTTTATGTTCGTCGGTTGGCTATTCCTTGTCTCATATGACTGTCAAAAATTCGTATATCGTTTGTTATGTGACCGTCCATAGTTTCGATTGCATGGAACCGCGGTTTAGTTTTCGTGGGTTCAAAATTGAGTATTGAAGCCTGAGTAAATTTAACAATTGCCAACACATCGATGGCAAAAGAGACTGGCATCAAGCCTATGGCAATCACAGCATCTCTGTGCTTCAGTCTTCGACTGCATCATCGAGTTAACGAACTCAGTTCTGATTCCTCTTTGGTGCCAAGAATGGTAGTTGGGTGGATCAGCACCATTTCTTGTAATCCCAGTCTTATCCCTTGACTCGCCAAAATTCGTCCACACGTTATCGATAAGGATTTACCAATCAAATCAATGCATTGATATTGCCGTGCTCAGGAATATACAGCTGATGTAGAAGAGGTTTGAAATCGGGCAACGGCCAAGGTTCCGGGGGAGGCTTTTTTAAGGCACGATTTGGTTAAATGTTATATTAAGTCGGCTGAACAAGGTCTATATCATTAGAAGTACAATTTGAAGGCATAGTTTGATGGTTTGTATTGATCAAATCTATACAGCCTATACGCGTTGTTCTGATCAGTACTGGCACCAATACGAACCACTATGAACCGATAAAATATCGGTTATTGGAAATATATCGGCAATATAATATTGCCAATATTGGTTCCTTTTGGGACTAGTGGCTACCCCCATAAGGTCGCTAAAGTTTTGGGGGCTCTGTCGCCTAAGTAACGAGATTTTAGGCGGTCTATGCCCCTAGACCCGCTAAATACCGCCTAAAACCTTAGCAACCTTATGGGCACCCTATGGGGAGAAGACCGCTAGCTCCGTCCTCCCTACGCCTACCCCCCCTCCACTAACAGCATTAAAAATAAGAGATAATTTAACTAAAATCCTTAATTTCTTAAATTTTGGAAGATATATTATACAATGTTATATAGATAGAAGATAACCTTTAGGTGTAGCACAAAATTTTAATATGTTAAGAAATATTGCAATATTATCGGAATATCGGCAATATCGGCAATACCGATATTTTATCGGTTCGTATCGGATAAGATTTTATCGGTGCCAGCACTGGTTCTGATCCTGGTGTTCCGCACGGACCGCTTCCTTTGTGGACGGTGGCGGGTTAATCTTGCCTTCAGAAACACTATCCTCAGCATGAGAATTGGTGTGCTAGCCTGTCATCCACAATACGGTTTAGAAACTTCAGATTGTGACTTGGTCTGCGACATGGCCCAACTGATGCCATTTGTAGCTTTGCTCTTAACACATTTGCGGTGTATTTTGTGCATACGATCTTCTGACCTTCTGGCGGTTTGGATAGCGGTGGCGGTGGGGGAGTGTAAATTAGGAACTGATTGGGAACCTGGTCTGCCAGGGTCCCAATCTACGCTAGTGGCCATCCAGATGTTTATACCTAACTAAGCTTAACCGTTACCTAAACAGGCTAGTACGCTAACTCCGCGCCAATTGGCGTGTTAGCGCGCTCTAATCTAATTCCATTACTGGGTCTATGAAGGTATGGCTTTAGTAAAGGAGTGGTATGCAATTAGTTTTTGAGGATCGCGAATATAATGAACTGGGCCTGATGGATCATCATCTCCAAAATGTGGCTGGGCTCTTCGTGGCGGAAGCGGCGGTTGGTACTCTCGTAATGTAGGAAGTTCCAAAAGGGTGGCTCGGTAGTGCTAGTTTACACCGTAGTAGACAGAAGAATTAAGCAACACATACCCTACATTTTGGCAGACTACGCTGCTCACAAAGTGAACATCTATTAGAATAAGTGAGGAAACTAATCAGCATAGTGATAGTAGCATTGATTGCGTGAACCATAGGGGTGTAAAGCACAAATACTTACCTGTGGTGTTCTGACAATATGCTAAAGCGCTAATGCCAATTCCGTTGTAGACAGTCAGGCGGTCTATAGCTACCGAGATGCAATAACGACTATTATGACTATGGTAGGAATGCGCCATGCTGTCAAAGCCCGTGTTGTTCCGGTAAGAAGAGCTACATTCCTGCGACAGAAATTAGAGCTCGAGGGTGACCTTTCCCTATGATATTGTTGAGAAGGATTATAGAGATAGCTAAGGCTATACAGGGAACTTTTTGTGGTAGTATCTAAGCCACGAGTTTAACAGAAGCTGACTTAGACTATTCACGGGAGAACAATTCAACACCAATATGATACTTGACCGATTTTTGATTAAGATGGAATGATAGTCACACGAGGATGTGGAAGTCGAGTTAGGAAGGTATTCTCATAATACTAGCGCTAGCAATTTCAATAAAAGGACTGAAAAGTAACACCTGTTTCTCGCACAGCTCAAGGGTATCTTATAATGCTGTGAATCAAATCGCCCTCAAGTGCGAGCTCTACGTTCACCTCGCTTCATTAACGTAACCGCTAAAAGATGCGCCAGAAGCATGAGAAGATAAGCACGGGATAATCATCTATCCTCTAGTGTATTTTGCAGCTGGCATGTGTAAGGACCGTGAGCGAAAAGTAATCTTACCATGCCACGCGACCTAATCGTGAGTGTAAAGAGTTGAAAACGCCACATAGAACAATCGTGCTAACCGTTTGGTAAGAGGTATGAGGGGAGGGAAGAAAAGGGATAACTGCAATGCGAATGCCTCATGAAGGCTTATCGCACCCAATTCTACCCAGCAGCTCTTTTCGGTCACCATGGCCAGGAATACTAATCCCACTTGCCATCCCGCCACCTCCTCTTCCACCACTCCGCTTGAAGGTCCTTATGCCAGGGCTTGTCCGTCGCGTAAAAGTCAAAGATTCAACCCCAACATCTTCCTCTACTGGCGCCATGCCAAGGTTAGCCTTGACAATCCCATTGAGATGAGACACTTTAGGCTCAATAAACTCTTCAATATCAATTTCGTCCTCTTCTTCCTCTCCCTCGTCATCAGAGCGCGAGTCGTCCGCTCCACCACCATTCACAACTTTCCAAGCTACGCGCATAATCATAGCAAACCAAATTAGCGCAATGACCTGGAGCGCAAGCAGTAGTCCCAGGAAACTCGATCTGATCCTCGGATTCCAGCAAACGAGGCCTTCAGGGTCGAGATACGTTTGAAAGATATTCTTCCAGATGGAATTACCTCCATCTTTAACATATGCCTCGGGGTTGGAAGTGGCAGTAATGACGATGCCGGTGTCAGAGTGATAGCATGCGCACGGGATACTGTCAGCATATATTGACCAGCAAACCATGAGGTAGAAGACGTGGCGAGTAATGAACCAGACGGCTATAAAGATGCCAAAGGCAATGTCGCAGGCGGTTGTGAAGCCGAGGTATTTAAGCGTTTTGGCAGCCTAGAATGGAATATTAGTTTGTCCCCTCGAATATCCCAACTCAAGATATTTGGTGTTTACTACGGATCTCCGGGTTAGACTTACAGGAAGAATGATGTCTACAACATCCATAACGCACAAAATTACGTTACCAACCCTCATTTGGTAATACCCATAACTCATGAAGATGAGAGTACTCGTGATGATATGGTGCGTAAACATCTGTGCGTAGTCCTTCCGTCTTTCCTCAATATTCACTACGAGAATTTGTTGCAAGCAGAAAGCGAACTGGACTAGGTAGTACCACTTGAAAAGAGAGTTCATTTTCCGGGTGGGCCAGTGCGTCCACATTTCCTTTAGGTTGAACCAGTAGGTTGAATGATACATGATATACTAGAAATAGAGAAGTCAAAAGGTGGCCTAAGGTTTTGGGGTATAGAATTGAACAAACGACGCGGATTGGGAAACGTTTGTGGGTAAGGCGGACGGGAGACTAACCATGCCCAACGTCCAGAACACCGTATAATATATTAATAGCCAAGCCTGTTCAGCAAATCTGATCTTCTCCTTTTTGGTCTTAATACCTCCGAAGCTGGCGAGAGGATACAGGATGTGATCCATGACCGTCGCACGAAGGCCGGTAAAGACGACGATCCAAAATACTACGAAAGGGAGATCATCAATTCCGGAGGTGTAAAGGCCGCTTTCCGCATCGTAGTAGGACAGGTGGAAGAATTTTTCAGTCCGTCGCCTGGCGCGTGGGAAGCAAACATGGGTTAAGAAAAGGAGGAGGAGGAGGTTTATAGAGAGACCTGATTTTGTAATTAGTTTCAGTCCGATAAATCACCTCAATTGCCTGATATACCTGTCTGGTGCTCGCAAATCAATGTGCAGAGCGTCGCTGTAAGACTCTCATCTTTGGGGGTTTTTTTGGCTCTTTTCACAGCAAGCCGATGAACGCCACTTTCGGGAGCATAGCTACCATAAGGTTTCAGGGAGTCAGTTCGTGTAGGCGGGGCATTCTGCTGCTCTTCCAGTGCCCAATTGGAATCAAAAGGGGTGGCAAAACCGTTGTCCGCCTGTGGAAATGCCTCCTTTGCAGCCATGGGGTTGTTGAGGTGGCGGGGGTGGTATTAATTGATTCGGGACTAGAAGGCGGAGCGCATAGAGAAGCGCGTAAGGCTATAAAGGCAGGAGAAGAGGTGAGATAAAGGATCGGTTGTTATGTTGAGTCTCCGGTTTGCGGGGAAGAACTTGTTTCAAGATGGGCGGTGTGCTAAGACGTTTTACTTTGTGGGCGTTGATGGATATGGATACAAGTGGAGGGAATGCCGCTGAAAGATAGCAAAAGGCGGGGAATGGAAGGTCTCGGAATAGCGAACGACTTTGTTCTCTTTAAAGGCTGGCGAAGGGGTTGACAGGGTATTTTCGAGATGTTTGATGGTCTCGAGATCTGCGATTCAGTTCTGGTGTCGCTCTTCCCAGCTCTGTTCCAAATGCCAAGAAGTTCCGGCTTAAGCGATAGCTCCACCACCAAATGCGGGAGTATCATCTGCATTCGGCCACCAATCATCTTATCACATGGCGATAAATCGTGTCGTATTTGCCTGTCCCGTAGATGAGACACCCCATGCAAAGAAGAGTGGCGCAGGATTAAGAAGGCCTTTCAGCGGGAGATGGGAAAAGTTATTGTAGAAGTGACAGAAAGGTTTTTGG
>Ga0307515_10015742_pt1 | contig 13914 bp, 9 predicted proteins | sample 17_EM_MG_FD_194513 | JGI IMG/M metagenome (GOLD analysis project Ga0307515, IMG submission 194513) | Populus trichocarpa ectomycorrhiza microbial communities from riparian zone in the Pacific Northwest, United States - 17_EM | ecosystem: Host-associated > Plants > Roots > Unclassified | place... | reverse complement strand
CGCCCGTATTGTGTGGGTTCAACTGTTTCTTTGTTTCTTGACGCACTGCTATTTCTTGCTCAACTTTCGAATTGTATATATACTGGCGGTGTGAATTGCTTGTTGGCTTGTTGGCTGATTGAATACAGACACCTGAGATTCCATACTCTCGGAGACGGAGACGGAGACGGAGACAGCCACTGCACGCCTACTAATTAACCTACTACCAATCGGACCGGCACAGTTGACATGGTTGGCACGGCTGTGGCTGTTCAGGATGTTTGTCAACGCAAAGCTTGGATTCTTCGTCGCTGGTCACCTTGGGGGATGGATAACGCTCACAAAGGCCGCGAACCCAGGTTCACATTATCGTCGTCCAACCAACTCATCGTGCAGGCCCGAAGAGCCGTTTTTGGTGGGAATCTGTTGTTATCCCGTCTCATATAAAACCTCAAATCTCACACCACCTCAAGGAATATTTCTCCTACTAGATGCCGCCGCTCTCGGCTTTGCCGCTGCCGTATTGCACCTCCGCTACGAGCCAGCGCCGTTGTACGAGTCCGACGACGTGACCACCTCGGCCTTGCTCCCCGTCATTACTGCCACGGTAGATGGCTTGTGGGTCGCCGTATTGTGTGTATTTTAACTTGTTTCGCATCATAGATCTTGTTTCTGACCCTGCTATGGGACCAGATTGCTACTTGACCTTTATTACCCTGTTACTTTCCTCTCGAAACCAGTCGGCGAGCTATCTTCGCTTGTTATCCTCACTGTACTGCATCTCAGTGAGTGCTCTCGCATATCCCTTGATCGCGCCATTCACCCTCGTGATCAGCCACCGCCTTACACCTATACGTCGACCTGTCTCACACACCATTCTCTGTCAAAACAAATGATAGTAATCTTCAACGTAGTTTCTCGATCACCGCGCTAGTACTCCTCCTGTTCCTATTTCTGCAAGTCATAGCTCGTATGCATATCTCCAGACTTGTTCGGGTTGTTCCTAATGGTACCTCCCCTTCCTCCTACTCCAGTCACTTTCTCCTTGCTTGTGGTGCTCTACTCCACTATCCGCTACCTCCGTGCCGGGCGCTGGGACGCCCTCGACCATCCCATCTGTCGATACGATCCCAAAGCCGTACTATTTCATAGACACCCTCTCGAGCTTCTCGAGCATAACCCAAGCACTTTACACATGCTCACCCTGACCACCTCGCAATCCACTTCACACGCAGAGTTGTTCGGGAATAATTCAAGAGAATTGAATCGGTCTCTAACTATCACCTGAGAGAGGGCCAAACTGTGGGTGATGAGTCCATTGCAGGATCACGAGGATGTCCAGGATGGGCTATCTCGGAGGCAAACTCAATATTTGTTAGGGATTTTGTATGAGAGTGTGTCCTTTTGTATTTGGCTATTAGAATTTAGAATTTTTCCCATCTGCAACTCAAAAACCAATATTCCATACTCTCCATATGGATCCCTGTCATGAATGCAAATACCAGCTCCAGAACAGCCATGGCTCCTTGTTGAATAAATAAATAATAAAAACAAAAATTGGTAGGGGGAAGGCAGAGAATGTGCCATGCACTGGAATAGACACCCAAGTATCTACTATGTGTAGGACTCCCACATCAACTTGCCCATGGGTCCCATTTTCACAAGGTAAGGTTAGGGTTTGCTCTAGGAGCATTGGCATTGGCATTGGACTCTGGATGACTGGAGGAGGGTCAGATGCTCAGACAAGGCTAGGAATAACAGAGTAGGTCATATGGAAGGGTTTGGAGGTGGAAAAAACCTGGCTCTGAGTAGCAGGTCAAGGGTACTTGTTATAAACAGAACTATGGGAAGTGGCTGTAATAGCTATACCTTTATGAATGCTTACACATGCCTTATTTCTTGGAGAGTGGTGCTGCTGATGATGCACAGTTATAAAACCCAGCCAATCACCTATTGCAGTGATCACTGCTACTGGGTCTGCCTGACATGGCCACTGAGGTGAACCCATTTTTTGGCCTATATCATACAGCACATGAGAGAGATTGCTTGAAGCAGGTGTGGACCAATATGATGTGTCATTGTGCCTGCATTTTCCCAACACACTGACCAACAATGTGATAATCTCCCTACAACCTCAACTGAGGTTGCTGCTATACTGCCTTATGCTCATCCAAATGCTAATACCTGAGATATCATACTACATCGTCAAACACCTCCAGATAGTCAATTCCCTCTGCAGCATATTCATGACTGCAATCCTGCTTATGATCCTCTTTGTTATGTTTTGCTCTTCCCAGTTGGAGATTTTGGTCTGACCACTCTGATATTCCTGACTGACCATTGTCTCTTGTTCATTACTTCCTGCTCCCTTCCACTCACACCATCCCTTTAACCCCAATCCTGCTCTTGACCCCTTCCAGACCCCCTTGTCCCTCCTCTCACTCTCCCTGACTCATGACTTGTGATATGGACCTGGACCAATGCTATATACTGTACTTGTATCTTATGCTTCCCCATGTTTGTGTCATTTCCCAAACACTACTGGACTTGTTCCCCATAGTGTAGACCCACCTCTGCCCCACACTCTCCACTAATGCCACCTTGTTGCCCCTCCTGTGTCACTGCACTCACATCCCTTCACATAGCCCTCCACTTCACCACCTGTGTATACTCCCACCTTGCTCCCTCCACCACCTCCACTTTGCTATGCCACCTGCACTGCTCTGCACACCACATTCTGCCCCACCACCTCCTGTGGTCTGGTAGCTGCATGTTTGTGAATTAGACTTTGTATTTAAGCTTGGACTCAATGGGGAATGTCCCTTACTCAATGTCTTGATTATAGATGTTTGTTATTGTGTGCCCTGCCTTGCTTGTATTGAATCCCAACCCACTCACTTGATCACTTCCCTGTCAGACTTCACTGCAATGGAATTGGTCAAATCCAAAGGTTCCCTATACAGTACTTCACCACCTTCCATGCCACTTAAGAAGATCACACTATAGCACTCCATGTACATAGCATAAATTGTTTATATTATATTCCTCATGTAGTATGGACTTATATGAGTGGACCGTGAGCCATAGAAGGCAGGTGGTGAACTGTCAGAGCTGTCAGAGATGATCCCATTTTTGGGCCACTTCTGAGGCCCACCACCCAACGTGCCACCCAGTGCCAGCACTGAACAAGAGAAGGAAAAAATCGGGAAAAATCATACATAGTATTTCATGAATATATAGCGATTTTTGGTTACAAATTTGAGTCAGGAAACATCATCAAAGTCCAAGTCCTCACAGCAATTCTTGCGTACAACACCTCGGTGAGGGTGTGCAGCTTGTGTAGACACCAAGACTGGCCCCTCTAAAGCGTCAGTAACCCCATGTCTCTTCATCACATGGTGCTTCCTTGTCCGCTTCCTTGGTTTGGTGGCCAATTGAGCTGGAGCAGCCTCTGATTGCTGCAATCCAGCATGGGCATGATCCCCATCAGTATCCTCTCCACCCCTATCACCTTCAGTATCATTGGCTGCAGTTCGATTCACTTTGAGTGCCTTCTTCATTGCTCTGGCTGCCTGATTTGCTTCTTGCTTCACCTTCTTCATTTTGGTGGTATTCTTGATCTCCTTTACCACCTCAATGAAGACAGGATCTGTTGCAATAGTTGTCAGTGTGGTGAGAGAGCCCTGCCTGTTGGTACGCTGCTCCTTCTGGTAAATCTGCCCCTGTAACCAACTGATTACCATCCCATCCAGCCCAATCTGTATCCGTTGTGCCTTGAGTACATCAACCAGGTTGTGTGAGTGGTTGAGTAGTGATTTGGTGTAAGCCTGTAGTTCATCAGGTGAAAGTGCTGCCAAATCCGGTTCGGCAGAGGCATTTGTAGAATTGCTGGGTATGGAAGGTGGATGTAGAGCCGTATCAGGAGGTGTGTCGAAAATATCAAAGCGATCGGCTGAGGTTATGGGTCGATCTGAGACCAGCCAGTGTGCATGTGTACCAGCCAGTAGGTCTCTGGCACTTGTTGCTGGCACAGAACCACTGGAAGTAGTCGTAGGGTGGTCCAGATGATGAGACAGGTCTGGCACTGGCATTGGTGAGGGGGTTATGGAAGGAGGGGGGGTTGAAAGCAGGGGGAGAGGTGGGGCAGGTGCATCGAGCTTGAGGGCATCTGAGAGTGCAACTTTGAGTCGCTTGATTGGGCTTGACTCATTGACATTGAGTGGGGCGCTCTGAGAGGTTGCCTTGCTTGGAGCCACCATTGCAGGTGTGATTGCATTGGGGTTGAAGGGGTGAAGACCAACCAGTTCAAAGGCCCTTTTGATGTTCTCAGGTGTGAATGTCAGATTAAATGGCTTCTCAATTGCAACAAGGAAATCTGCCTTGCTGAGGATGCCAGCTCCTTCTCAAGCCCTTTCCTGAAGGACATTGGCATAGGCATCCTTGAATTGTTTGAAGCCAAGAACATCCATAGCTGACAGGGATAATAATGAGCAATGATCGAAGGCAAATGATAGAGATACCCACTCTGCAATCGATGTGTGGTGTGGGCTGGTAGGCATAGCACAACAATGCGATGTGCCTGAGCATATTCAAGGAGCTCTGAGGTGAAATGGGATGCATGGCCATCTACTACAAGTAGACGGACACGCCCATTTGCAATCGGAGATGTCTGTGGGTCAAACACCATTTGCATCCATTCACAGCCAATCACCTTGCTGGTGTAGCCCTTGTTGGACATGCGAAGCCTATATCTAATCAGTAAGTAGAATCGAACTGAATAAGGCACTCACGCAGCCTTTAATGGATTGCCTTGACCAGTCCAGAGGGTGTTCATCCGGACCCCCTGAAAGATGACTGTTGGGGGTGGGCAGGCACCAGCAGCAGAGATCAGAGGGATGATAGTGGCATATTCTCGTGTTCCATTTCGTATGGAGTGCTGTTGTCGCTTCCCTGTTTGCCCAATCACCCTCTTCTTGGTAGTATGATTGAACTGGAGGCCAGTTTCATCCATTGACCATAAGCAATCGGGGTCGATCTTGTGCTCTGTGAGGACTTTGTGGACCTTTGAGAAGTAATCTGAAACAGTAGCAGGGTTGAGGGCCCTTGCACGGACATTATCAAGGGAAGTAGTCCAGTATCTCTTGAGCTGGTCATTGTGGCGCTCCAGCCAGCGATCGACCCAATTGATACCAACAGAGAAGGTCGGATCTCCCTTCTTTGCCCTTAGAAGGGCATTGACACACTCCCTGAGGTACCTTTTTGTATCAGGGAAGCCATGCTCAGCAATCTCCTTGAGAAACCCAATAAGAACCTGATCCTCCTCAGGTGTAAACCATGCCATATCATCATTGGCTTCCTTACGAGTCCTCCTGCCTGCAATACGCTGGCGTAGTGTCTCCCTGGAGACCCCAAACTTATTTGCACAGGCACGGAATGAAACTCGGTGGCCAGCCTCAAGGTGCTTGGTATAGGACTTCACAGCGAGAAGCATAGGATCCTGAACATCTTCTTTAGCTGTTGTAGCTATTTGCTTGGAGATCGGCATTGTGTGGGGGGCTCTATGTAATTTACACTTTACTCCTCAAACTTAATATAGATTGCACTGCTGCCTTGTGAAAACAGATCAGACAACCACATAATAATTATCACATATGTATATAACATACATGCACATGGTGAGCACAGCAAATCTGCAGGATCTTGACTGTTTGCTGCACTGGGTGGCAAAGGGCCTTAGATATTGGCTCTCCACAGGCTTTCAGGTGCACTCCACCAGCCACATGAGGCCAATCCACTCCTATTTTGGACCACTAACTCTACTGGTATTATACAATATACTATATACAGGATAGCCTCCATTGACACCCACAAGTGCCAATGGCACACAGGGTGGTGTGGCACGTTGCCTGGTGAAGTACTGTAGGAACCAATGCTTGGATGACAAAAGAAAAGGAAAGGGTCTTGAGGCTTGTCTGTACACTGATGGAATAGGAATTCTCCTCTTGTCTGCACATACTAGTGGGAATATAATCTCTGAAAGGGGAAGAGAAATGGGGACAATGACTTAGGGGCTTGTTGGACCTAATTCCCAAGCAACTGCCCAAAAGCACAATGGGTGCCCAATCTGTCTCAGCATAAATGCTCTGACTAGGTGCAACTCCAAAGGGACTGACTGAAGCAGGGTTTCAGTCCAGCTGGCTAGCCCAGTGGTGCTATGGGTGGGAGTTAGCATGTGAGGGCAGGGGAATGAACCACTCAGTCTTGAGGTCCAAAGTCTGATGGTAAAGGGCAAGTGAGCAAGGGGCATCAGGATTCTAATTGGTTGAAGCAGAGTGCACAATAACAAACATCTATTATCAAGACATTGAGTGAGGTACATTCCTCATTGAGTCCAAGCTTAAATATGAAGTCTAATCTACAAACATGTGGCTATGAGACTGCAGGGGGTGGTGAGGTGGAAGGTGGTGTGTGGGTGGCATTGCATAGTGTAGGTGGAAAGAAGCAGAGGTCCCCCCATACAGCTGACACGGAGATCTTTTAGAATAGCCACATGGAATATGTGTGGCCAAAGCACGAGGGAGAAGCCGAACAGCACGGAAAAACTAAGGTTCATTGAACAATTACTAATGGTGGAAAATATAGACGTCGTTGTCCTTACGGAGACACACACGATGTCCCTACAAAGCAGCCGTCGAGTACAAGTTTTGGAACAATTTGGTCTAGCTACAAGAGCCGGAGTGGCCATACTGGCTAAGGCAGGAGCAGGCTGGGATGTGCTACACAAGGAAGTAATAGTACCTGGCCATGCGATAATGGTGCACTTATCACACCGCATGAGCAGAGAGTCCTTCTGGATGCTAGGTGTCTACGGGGACATCTCCAAAGGACAACTATCACTGCTAGACTTCTATGAAAGATTACACGGGCGTCTGGCCGCCTTCGTGCGAAGACAGGCAAAGACCCACTGGGGTGGCTGCTTTGCGGCCGGTGATTGGAACTTTGTGGAATTCGCTGGGGACAGATTCCCCACAGCACGGGCTGACGCAGCCCCTGAGAGACTGCTAACCTGTTTTAATAAAATTAAAGACCTGTGCAGTCTATGCGACACAGCAGGGAGGAACCCCGCCCCCTCCTTCTGGTCCTATAGCAAGCGAACCTCACACGGACAGTCCTACTCTAGGCTGGACAGAATATACAAGCCTTCCCATGGCTGGTCAAATAGCACAGTGATCCCCATAGATACCAGAAAATCCGACCACAGGCTAATAATGGTGGAGGTGCACATGAAGACACCCAGGATTGAGAAGGCTGTCCCAGCGCCCAGGCTCCCTAGTCTGGACATTCTGGATAAATCACGAGACTTCTGGCCTGCGGTCCTACAATTTTGGGGCTCGCTGACAGAAAGCGCAGCTATTTCCCTGGAAGCCTGGAAAGTTTTTAAGGACCAAACGCTCGCAGCCGGAATAAGGGAAGCGAAAGCCATGAAGGCCAAAAAGAGAAAGGACTGGGTGCAGGCCCGGCGAAAGGAATGCATACCCCCGGAACAGATCATGGATGCCGTCGCACGGGCTAACAGACAAGTCTGGAGCAAGCGCACCCCCCCTGCCAGGACGCCAGCCAAGTGGCCGGCGGCCATTCCCGCATACGAGGTAACACCAAAGCGGAGTCGACATTTTGTCCCCAGTAAAAACTCCCCGTGGAAGACGCCGATTAGACAATCCGATAGCGGCCCAAGTGGGACTACTGTGGCCTGCCCCAAATTTGCGAAGCCTGCCGACGACAAGCCAGTCGCTGCCCTTGTGCAGGACAAGGTCGCCACTTTCACTAAAGCCTCTAAAGATAAATGGGAAAAACTGACTAGAACACACTCCTCGGAATGGTTCAAGCAATCGTCCAACAAAGAATTGGACAAAAGAGGAAGCAGAGCGTCCGTCTCGGTCGAAGGGCTTCGACGACCCAACGAGGACGTCGCCCGTACAGACCTGAAAGGTATGACGGCGGTAGCCAAGGATTACTTCCACCTCCTGCACACCCCAGAGCCCCTGGACGACGCCAGGGCAGCATCCCAGGATGCACTGCTGGAGGAAGTCAGGCTCCAAGGCCGATCACGACCCGATCCTAACCCGGACGATATAGTGGAAGGACCCTTCACAAGGGAAGAAATGATGTCCCTCCTTTCAAAGATGCCGAACACAGCCCCGGGACCTGACGGTATCCCATACGTGTTCTGGAAGAGACTGATTAAGATTCTCGCCGGCCTCCAAGATAGCGACGCGCCCCCCCGCACGTTTTGGAGCGTATTCTCCAGCCTGACGAAGGACATAGCAGAACGAGGCTCCTCCAGAGAAGGGTTCAAAGATGCTAACATCAGCCTTTTCTACAAAAAAGGCGACCCCACACTCGTCTCGAACTATAGACCTATATCTTCCATGAACACAGACTGCAAGATGTACACTAACCTGATTAACGCCAGATTGGCGCCTTGGGCTGTCTCCAAGCTCCACCCTGACCAAAAAGGCTTTGTGCCCGGACGACTCATGAACGAACACACCAGATTGGTGTCAGAAGTGGTGCACCTCTGCAACGCAACAGATACACCTGGCTTTATTGTCGGCCTGGACCAGGCAAAGGCATATGACAGAGTAGATCAGTTCTGGCTCTTAAGAGTTCTAGTGGCCTTCGGACTACCGGCGAGCCTAGTGCTCCTCATCAGCGACCTCACTAACGGTTGCAGATCATGCGTAAGGATTAATGGGGGGTATAGTTCCTACTTCGCGATGAAGAGGGGAGTCCGGCAGGGCGACCCTCTGTCGTGCCTCCTGTTTAACTTTTCTATAGAACCCCTGGCCATCAAGCTACGGGACAAAATAGTGGGGCTTTCCGTCCAGGGATTAGCACCAGTAAAAGTGATGCTATACGCAGACGATGTCAACCTGTTCTTATGTAGCCAAGACTCCACCCAGGAGGTATCGGACTGCCTGGCGGATATCTCTTACACCATTGGTTCAAAATTTAACCTAGAAAAGACTGACGTAAAGCCGGTTGGGCCTCACGCCTTCCAGCTACAGTGCTTCATCGACCAAGATATGGGAGGCTCCTCCATTCCCGGAGCACACATCCTGCCTCCAGTGGATCCGCTGCGGGTGCTCGGAGTCTGGGTGGGGAGTCGGGATAACGCTCTCCCACGGTGGAAGCAAATAGACACTCACATCAAGAAGATAATATCCCAGTGGCGAGCGATCGGGGCCTCTGTGAGGAACAGATCGCTCCTTGCCAAAGCCCTCATGCTGTCTAGATGCCACTTCCTGCTGGACGGGAACGGCATCCCTCCACACATGCTACGGAAGATAAGTGGTAAGATCTCGAACTTTGTACAAGGGAAGTTCTCTGCAATGGCCTTCAAAACATTAGAAGCCCCTCTAGACGAGGGGGGCTTGAACTCCCCCTCTCTTACCACCCGGAAATACGCTACGGACCTGAAGTTCCTAAGCGACTTGATTACTGGAGATCAGCGGGTGCCATGGAAACAGTGGACATGGGCGGACCTGAAGATGGCATCCTCCACAAGTAGAGCAGGCACGTATGGCGGGCTGAACCCCTTCTTACAGCTGGCATACACGAAGCTGTCTCTACTCCAGGACCGCGTTTCGCAAGCCTTCCTGACCGCCCGACAGTTTGGAATAGACCTGGCATGCTCGATGCCATCGACACAAGCTAGAATGAAGGCCCCTATACTAAACCACCCCGCTCTGCCTAGACTAAGCTCCCAGCGGTTCCTGAAAGTACTGAAGCTCCGGCAGGTCGGGGTAAGTAAGGTGATTCACCTCTACGCCCCACCCCCTATGCGTGGCACCGGTCTAGGGAAAACCCTCCACGCCATGAGAATGGCCGTAGAGAGCTCGGCATGGTCCCCTCTGGAGAACTACGGGAGCGGTCCAAGAGACGAAAGCGTCAACATATGGCCCAACATGGATGGCCCGTTAGGCTGCATACGAACGTTCACAGCCCTGCGCTCCCTCGTAGCTGGTAGGATAATCCGGGACGCCTATAAAGCATCCAGAGTCAGGCGGCCTGCGGAAGACTACGCGCCAATATCCAGGGCATCCTCACGCCCACTGGACGACATAATATATGGTAGAGACATACACATCTGGACGGATGGGTCAGCTGATAAGAACGGGCAAGATACCTGCACGGCGGGTTCAGCATGGGTTTCGGATCTACAACTCAGCGACAAAGTCTCCCTGCGAGGCGCTGTCCTATCTAACAACGTCGCAGAAGTGGCGGCGGTGGTATTGAGTCTGCTAGCATGGCGGAACGCCCACATAGTGATACACACCGACTCTACTTACATGCTGGGTCTACTAAGAGGGGGTCTCCTAGCCATGGAAAGGGACGGGTGGGGCGACGCCCCTAGGCACATGTCCAGGGGACCTCCCACACCCCTCCTCCAGTTCTTGCTATACCTACTAAGAGATAGAACAGGAAGACTGAGCTTCGTGAAAGCTAAAGCCCACAGCGATGATATCATGAATAACTTGGCGGATGCGCTGGCTAATGAGGGCCGGTCGACAGGGAGGGTCTTTGACATCAGCGCCATCCGAGTCCCAGCCGGGTGGGTGGACACAGCCCCTGTGCTGTGCCACCAGCCCCTGGACTACTTAACAAAGCTGACTGCACGGGCAACGGTGCAAGCCCCGACTGCCACCATCAAATTTGGTGCTTTCTCGGACAGGTGGACGGTGATGATCGGCGGAATGTTCGGCGTCGTCCTGGACCCGGGCAGTTATGTGGGCAAAGTCTGGGACCTAGCCATTCCAGAAGGACTTAAGGAAGTGCTCTGGAAAGAAATGAATGGCGCACAAGTCTTGGGCCATAGGTACTATGGCTCGGGATCAGCAAAGTCGCACATGGCGAGAGTTTGTACTTGCGAAGAGGAAATGTCCCTACAACACATACTGCTGGGGTGCAGCGCTTACAGGCTCCAGAACCTCATGGATGTGCTAACGAATGCCCTGCACAAACTACCCCCTAGAGATGCGTTCAAAACGCTTCACCTGGATGAATGGGGCCATTCCCCGTGGTACCCACTGCTAGCGCTAAGGGCCATAGAAGAGAACGCGGCCCCGATCCAGAAGGGGAGGAAGGCCCTCCTAAAGAAACTGAAAGAGACAAGACAGCGCCGGGAGTGGCTCATAGGGAACTACTACTGGGCCCTCTGGAAATGGCGTATGAAAGAGATTCATGACGATAAGTTCAAATTTGTCCCTCTGCTTTGCGAAGCGGCTCTCCGGGACATTCTACTTACACCACTACCTAACCACTTACTGACAAAAACTAAGGAAAGCGGTGACGACAAGGCCCAACACACCGAGACGCAAGCAGCTGTAACTACGACGGCCGCCCTAGTAAAAGAAGCCACCCAGCTACCTCCCCCTGTATCCGATCTTGCGGATAACAGGATGACGGGGCGCCTCACAGCAAAAGGGAAGTCGATCCTGCGCGCCATCACCGCGCAGCCAGCGCCGGGGGACACAAGGTCTCTCACAGGAAGGGAGAGGGCCCTGAAAGCCCTCACGGACGGGGCCTACGCCTGACAAGCGTAGACAGCTAAAAAAGACACCTCATGCGCCTAGTAAGCAAGTATACAGCACACACTAATACTCGTCCCCGTCACCCTTCTCTCGCCCTCTGGGAGTCGGTTCCACTCCGGCTGTAAGGCAGGGGATAGTGGTCCCTACCTGAGTTTGCTTGCAGACAGACGGCGGGGCCCCAGGGAGGGATGTTAAACAATTTCAGGGCGGTCCGGTACGGCTCACTCTGTCAGCCGCAGGCAGAGGCCATCAACGCCTATGCCGGACAGGAGGCCCCCCGCAGGTTTAGTGGGTATTCTGCGAATGCTCCATTTGTTGGTGACCCCCACACTCCCGGCCTCTGAAGTCGACAAAAGCCTACCCCTTAGTTGCCAGGAGACCAGCTCAACCAAAGGCGGCAGTTCGGCTGTATTGGCGCCTCCAACAGGCAACAGGGTCTTAAACCAGATTCCTGCGGGTGACGGTAGGGAGAGTTCTAGAGAACAGGCGGTGCCAGACGATGGGGCGCTACTCCATAGGACAGTCATGAGCAGGGGCCGGGAGACCAACTCCCCTCTCTGGCTCTCCATGGTGCTGGCGGCAGAGCCGCCTCCCTGACCCACAAAAAAAAAAAAAAAAAAAGTGGAAAGAAGCAGAGGTTGGACCTGACCACAACCGCCCCGTGGTTCCAGCCGGGCAACCACTCTCAAGTACCTCGGGCTTGCCACCCTTGGTGAGTGGGCTAATGGTGGTCGCAGGAAGCTGGGGCCCCTCGGGGTGCACTAGACCCGTCGTCGCTGTGGTGGCGCGCCGGATACTGCAGCAAAGGCATGTGCGGGGGGACGACGCGAGCTGTAAGTCCACCCTAGTTGACTGCTAGGGCACTGCAGGGGAATTTCCTAGCTGATGAGGAGGCCCCGTCGTTGGGGGGCTGTTTGGGGGGTTTTTTCGATGGGGTTCTTTAGGAATCCATGGGGTTTAGGCCACAGTCTCATGCTGCTATAAAATCCTGGACGTTCGTGGAGTGTGCGGTCCGCTTAAGCAATGCCTAGGGAATAGTCCATTTATTGTGATGGTGACATGATGATGGCATATACCTGGGCCCTCCCGCGGCGCTTACCATCCCCTTTTCCTTTTCCCCCTCCCAGGGATTCCATCTTCTCAGTCTCTTAGCACTAGTGATAACACGACGGTAAGAGTCGTAGATGGGTTTGAAAACGAGCCGACATGTAAGTCTTTAGTGGCAGGCCAGCGACTTTACTCCCCACCTCCCCGTCATAAGAGGCGGATGGTGAGATGGGCAACGGCTCTGCCACCCCATCGCGGGACGTTAGTCTCAGCTTTACTCCTGCGACGTGCATAGCCCAAACGGGTGCATGAGGTTTCCTGCCCAGTGCGAACGAGACCCCCTGGTGCCCCGTGACCCCCGGGGAGTCTGTGGAGCCGCCAGGTGTTCCTCTGTGGGATCGGGCCTGAGACCCTGGCTGGCCTCGCATTGGTCAGCTGAGGCGAGACGGTAACTGAGGTAGGACAGGGATCCGGGCCTAGAACCAGCTAGAGCGCGTGACGTGACCAGTCACTATAGGCTCGCTGATAGGCAATTCAAACCGGCCTGCCTTGGAACGGGAAGCGCCAGGGGTGAGATCCCAGTGTGGACCATGGCGGTGGCAGTTTAGTAGATTGCTGCCAGCCCAAGAGCACAAAATAATCTGCCATCAGTGGGCTCAGGGGAAGATCCCGATTGCCTGCTTAAGTTGTTTCCGGGGTAGCGTGTAGCTGACTGGGGTTTGGTGTCGCTTCAGTTTCGGCTTTGACCATGTAGGGTTTGCGACAGTATGGGTTTGCGCTTCGTGTGTAAAGTCCGGATCGACGATGTTGTCTCCGTGTAGGCCTGTAGCATTCTGTGGACTCGCTTAGTTGTAGAAATACAAACCTTTGTACCCTGCTCCCTATGTACATTAACGTTACCATGTCACCAGATACATCGTCCTCATGACCCTTCCCTCACTCTCTGGGATCCGGTTCTACTCCGGCTGCAAAGTGGGGGATAGCGGCCCCCGCCTGAGTTTGCTTGCAGACAGACGGTGGGGCCCCAGGGAGGGACGTAAAACAAGTCTTGGGCAGCCCGGTACAGCTAGCTCCGTCAGCCGCAGGCGGAGGTCACCAATGCTTAAGCCAGGCAGGAGGCCCCCTGCAGGTTTAGTGGGTATTCCACGGATGCTCCATCCGTTGGCGACCCCCACACTCCCGGCCTCTGAAGTCGACAGAAGCTTACCCCTTGGCTGCCGGGAGACCAGCTCACCCTCGGGCGGCAGTTCGGCTGTATTGGCGCCTCCAACAGGCAACGGGGTCTTAAACCAGA
>Ga0307515_10015741_pt1 | contig 13915 bp, 2 predicted proteins | sample 17_EM_MG_FD_194513 | JGI IMG/M metagenome (GOLD analysis project Ga0307515, IMG submission 194513) | Populus trichocarpa ectomycorrhiza microbial communities from riparian zone in the Pacific Northwest, United States - 17_EM | ecosystem: Host-associated > Plants > Roots > Unclassified | place... | reverse complement strand
TGGTAAGGTAGAGTCGAGCTATGTTTAAAGTTTTCTTCGACTTCTCGTCCCGCGGACTATGCCGTGGACGAACTGGGTGGACCGATTGTAGGATGTAGACTCCATAGAGGACTTCAGGACGGGGGGGAGGAACAGACTTCTCCTCCTAGTTTATGCCGTGATTGGCAGGGTGGTGGACTTTGAGCGGGATGCTGGGATGGGTCTAAGGTAGTGGGTTTAGTACTTTGGAGCGAAGTTTCGAGATGTTGTAACACGAGTTGTTTGGGGAACTTGAGGAAGTCAAGCGAGGGAAACAACGAAGGGTTGTCGGGCGCCGAGGACAAGAAGTAGTTTGTCCAAAAGATTAGCGTCACCCAAGAGGAGAAGATCTACTGTATTAGGCGGGGGCTGCCAAGTTACCGCGCAACAGGTTTTTCAATCTTGGCAGTGAAAATGGCCATTGAGAGCTCTACGTTAGCTCGTGGGTCATTCCGGGTGAGACGGAACTAAAGGCTTGGCATTTAGGCTTGGCGTCTGTCGCATCTCAGACTCCGCGATCTGATCGCCGTTGTTTGCTTGTGTGGCAGCCTTAGTGTAACCAACTACCGGACCTTGCATATTACCCTGCTTCACTAGCGTCAGCACTACCCTCGTATGTCTCGGATACGTTTAAAATGAGTTATGGGCTTCGGAGTTCGGGGTCTACTTTCATGTATTTATATCACTTGATTTCCATAGATTTACAATTAAGTCGCTCGTTCAATTCCCACACACTGCAAAGCTTACACTTAGCCTTATCCTGAACTTTCTTTGCGGAGAACTAAGAGGAGGACTTCATTGGACAAATTTAACGTACACTTTAATGCCTTCTCTCGGCGTATCTAGGTAATGAAAGGATCATGATGTTGCACCATTCAGAGCGCGCACGATCAGAATGACGTCAAGATCTAGGGCCCTGACACCTTTGTTCTTGAGATCGACTGCCCAGAATCTCACATGAACAGGTGGAGCGGAACCCGAAGGCTCAACGCCAACCAGAACATGTGCCAAGCGGACATGTTCTAGATAACCAATAAATTTATGCCAAGTTATCTGTTCAGCGCCAAGTCAATTGCCGAGCACGCAACAACTCACGCCATAAGGGAGGCTTAACCATGGCATAGGTATAGAATTGGGCTCTGCGGAGACAATATCCTAGCCAGTCCTGGCCTGGCTAAATCGGTTACTTTGAAGCCGCTTTGCCCGCGGGGCAGCAGTTCCCACTTGGTGACGGTGTCACGCCACGAATCGGCTGCTGCCAAAAATGAGCCTCCACACGGGCGCAGTAACCTAGCAGGTTCCTTTGCATTTTGCACAGACTTTGAGGTTTGGCGCTTCGCATTCTGTCCTTTCGCAAGTCTCCCAGCACAGGCTTACGTTTGCCATATTGATGTCGGTATCAGGGGCAGGGGGTCTTGTGTGTGGTTTGGTATTCGAGCAATCGAGATGAGAAAAGCGACTGCGGATCGACGTGAGGGCGGAGACTTCGCCGATGCGGGGGTGATTGGTTAATTGATTGATTGATTCTCGGTTTCAAATAGATATACTCGACTACCTGTACAAATTTAGAAACAATAGATTTGGAGTATCTTTGTTTATTCATTTAGATTAATTTCGCTCCATATCAAATGGAGAAACAAATGAATCGGCCCCGACATGGAAAGACCCCTGCCTATCAAACACTGATTATGAGCCAGTTCGTAAGGCAGGGCCCCATAGGGTAAAAGCATAAGTATCCGTGAAATGATCTTAATACTCTACCCCTAGGGTATTGCTTATCGATGTCAAGATTGCATTAAGCGTAGGGTGGTGTCTATATCTTAAAGGCGAGTACTAGACGGCGGAGGGAGTTAGTGGAATGTCAGTCAGGGTGAAGAGAAGGTATTCGGCCTAGAGCACCTTAGAGACGCTTACCAGCGTTAGCCATCTTGATAGAAACATGCTTTTAGCTGCGGAAACAGATCCTTAGCCGTCAACATCCTCATACAGAGTGTTCACTTAAAACTTTAAATAAGTGGCAGATGGAGAAACACAGAGATAGGGCTTTAATGCTACTTTAATTGTAGATACGGAGCCAGTATATATATGGAATAAGTCGAGTAGTATAAGCAAGCTTACGGGTAGTAATTTAGCGCTAGGTATCGCCACTATAAGTAGGGAGTTAGTCGACCCGCTCCGGCCACACCCTTATAAGGTGGCGAATTCTATAAGAGGTAAATTAGTTAACTAGAGGTATAGTAAAGGATAAGTTAAGTTATAAGGCTATAGGGCTAAGGCCGGCCTACTTATTAAGACTTTATATAGCTATAGGTATAGCAGCTATTAAGTAATATAGAGTATATAGTATACTATAATAATTATATAGCTATTTTATACTAGCTAGGACTTATAATTATTCTAATTAGAGGTACTAATTAGGGTAGTAACCCTATATAAATTTACGTGCGATAGTAGATATAAGGCTAGTAATAACCCCTAAGTATTATAGTAAGGTTTTAAGGCTTAGATAATACCGTTATAAGTATTATAAAGTAGTAAGAGCTTAATAGTGGTGCTATAGGGAAGGAATACTATTTCGTTAAAGAATAAGGCTCTTTATAAATCTAGCGCAAAGGCAATAATATATAATATAATTTATAGATTAAAGGGGTTCTAAATATTTAGGAATAGCTATAGTATATAACTTATAAAGAGTTACTATAAATATTAACATGTGCATGGATTTTAAGTTATTTAAAGTTAAAGTACCTCTTATATTTTTCGGTATAGGGGGTTTTTCGCTATATAGGGAGGGACGTTAAATCCTAAACGTATATTTACCCACGCGCTAAAAAGGTATGCATTCTATAGACCCCTAATACCCTAGTAAATTTAAGAGAGCTAAGTATAGAACTATATATTATCAAACTTACCTCCTCCCATAAAATTACGCTAAAATTCTACGTTTATACTAATAGCAAATTCTAGATATAATAAGGACACTTACGTCTCTTTATAGTTAGCCAATGCTTAAGCTATAGAAACAGCATTTTTAATCTAGATTAGAAAATTAATTAGCTTAGCTTTACTGTAGGCGTAAAGGCTCTTACCTTATAGCTATTAAGATCCTTCCCTACTAGAATATTAAGGTCCTTTTCTATAAAATCTACGGCTCCTTTTGTTATGCTCGTCTTATTAAGGAAACTCCTCTAAACTACCTCTTAAGCGTTTTAATCTAATAGACCGTACTAGAGCGCGAGATATATTCTACTTATAATAGCTTTATTAATCGTCTTTACCTAGTTAGTTATAAGAAACAAGATTCCTTTATAGTATTTAAGCTTGCGCAAGAATATATAAATAAGGGCATTATAATAAATATTATTGGTAGCACGCTGTTCCATAAATACGTCCGCCTTATTAAGGAGCAGAGTGACTTTCTAGTAAGTTACTATCTTAAAGATAAGAGAAAGCTTCTCCTTAAGTGCATCTGCGATTGTGCCTAATTCTCTAGTAGAGATCTGCTTGGTTAGAAAGAGCCGTAACTATAAAGGAATAAAGACGTACGACGTAAAGTGGTCTTCTAAGGTATTCCAATATTACCTCTACTATTAAGGTCTTACTAACGCCAGGTAGCCTACTAATTTACTTATTTTAAAAGATAATAGTATAACTAATTTTATAAGAGAGGGCATGGTAATATACTACAGGAGGGTAATAAGTTTACGCCTTTTGCCTAATATAAAGTCATCTAAGATAGGGTAAGAGTTCTAAGATAAGTAGGTTTTACTAAGAGCTTAAATAATCTCCTTTTACTAAGTAGGAATCCTAAGGTTATTAAAGGAAGAAGGGTTCCACGTAATATTACTAATATTAGCAACTACAAACTCAACTATAACGCGTTAGTAAATGCCGCTTATATATAAGTAAAGATAACACACGTTAGAGCTTATCGCCTAGACTAAAACCTAGCACAATTAGGCTGCTAATTAGGAAATCTTAATTCTTTATTTTAGTTAGATCTACCTCTATCCTCTTAATTTAGTCTTTCCTTTCTATTAAGCCCCCCGCAAAATTAAAGATAGCTAATAAGTCCAGTATTCCCAGCAACTTGTTAATTTATAGTTTAGCGTAATTAGGGTTAATTTGCCGGAAATACGCCGTATTAACTATAATTCGGCTCTTAACAAAGACTTTAATCTTATTACCATCTCCATCCTTATAGAAGGCAGTCCCTTAATACTAACAGTAGTAGACGCCTCTTAAGTTATTAAATATTCAACTATACCCAATTAGCCATACTCTAATCTTATTTAATTTTTGGTGGTACTTTAGAGGAAATGCCTAGAGGAAGTCTATTCGTTTTATTCCGCGAAACTTCTTAATAGCAAGCCTAAGGGCGGCTTCCCTAAATACTTTCCTATTAAAATCGAAGTAGCGGCAGTCCAGATAGAAGTACTTAGCTCCGCTTGGTCTTGCTTTCTCTTTACCATAATTAAATATAACGTATCTTAGTTTGCTAGTACTGGGACAGGTAGTATAGACCTTTAAGTTCGGCTTAAAGAGAGCCTAGAGCAGATTATATATAATTTTATAGTTCTTAAGAAGGGGTTTAAGGCGTTTAGTTATAGACGCGTAGGTAGTTTTAATAAGGCCAATTAAGAGGTCTAGATATTTTAAATATACTTTATTTTTAGAGTTAACGTTTATACTACTTTAATATAATTCTAGTTCCAGGAGAAAATTATATAGAAGGTTTTATTTAACCTATACGCGATATAAGCCGGTAAGTTTTAATAGCGGAGATTTTCCGCACCAAAGGCTTATCCTCTTTTAGGCAGATCCTACGGATATCTTTAAGGACCTTCCTTAGAACGTCTCGCAACCCCTTAAACTTAACATCGATGTAAGACATAGTATCTTTAGTTTTCTTATCTATAATTTATCTTTAGTAATTAAAGACACTTATAAAGAGTGTTATACTTACTAATTCGAATACGATTAATAAACACATATTGGTCCAGTTTATTAACCTCTCTTATTAGGGTTACCGGCTTAGCAATCTTATACTAATAAGCTTTCTTATCCTAACTATGAAGAAATAGTATTAGTAGGACTATATATATATAACTATAAAGATATATACTTTATTTACCGTTTTCTACTCTAACCTAGAGGCTTATAATACTACTTTAGTTTTAGGGTCTTCTGGGGCTAGTAGCTTAATAACTAAGCCTCTTAGGGTAGAGGTAGAGATAGATAATATATTTATTGCTATAGCTACCTTTAGCAGCTCTAGGAACTGCAGAGTATACTAAATAGTAAGGGGCTGCTAAGCTAGTAGTAAAGTAGGGCTGCTTAGAGAAGTGCTTAGGGTCTTTAATATAGTCTATATATTACCTAAAGGGTAGAGCTAATTCAAAGTATAAGATTAGAGAAGTAGCTAAAGGAGGTTAATAGTATCAGTCTCTAGAGGAAAATTGGAGTAAGGAGCTAAGTGTAGATAGTATTATTTCTTTAAAAGATCCGCCTTCTTTTATACCCTTTAATAGGACCTAAGCTACTACTATACCGCGAATATTTACTAGAACCCGCTTTATGCTATATAAATACTTCCCCCTATTTATCCTAGGAGACGCCATATTAATATTACTTCTAATATAATATAGAACTTAATTAAGTAAAGGTGTATAATTTTACTATAACTGCAGAAACAGAGCCGTAACTCGTATTTAGTATCTTAGTTCCGGCACTAAAGCAACATAAAAGGAGATACTAAAGACATATAGTTATATATACAGTAGAGGCTTATAGCTGTCTAATATTATTTAAACTAAAAACAATATAAAAAGAAATATAATTAGGGCCCCGTTACCTATTTAAGCTATATAAACTCTATAAACCTAATATATAGGAGCTAGGTAAATGTCTTAATTAAAGTAAAGAGCATATACGGAATAGGAATAACTATAGGTGTGCCGCTGCAATTGGTCTAAACTTGCTAGGCTCTGCTACATTTTATCCCGTCCTACCTGTCCTACCCTACCCTATCCTTTAAATCTCCTTCCCATCCTTCCCGTCCTTCTTATCCCCGTCCTATCTATCCGTCTTTAATTTCACTATATTCTCAAAATCTATAGAATGGAATAACTGGCTAATTAAAAAACTTAGAAAGGAATTAGCGACGTTTAATAATAACACGAGTTTATTACTCTTAAACCAGGATTCTGCATTTAAATTATATTATAATTTACTAAAAGAGAATACAGAAAGTTTAGCAAAGCGATTATTATTATATTATAGTATGAAGCTATAAACACGCGAACTTTTAACAGATATTTTCCGAACCTTAGGTCCTAAAGTATTCCTCTTATTTACCTTAGCAGTATCCATCTTAAAGCTAAGTAAAATAGCGCCTCAGACCCGCTTACCTAAAATTTAAAATTAGTAGGAGACTACCCCGCACCTATTAGGACTGGCTATAGTTATAAAGGAACTTTAGAAGGCCAATTTAATTAATACTTTAATTTCGTTATTTTAAAAAAGTTGGTTTTTATAAGTGACTATCGCCACTAGTAGAGAAACTCTTTTATCCTAAATAACTTTATTAATAATTCTTAATAAAGCAAGGCCGATTGTAAAGTACGTATCCTTCTTTATCTAAGACGCATTTACTAGCCTTTAGTCTATAACCTTATAAAACGGATCCAGACATAAGGAGTACTTTATCTTAAAAACATCCTCTTTTAAATATTAATCTTTTCATAGGTATAAAAGGCCTTTTATTTTAAACGAATTGTTAATAATTCTTATTAGAGGAACACTTAATACTAATTAAAGACGCTTAATTAACAGAGAGGTATTCTAAAGCTCTACTTTCCTAAGACGCGAATTAAATACTTGGTATACCAGTCTTAGACACTTATTAACTAGCTGGTTATTTATCTTAGAGGGAGATTTATCGCGTAAAGAAAGCGCCCTCTTATCCGACAATAAAAAAAAAGGTTAAATACCTTTCTCTAAAATTTAATGTATTAATGCTTATCTAAAATAAACACCTCTCCTAAGAGTCCTTCTACCGCCACTGTGCTAGCGTATTGTTAAGTTACAGATAAACCATTATTAAAGCGTCCCTAGTTAGAATTATAATAGATTCTAGGTCTATAAACAACCCTTAATAAAATATTATATCTGTGGCTAATATTAAATAGGATATCCAATATTGCCAGGGGAGGGCCAGTACTTATCTTTCTTATTTATAAGGCACTATATAATTAAAAACCTCCCTAAGCAATTTCTCGCCGGGATAAAGACGAGCAATTTATAGAGAAAGGAAAAGGAGAGAGGAGGACTAGCAGTTATAAATTGCCTATCTATATATATACCAGAAACGCCTAAGAAGGACGCTCTCTTTATAGTTAGGATCGGCTATAATAATAAATAGAATATCTCCAATTTATTTGGTTTAGGGGACCTAAATACTCTAGGGTTTTAGAAAAAATACTATAGAAGAAGCTAGAGATTGGCTTTTATCTATAAATTAATAGTATATATCGCTTCGGGTTACCACTTATTACTATTTCTTCTTTAACTTAACCTATACCCTTATTATATAATACTTATACCTAGTAAAAACTTCTTTTATTACTTATCTATCTTCTATACCTAATTAGTTAACAACCTTCCCTTTACTATCTAGAATATTGTATAATCTGTCTTTAAATGTTATAGTTATATCCTCTATTATCTTAAATTTATAAGCTCTAATCTCCTCCTATTCCCCACTAAGCGCCTTATCCTTAGCCTTAACGGATATAATCTATATAGCTAGAAGTGCGACCGCGTAAGTTAGCGGGACTAGTAGCTATAAAGGAGAGGTGTTTTATAGACGTAAAATATTAAGTAAATATTATCTTTTATAAAGCGTTTTTAATTACGGATAGCCGTTTAAGGAGGAATAGTGTCTAATTTAGGAATTTATTTTAGAATAAAAGACTATAAAGCACATATATATTAAAGCATAACTATTATAGAAGATATAAGTAATTAGGTATATACTGCGCGGGGTAGAATAGCTAAGCTAATATTTACCTTAATAGCAAGAATAGAATTACTAGATAACTGCAAGAGGCAGAATATAAAAAATATAAAAAGAGGTAGATTATAGGCTTAAATAGAGAGCGGCTTTACGGAACTGTGTTATAAACAATTAGTAAAGTAGGGTTAAAGGAAATTTATAAGGAAAAATAGAGGTATTGCTGCAACTAATAGGTTTATAGTTATTTATAGGTTAGTGCCTAATAGAAAGGCTTATATAAAAGAATTGCTAAGCAGCTACCTCTTAGGCTAGGCTGTAGCCGATTTGCCTTACCCTACTATTAAAGGTTTCTAGCGTAGAACATTACGTATATAATTAGGCCACTAGCCAAATAGTAGAATGAGTAAGGCGTCCCCTACAACGCGCATTTTAGCTATATATTGGAGTCACTAGATATATATAGCCCCTCTACTAACTAAAATATCTTATAAGGATTGGATTCTTATGGCTCGTTCTTATTTATAAGGCAAATTAACTAAAAACTAAGTTTCTACAGCTAGTTTATATACTTTTACATTATATGCATAAGTTAATTAATTATTAACGCCCGACTTTATATTATTCGGACTACCGCTTAGTTTTAGCTGTATTACGTAATTTGAATTAGCTAGCTAAGTTATAAACATAGTTTCAGCCTTACATTCTCTATTATTTATAGCATTATAAGTAGTAATAAGTGGCTTTTACTTACCGCCCTCTAAAAAGTAATACTCTTATAGACCTTTTTATACAGCCCTTATATAACGGGAAATGCGCTATAAATAGATTAAGCCAGAAATGGAATATATAATAAGAAATAGACCTCTAAGCCAAAAAAAAGGCAACCACTATTATTGCCGTCTCTTCCGCCCAGTAGGCTGGCCCCTTTTCTTCTATATAGTAGGCTAGGTCTTTAATTTTATATAGTAATGCGCCTATAGTAATCCAAGACTTCTTTTTAAAAAGCGGTCTTTAATCTATTCCTATAAAAGATTATTTACCTCCTTTAATTTAATAAGTAGTGCGTTTTCCTCTTTAGTAAATTTTATTCTAGGCTTTAACCCTTAGGGCTTTAGCTCCTAGGGCTGCTTAACTAGGTTAAAGGGTAAAGGGAATCGCTAAGGAAGGATATATGGTATATATAACCCATTTCCTTAGCGCCTAAGAGCTGCTTAAATTAACCATTCTTCTAAATTAGCATTTAAGACGGCTCCTAGTATCGCTTTACTAGAGTTAAAGCTAAAGGTAGAGTTTAATAGCAGCTTTTAGGTATAAAGGCGATTATATATAGGGGATCTAGTCCGCTTATAATAATCGCCGCTAAGCGTAGTACTCCAGTCGGACATATATATAGATAGAATTAAAAAGAGAAGGTAATACCACTAAAGATAATACTTTGCAGCACGCTTTAGTTTTAATCCACTACTAACAGGCGCTAGTAAGTCTCGTCGCCCTATACACCTATAGGCCTTATTACCCTTATCACCATTACTGCCGTCGCAATTCCTAGAGTTGTTATTATCTATATTGCTACTATTATCGCTTCCATTATTATAGTTCTCGGCATTACCTTTATCTACATTGTTCTCGCCGTCCTTATTATCATCACTATAATCGCGTTCTTTAGCTAAGCCGTTAACCTTATCTTACGGCGGTCCAATATTACAGGAAGACAAAGACTGCTAAAGTAAAGGGCTAGTAGGCCGCGTAGCAGAGGCCGCTCGCTCTTTAATACGGTTATCGCCACCACTAAGGTTAGGGGTAGAAGGGCTAAGAGGTAAGGTCCTCTGGGAAGCTAGTAATCTTTATTACTTCCTAGGTTATAGGCTCTCGCCGCCCTTATCTATAAAAGTATTAGAGATATAATTAGTGTTATTTAGTTACTTAAGCTAATTAAACCTTTACTTCTTTAACTTCTTAGCTCCTAAAGACTCTTAACTAGCGCTTACTAATATTTTAATATTTTGCCTAAACTACGGAGCGGTTCTAATATAATACCCCTTAGCTAAATTATCCGTTTAACTACTATCTAGTATTAAAGGTATAGTATAATTATACGTAGGCGCGTATACCTCCTTTTATAGCACTTCTAACAAAGATAGCTCCTTATCTTCTTTATTATCCTTATTACTGCTATTATTCCTATTATCTACTAATTATTAGATAGGGCTATTGTAAATTAAAGGGAGGTATATACCAAATTTACGGGGCATTAGTTAGTTATCGGCTTTACTAGCTTCGTTATTAGTATTACTAGCTTTATTACCCTTAGCTTCTAAGTCTAGATCGGCTATATCGTCTTTAATAACTATTAAATTTACTACTAGTTATTAAAACTATATATTTGGAACTGCTAGGAAAAGGGGGAGAGTAGTAGAATAATCACTAGGATAATTACCCTAACTACTTCCCCTAGAGACTTAACTATTACTTCTATCCCTATAGAAATCTTCCTCATTATCCTCGTTATCCTTATTATTCTTATAATGCTTATTATAAGCTTTCTTATAATTATATATAAGGTCTATAGGCGCTTTATTAGATGGAATCTCCAAATCAAGGCCCTAGGTGGAATAATATACTATTAAGTACCTAAGCTTCTAATACTTCTTAACTTTTTAGGGGGAAAAGAGGCACTCCCCTATTTTTCCTTTTAGGTTTACTGCTCGCGCTTTTTTTAGGGGCTATAATTGTATAGTATTAAAATAAAGCTATTAATCTTCTAGGGGGACCAGTGTAGAAATTGTTCTTATTAAGCGAAAGTTTATAAGGGATACGAAATAAAGATTAAGATAGTGCTAACGTTGTTATCATTAGAGCTGCTATTACTTTATAGCTTTTAAAAGCTTTAAGGGGAGATTAAAGGTCTTTTTAAGTGTATATTAGTCCTCCCTTCGCCGCTAGCACTCGTCTATTACCCCTTACCCCTTATTTAGGTTTCTTATTAAATTAAAGCATTTAATACGTGCGCCTCTAGCATAAACTGGGGTTAATTACTATTCGTAGGGTAAGGTTTGCAAGGGCTTAAATTCCAGCGCCTAATTAACACCGTTAGCAAATTGCGGTTAAACCGTATCCGCCTATTTAAGCTAGCGTATTTAGCTAACACAGCCGTCACATCTAGCCCCTTATTAGGAGGTTAATGGCGTAAATTCTCTACCCTAGTTCCTTAGTAAAGGGTAGCGCTAACGTATCTATTTACTTCCCAATAATGCCGATCCAGTTAATCTTCTACGCCGCTTATATTAGCAGGTAAAGCCCCGCTTATATATATATATTATAAGCTATTATAACAGAAGAAGATAATATCCTTATTAGTAGTAAGTAGGGCTCTTTAATACTAACTGCCTAGTAACAGATACGCCTGCTACTCGCTTAGTAATTATATACATATCTATAAATATACTAGGTAAAAGACCGTATAAGATACCGCATAATGCTCGCCCTCTTAATGTAACTGGCTAGTGTTAGAGATTCCTTCGCAGTTATACTGCTGTGCCGCTAATCTATTATATGCCTAAAAGCTATAACCTTCTAATTTTAATCTAGGTGGTTCCTACTATAGCCTATAACTTAGAAGCCTAGATTATTAATCGTCTACTAATCTACTGTTAAGCAGTTAGGTAGAGCTAATAGCCCTTTAGCCCCAAACTAGTAAATTAAACGCCGTCTCTAAAACATCCGTAGTAATATAACTATACCGCTAAGCAGGCATGCATAGCCACTTAGGGGATACTCTATATAATATCCGTTTAAATAATGCCTAACATAGCCCCGTACGGGGTAGTTACTCAAATCAGCAATATCTAACTACTTTTCCGCTAAGTAGCCTAGTAGGCATACCAGCCGTAATGTAAGTAGCTTTAGCTATTATTAAACGCTAAAGCGGGCCATCTAACTAACAGTATATCCTAGGCGAGAAAATAGCGCGTAGGTTAGCTAAAATAAGTATAACGTAAGCTCGCTTAAGCCCTTAAGGGGGGTAATATAGCACGCCTGTCCCTCCCTACCTTAGAAAGAGATATACGGCAGAGTTAAATAAAACAATAGTGCTGACGCGGCTAGTAACTACGGAATCCCCTAACCCCCTTTCTATAGGACGGTTATAGACTAGTATTATCTAAAAGGCAAAAGGAGAGAGGGTATATATAAGAGAGAATAGAATTATAAGGATATAGACGCGCTTAGCGGATAAAGGCGGCGCTAAAAGAGCTTAATAAAAATTAAAGCCATCGGCTCCAGAGGCGGGAATTAGGAGAGGAGGCTAAGACTATCTATACATTACTATAGAATAGAGACTTACCTATTAGAAAGGCCGTAGTTAACTATATTAATTATTAGTCTAAAATATAGGGGAATAAAAGAATAAGTAGGCTAGACTTATATACGTATAAGCGCTAAGGGGACGGCAGAAATACCTTAATGCGACTATACTAGAGACTAGCAGCGAGAGGAGGAGAAGGCGTAGCGTTAGGAGAAAGGAAATATAGAGGATAAGAGGAAAAGTAGCGAGAGAAATAGCCTTTTATAGTTGAGGTTAAGGGGCAGTCTTAGCTTGGCCAGAGTTAACAAGCAAGGGCGCCTTAAGAAATTATATCATGGTGCCAATCCTAAATGCAACCCCCACCCATTCCGACGCGCTAAATCGCCAACCTTCTACTCCTCCTCCCGCTTTTCTATAAGGTGGCAGCGGCTATAGGGTTAGTATATCTACTATAAAGACTAATCTCGTCTAAGAATAGCGTTTAAAATCTAGGGTAAATAATAGATTAGTTAGTTAGACACTAGGATTTTGCTACCCCTTTAAAGCCCTTATATATTTAACATTAACTACTACTTTAATACTTATAGACCTTATCGTAGTGCCACCCCCTAGCTGTAGCTGTGAGAATCTTATCGGCTAGGGAATTTCAGGCACTATATATTGCGACGAACTTTAAAACAAGGTTATTAAAGCTCCAAACAACGCAAATTCTTAACGCTTTATTAAACTCCCCTATAGGAACTAATATCCTATAGCTTCCGTTCTCCTATTCCTAGATTTATAAGCAATTTACCTACGCTACAGCCTACTGTATAGGCTTTATTATTACAAAAGCAAAATTAATAGAGAGACATCCTCCTTATAAAGGTAGCTCCTATATTAGCTAAGTAAAACTTAAAGACAATATCTGCCTGGCTAAGTCTTTATCCTTACAACACTGCAGCTTACACTTTACCTATTCTATAGCTTCCTCTCTATTTTTATCTTTTTAATTATATCTAATAGTACGTTACCTAGCTTCTGCGACCCATTTAAAAGAAAAATCCTAAGTAGGGTAAACCGTCTCCCATATAGGGGGGAAGTACTTAAAGTAAAATAGAAACTAATTATATCTAAGACCTATAAAACTGTTAACATATAAAAAGCCATATTATTTATAATATTTACTTTAACCTGCTTAAGTTAGTTATTAAAGGAGACCTATTTAAAGAATTTTTAAAAAGATAGAGCTTTTCTTATCTGTTGGTTATATAAAGGGATATCACGTAGCTACGGTTCGTAGATAGTATGATAATTATTATTCTGTTTTAATGGTTGAAGAAAGGGGTGAGGAACTTAAGGTTCCTCACCACGCTAGTGCCGCGGCGGCACGTGACGGCAACTTGCCGCACGTAACGGCAACTTGCCACATATAGTGGCAATATGCCTTATATAGTAACCACTTGCCTTTATTCCCAACACTAGCAACTCTTCTTTTGTAGTTGCTATCTATATATATATATACCGCTTAACTAGCGTAATAAATATTAATTCTCCTTACTTACTATTGCCATTGTAATATAAGTCTCGCTATCCTA
>Ga0307515_10015740_pt1 | contig 13915 bp, 14 predicted proteins | sample 17_EM_MG_FD_194513 | JGI IMG/M metagenome (GOLD analysis project Ga0307515, IMG submission 194513) | Populus trichocarpa ectomycorrhiza microbial communities from riparian zone in the Pacific Northwest, United States - 17_EM | ecosystem: Host-associated > Plants > Roots > Unclassified | place... | reverse complement strand
TAGCCTCACAAGCAACTCACCACACCAAGCCCTCTCCCCTCTCCTCATAAGGTAAGGTTAGAGTACCATGTAGTATATAGAATATACTCTGCGCTGCTCAACATACTTCACTTCAGTTCCAGATCTCTATGCCCTTGAGGAGATGTATCAACAACCCGGAGTTGATGGATGCAGTCAGGAATGTTGAAGATCTGGCCGCTATGGTTCTTTGGCTGGAAAATTCATGGCTGAAGTACAAGGACTTGATCCCTCAGGCTCAAGAGCAGTTAGTGACAGTTATGAAGGAGGTTACTTAGGGTAGGAGGAGGGTGGACCTGGATATGTATCTGTCAGTGATGGACTCAGAGTTGAGGACGCATTGACTCAGTACAACACATGGTCCACTGACAGGGCAGCCCTTGCTCTCAGGACAAAGATTGACAACCTTCAACAGGCAAGGGTTTCCTCAGTTGCTCTCAAGAGGGGTTAACTTTGATCTTACTCGACTGTGTTGATGGCTTGTGCTTTTCATCTGTCTCTCTGTGTGTTTGTTTCATTTTTTATCTGTCTCATCTTTGTTGTCGTTGTTTGGTCTACTCCCCTGTTTCTGTTCAAGGTTTTTGCATTCTAAACAGATTATCATGGGTGTGGATCTCCCCTGAGGTGTTGCTCTAATACTTATATACTTTGCTCATTGCATGCAAATGTTTTATGGCCAATCTCTCTTACCTTTATGGTGAGTTGTATAATATGAATTGTGGGCAAGGTGTATATCAAGCACTGAGATTGTTGGTACATAGAACAAGGTATGAGTGAACAAAATACATAAAGTACAGATCATGACTGGGGAAATACATGGTTGAAGTCTAGAATCAATACCACTCCTGAATTGTACCTAGCAATCAGATAACCACCACCACATTGTATATCAATGGGTTTTGCAAACCTCCCAGACAGCTGAAAAACCACCTTTCCAGTAACTGTGTCCCTGATCCTAGATTGACTGACATCACACACCATGGGACCACCAACATGGAGTGTGGGTATACTGGGTAGTTGAACAGGAGATGAGCCTGGGGTCCCAAAGTCCCACCCCTGGTATTCTGAGTGGGGGTAGTGAATCCAAGCTTTTAACCCATCCACTGTAAGTGATCGTTGAGGTCCCACTGCCTCCACCTCCACCACACCCACACTCTCTCCTGACCATATAGACCAGGCTTTAATAGAAGTCCAGTATAGACAGAAAATTGTTGACCCATCCCCAGATATCCTGAGATCATCAAGTCTATCCCCAGGGGCATCCACAGTTTGGAGGAATTCCCCTTTCTCAGGATCCCAGATGTGAATCTTCTCCTCTGCATGCCAAACAATGATCAATCTGCCATCAATCAGCTGACTATCTCCATAGTAGAAGTCATCAGCTGGGGCTTGGAAAGATGTCCTGCAGATACCAGTTGAGATATCCCAGATTTGTACCACCCCATTTAAATCATTTGTGATAGTGATGCCATATCTGGGTTGCAAAGTAATAGACTTGATTGGAGCTGAGGTGAGGGGTATGGACTGTGTATTAGCCTCAACTGGGTCTGTTGATGAGGTATTAATCTGCCAGAACTTGACTGATCTATCATAAGATGCTGAAATAAGGGAGGTGGGAGAGGAAAACACAAGGGAGGAGATATCTCTGGTATGGCCAATGAAGGTGCTAACAAGGCAAGGATCTGGACCAGTGATGTCCCAAACATAGACAGTGACACCAGCAGAAACACCAACAAGCCTGCCATCAGGGGAGAAACAGCAACAGTTGGTGTTACCATTGGGCATGTGTAATTTAGCCACAATTGCTCTGGAAGCAGAGTTTTGAACTGTGACAACTGCTTTATTGCATAAAACAAACTGAGTGCCATCTGGAGAGAAAACAACATGAAAACCATCATATGTAGGTTGGATTTGGTTACCATCAATATCCCACTGCCAGATTTTGCCACCAGATTGTGATAGGAGGTACTGAGGGTTTGTAGGAGAGAAGTAAGCATAGCACACATGATCCTGTTGCTTTATGACATAATAACACTCCCCTGTCTGAATGTCCCACAGATGAATTGTTTTATCACTAGACCCTGAAACAATTCTGGTGCAGTCTGCTGAGATAGAAACAGACCGAACCCAGCTGGTGTGGCCAGAGAAGGTTTTGACAACCCCACCAGTCTGTACATCCCAGAGCTTGACAGTCTTGTCATAGCTTCCAGATACAAGTGATATCCCATCTGGTGAGAAGGCAAGAGATCTCACTTGATCAGTATGCCCAGAAAAAACAGCTGTCTGGCTCCCAGCGATTGCATTGAAGATTATGATGTTGTGACTAAGCCCAAATGCTACAATGTTTTTCCAGTAGGATAGGGCCAGTGGGACACTGTCCAATGAAACTGTATGGGAACACATTCCCCACTCTGTTGGGAGCCCCTTGACCACCTTCACTTGGAGTGAAAGCTCTGTATTGTAGTGCTTTTGAAGCCAAGATGAGGAGGGAGAAAATGGGAGAGCAGAATGGTAGATGTGGGAAGGAGAGTCACAGATAGTGTCAAAGTGCTCTAATAGAAAGTGCTGGCTATCAGCTGTCCACTTGCAGAAAACTCTTGCCTACATAAACATGAACATTGGTCTCAGTGAACAGTTTGCAGAGCACTCACCAAAGTACACCATTGCTCAACATCATTGATGGCATGAACACCAGCACCAAGGCTCCCAGTGAGTGCAAGGACCTCAATCCAATCCAGCAAATGTGTTGTGAAGAATTTGTTGATTGCTTTCTGGACTTCCCCAATACAAGAGCTGTTGCCAGGGATCTCCAGAAGGTGCCTTGTCCAGAAGGAGCATGCATACTCCAGAGCATCTCCAATGTGGTCCTTCCTTTGAGCAGAGAGATCTTTGACCTCACTGAGAACAGCATAGTCATCCAGGTTGCAGATATTCTTCTCTAACCTTTCATCCATCAAGTTGAGGCATGAGAGTAAGATTTCCTCATGATGAACTGCAGGCTCCACAAAAAACCGACCATCCTTGCACCGTGTTGGATCTGTGAGGAAGTCTGGAAATGACTTGTGGAAAGTTTGAACAGGAGTGTCCTCACTTGTTGGGACAAGGAGGAGGGAATGGAAGGAACGAAGAGTGGAGGAGATATCAGATATTTTTAAGAGGTCTGAGAGTGCCCTCACAGAAAGAGGGTTCAACACAAGTAAAACTGCCCCAATTACAATCTTGAAACTGGAATAGAGCTCCTCATCATCTGCATCCACATCATCAACCACTTGCTCCAAAACCTTTGTGTAGAGGAGGTCAATCCCAGACCTTCCTTCATAAACAGTGCTTTGTGGGAGGGAGATGATCCGGTGTAACTGTTTTGTGGGAGCATGGTTCCTGGACATGACAAATTTGACCACAGTTGAAGCGTAGATGAAGAATCCGGCTGCCTTCTTGCACAGAATCTCAATATCAGATGGGTTTGGCCAATCTTTTGTCAAGTTGCAGTCACTTCGGTTTTTGGCAAGGCTGGTGAATTGTGTTTGAAAAAACAGCTCAATATCACTGCCCACTGTTTCAGGCTTGACCTCATGGAGCTTGAGGACCTCTGTGATTGGGGCAAGTGACTCCAAGCGAAATCCAGAGCGAATTCGTGGTTCGGGACGACCAGTGATAAAGAACTTGACATTGGGGATCTCATCCATGCAGCGGGAGAGCACGGAAAGGACAGCGGAGGCAGGTTCTTCATCCTTGCACTCGTCAAGGGCATCAATGATAACGAGAGTCGAAATGCGGGTAGCTTTGAGAGGACCAACAATGAGCTTCTCCATCTGCGAACAGAGAGACTCTTGTCCGACATCAGGGATCGCCTTTAACACGTGGAGCAACTCCTCTCGGAAGAGTGGATAATGATGGGCGAGCTGGAAGGCGAGTGTTGGAAAGATCATCTGAAGGTTGCTCCGATTTGCGAAGTCTCGCGAGCAGAAGAAGCTGGCCCCGAGCTTTCCGTCTGCGAAGGTCCTCTCGGCGAACGTTTGGGCGATTGTTGATTTTCCTGTTCCGGCCAGGCCATTCAACCAGAAAACACGCTGGTCCTGTTCGCCTGTCAACCATCGTTCGACCTCACAGAGGACATCCTTCCTCGTTCCTCTCAGGCACCCCTGTCTGTTCCCACAGCGGTAACCAGCATCCGCGGCGTGATACATCCGGTCGAGAAGGGCCAGATCCGTTGATTCCTATTCATCGGTCAGTCCACGAGGACGAGAGGCAGAAGAGCGAGACCCACTATGATCCGACAACTCTTATTGTAAATGTCTTGCTGCAACGAAGTCTGGTACGAGCGTCAGAGGTGCCGGATGCAGACATTTTATGGATACATACCTGATACTCCATTATCACATCACGGATATCTTCAACCAGACCGCCAAGCTTATCCGCATTCTTGACATTGCTGAAGAAACCCTCAACCTTCCCCTGCTTTGCTAACGGCTCGAGTTCTTCGAGAATATTTCCCAGTTTCCTAACGACCCCCGCTCGTCAGGCTCAACTTGAGACTTCGGAGAGTGTGGACTTACTGTTCCAGTCGCTTTCTCCGTTCCTGTTCCTTGGCGTCACCCTGAGGAACAGGCGCGCAGAGCAATTCAGCGAGCGCCTTGACCCGGGGTGCCAGTGATTCTATCGCTTGCTTATTCGCCTTCGTTCGCTGGTGCGCCTGTAAGCGAAGTGGATGGTGTATGTGAGAGGAGGATCGTACCTCGTAATTTTCCAGGATAAAGCAGAGACCTCCGGCGACCGATTTGAGCGGACCAAAGGCATCTGCGGAGTCTCTCACTCCACGGAGAAGTAATTTGGCCTTGGCGGACGCAGCAGACTTCCAGTTCGACTTGTTCTCGTCCACAGCAGCGCCCCGCCCAACACTCTCGTTGGGACGAAGATCTTCTGGTGCATGATCAGGAACGGTAGAGGTATCTACATTGTTTGGAGGAACAATCAGAGATCGCAACAGAAATAACGATGTTCACATACCGTCAGGTTCCCCACCGCGCGGTGCCGGAGGAGTGGATGGAGGGGGATGGACACCCTCGGCTTCTCCGCTGCGTGTACTTCCCACCACACTCTCAACATCCGGGTCCAACCTCCGGCTGACTTCCCTTTCGTCGACACCTGCAACTCTCCTGTGTTTGTCGTTGTCGCTTCCACCTGCTTGCACAGATTCTGACTGAGGGGCTCGATCCGTCGGGCGGGCTTGCCATCCGTCTGCGTTGGGGCCACCCGCGTCAGCCTCTGTTCTGTCCGGTTTGCGTTTGCTCCCCGTCAATCCGTGCTTAAGTTTCTTCTTTAATTTGGAGAACGAATCTCGCATGTCGTCCATGTCGCTGTTGGATCAGGGCAGATGGTGGTGCGATGGTGAGTGATTGGCCTCGTGGCTTTCATTCGGTTCCATGCTGGCGCTCACCGCGCTTCACCGCGGGCGCAGTGTCCTCACTTTCCATTGAGACGATTCGTCTTCCGTTGTTTTCCTCTCCCCCTTTCGTTTTCAACCGTGAGCAGTTTGTTTACATCGTAGCGTTCTTCCTCTCCCTATCAGTTTCGAATATCAGTTTATACATGTGTGCAGCGTCTCAGAGTCTGGTGCTCGAGTGCTATGGACGAGCGTTCCCGCCATCCTTGTGACTTGATAGGCTGGGACGGATGTCGGGTCCTTTGGTGGGGGGCTGTATTCGGCGGCGGCCGAAGACTAATCACTGATATCCGCGGCTGAGTTTGAACCGGGATAACGGATGAGGACAAAAAGAGTCAGGTCGCAGCCTGCATCGTTTACCGTTCCGCCAACCGGCTGACGAGGATTTTTGCAAGAACGAGAATATAAGGGATCTTGCGAGTGTTGGATATGTTACGCGTAAGCTCCCGGTGCCCAACACTGAACGGGATAAAGCTCTCTCTCGAGGATCTCAAGATCATTTACCCTCATGGCCGCGGCTGGCGGGGGTAGGGCCTATTAGTCCTTTGTCTCCCAGATGGAATGAACGAAGGTGGAGCGCGAAGGCTGATAACACCTTTGTCGAAAAGCGAGAACACCCGACGAAGTCGTAAGCCCTTCAGCGAACAATTTATCGTAGAATTAAAGCTAGGCAAGCATCGACCTTGGGTTTGATCCAGCGTCCTGAGAAATGGGACGCGACGCGACGCGAGCTGCCACCTACCGGGCGAGGCAGCCGTGAGAATATTGCAGAGATACACACCCGCCCGCCCGTCACAGGACCCGTCCGCCACCTGGCAGTCCGTGGCTTCTGGGGGAAACAGGACCCGGAAAAACCTGCCTTGGCCGTGCCAGGTGGCTATTCCTTGCCCCTGCCCCAGTTGCTAGTGGCCGCCAGCCTGGTTTGGTCGCGCACCGGCGATCGCTCCTTTCCCTCCAACCCACCAGCCCCTTCACCCACCGAGTGCCCCCGCATCGATGCCCCCGCTGACGATCCACGGAGAACTACCCAACGCCCACTCAGTGCTCTATCCGTTGTGGCAGGATCGTGTGATTTCCACATCCTCCCTGCCACGCATCCACCCTATTTGTTCCGCCACCCATCCTCTCCGGCCACCTCTGCTGGATATATCTGCCCATCTCGTTCTAAATCGTTCTATGGACCCCGGAACATTGTGCATATGGATCTGGGACACGCCACCGGCCCCGTCGTTTTGGCTGCCATCGGTCATCTTCGGTATGTGCCCCATCCGCTTGATTCATCTCCATCTCCGGTTCACATCTTGTCAACAGGGTGCTGTGTATGGAATGCGTGTTGTTAAGTGGCACATCTACTGCACCTCTGGATGTAAGGGCATGTGGTATACCCGGTATGTGTGCTATCACGATACCGCATGGAGGAGGTATTCACAAGTCTCTCCAAACTCCTTATTGCACGACTCTCCTTCCCAGGCACCTTCCCCACAGCTGTGGAAACATATACGATATGGGAATTCGCGGTACCAAACTTCAAAAAACCCAAAATTTTCATTCGTGCGGGGTAGGTTCGTTATTTGGTGTTCATTCTGCCGTTCTTTCTCTATATAAATCCTTGTGTCTTTTTGCACTCCATCATGGCCATTTTATACACCGGTTTAATAAGCCTTGTGCATAACACCGGTGCAGGTTTTGTTCCACATGTTTGTGCACCACGAGCCTTGGCGCGATCGAGACAGGAGTGCAACCCCTTTCTCCTACCATGTCCATCTAAACTAACTCCTCTAATCCACATTGCCCGCCCACAATTCCTGCGTTTCTTCTCAGTATGGAGGCCCGCAGGCGGCTCACAGTCACAGACGACACATTATCTACGATCGCTGAGAAGCTCGGTTACCCGAAATTACAGGATTGGCAGGTCAACCTGACCAAGAAAATCCTCAGTGGGAAGGATGTCGTATTCACGGCGGGGACCGGATGCGGGAAGACGACGCTGTTATTCGCGCCGCTTCTAGCCTTTCGCCTCGAAGATCCTATGGCGGTGGGATTGAGCGTCACCCCAACAAAAGCCTTAGGTCGCGATCAGGTGCATTATTCATCCTTTTTTTTTTGCCGGCTTACTGACAATATCTCAGGAACGCTCTGCCCTGTTGAAGGGAATACCTGCTATCGCCATTGACGAAGACACTGCCAGCCGTGCCTCTTTGAATGACCACCGAGACCTGGTCAATGAAGCGCTGAGTGGGAAGTACGGACTGGTGATTGTCTCTCCGGAGATGCTGACAAGCGACCGGTTCAAACCGCTGCTCACCGACCCAAAGTTTCGTAACCGACTCCGTCTGGTGTTCATCGACGAGTGCCATTTGGTTGAAGAGCAGGGAGCCGACTTCCGCCCACGCTATAAGGAGATCGGCCAACTTCGCCATCGTCTCCCCTCGTCTGTCCCCTGGGTCGCTGTCAGCGCAACACTTCCCAACGATCGGACCTTTGACAAGGTCATGATCTCCCTCGGCTTTAATCCGGGCTGTTATATTCACGACCATCTCCCCATCGACAACCCCCATATTTGCTACCTCCCTCAGTTCTTCCGCCACCCCTTCTCCGGCACCACGTTCCTCGACATCGCTTGGCTCATCCCATCCAGTGTCACCTCCGCTGCCAATATCACAAAGTCTCTCGTCTTCTGCAACACCATAAACCTCGGCACCCGCGTGTATAGGTTCCTCCATCAGCTCCTTCCCCAGCCACTCTCTTCCAACGAGGTTATCCTCCCATACCATTCACTCATCTCAGACGAAGGCCGTTTGCATGCGATGGAAAGATTCCGATCTGGAACCACCCGGATCATTGTCGCGAGCGACTGTTTCACATGGGGTGTTGATGTTCCTGATATCCGGCAGGTTGTTGTGTTTGACCTTCCGTCCTCGTTCTCGAAGCTCGTCCAGCAGGTGGGGCGCGCTGGTCGGGACAAGCAGCAGGCGTACGCTATCACATATGCCCCACTGTGGGTCAAGGACATCGCTAAGGACCCCGAGGAGCTAACAAAGCATGAGGCTACTGATCTAAAACGCCGCGAAGGGATGTGTCAGGTTCTCCGTACCTGGTTCAACCCACCCCAAAACTCTTGCCCCCGAGGGGTTTTCTGCTTCCTCTTTGGTGACAAACCATCCCACCCCGAAAACTGCTGCATCAAGCACAACAAGGTCCTCCCGAACATGGCACCAGAACAATCCAGAGTGGAAACCTTCTCTCCAAAACGGACCAAGGGTCCGGTACTTCGTTCGGATGGAACTTACGCACCCTTCACCAAGAAAAGTAATCCACTTCGAGACTCCATCTCTAACATGATATCCACTTGGGTACAAAAGGCCTGGGACGAGGTACGCGAGCAAAATTCTCTGCTGCCCCCAACATCTTTTCTCTCACAGGAACTCCAGGACCGCCTGTGCGAGCGTTTCCATGCCATCACCAGTGTTGAGAACCTGTGCACTGTGCTCGCCGGCTGGCCCCGACTTGAACAGTACAAGGCACGGCTCTTCCCCTTTTGTCAGGAGGCACTGAATGGTTTGGATGATCTGCGGAAGGAGGCAAGGGAGAAACGCGAGGCGGGGGATCGGGATAGGCATGAGGTGGAGGAAGGGCATCCAGTCAAGATTCGAATTCGACCTCCAGTCGCATCTGCAGGATCCAAAACCAGAAGGGACGAATCAGGGGGAGGTGGTTCAGAGGATGAAGCACCTCCAAGAAAGAGGAGGCGTCGGGAGCCAAAGCCAGTCACGTAACGCAGAGTAATGTAGTATAGCGAGTACAATCGGTAAAAAATATTGGTTGCGGCAGAACAACATTCAATAACTAAGGCCTGCATCAACGCCAAGGTACTCTCGAAGATATCCAGGGATCGGATCATCGTCTCCGCTATCTCCCCTGAGCTCTCCGTCAAGGGTGCCCTCCCCATCGGAATGATCATCATCTTCAACATCTACATCATCCAAGGCCAGGGATTTCCTGATTTGTCCTCCGCTCCTCAGCTTTTCCATGCCAATTTGAAATACATCTTTAGCCTTGAAGGGCTGGGTGCGACCAGGGTGGAAGGTGAAAATATCGTCCAGCTCATAGCGTGCGGCAAGTGCAAGAATGTCTCCAACCTTACTTGGCTTGTGATGGTAGCCGGTTGAGGCTGAAATCCCAATGACATTCTCGAGTACCGTGCGAAGATGTGAGAATCCTGGGATGTTGAGGGCAACATTTTGAAGAAAAGGAGTATCGAAGGCAGAGTTCCGACTGTTGAAAAAGACCTTGATCCAGAAATTGAGGTGTTCCTGGAGGAGATCCAATTCGTGCCACCTGCCTGCCTGCCCCGATAGATTTACGAGCCAGTTGTTGAGAATCGCCTCGCGTTGTTTATCGTTGAAGACGTGGATAAACATAGCTGCGAGTGCAAGGAGCTCTTTGCCGTAGTTCGATGCACCAGCTCCCCAGAACGAAAACCGCAGGAGCTAAGGATTGCGTCAGCCAAATGGCGTGGTCCGCAACTGTGGTTATCACCTTGATGATTTCCAGAACCCGTCCAACATCGCCATCGATTATCGCGTGGCACAATTCGTAGTACCACAGTGAGTCCCTCATACGCAAAGTGAGGTTAGCCATCTGTCGGTCGCCACTCCAACCATACTTTTCTGTGTTTTCGTGCTGGGGTTCCATTTGACTTCCTGGCTGTCCGTAGATCCCGATCGGCCGGTCAACGTCTCCCAGAGCGGCGTTGTGAGCACCAATGATCATGTATCTGAGGTAAACCTTTCTAGCGAGGTTTGAAAGGTGATCAATGGTGATTGGGGAAAACCTGTCCTTCAGCAGAGCGTTCAGCTCGCTGATAACATTTGGAGCGCTCTCGGCTGCTCCGGTCCTGGCAACGGTTATCCCTTCTGACCGCAGAACAGCACTACTTATCGTGAGCATGGCACACAACCAAACCATCAACAAGGGGAGACGCTCACCGCAGTGCGCCGAGACACAGAGCCTCAAACGTGTCGAAAACAAAGTCACTGTGACTGTAGAAATCACACTTCTTCGGGTTTATGTTCTTCCTGCCCAGGGTGTCGCGATCGGCCTCAAGCCCACAGAGTGTCTTCCCCGTCATCCCTGGCCAGTGGGCGTTGAAAATGGTTCGTAGGGCAGCCCACTTCATATGCCACAGTTGAACCCAGGGTAGGGCCCAGGTAAACCTGTCGTAGGTGGTTGCATCCGTTGTGGTGTAGGCCTTGAGCTTCTTGATCCGGTCAACGGTAAGGAGATCGCCCGCAACAGGAATCAGGAGGTTGTCGAAATCCTCTTTTTTGAGGCCAAGCTGAGATGTGATGTCCTTGAGGACTGCTTGTGCACCAGAGGTAGTTGACTCGTCAATGTCCGATGTCTCGAGTGGATAGTACTGTGATTGTCGGAGTCGAAGGGGATGCTTCTTGAGGTCCTCGGCAAATCGTTTCCGCACCATAGGGGCAAACGCCTCGAGGCATGGAATGTATTTGGCCCATATTGAAAGAAGCGTAGCCTCCCCAATTCCTTGGATGTGATCATTGTCCAGGTCGTTCTCGAGATCCTTGAAGCATAGCTTGGAGCGCAGGTGAAGTCGTTTTGCGAGCTCAGCAGGGTCCATGGCACCTTCCGGAACATCTTCCATGACCAATATTGTTGACGCGGTACCGGTACGCATCCTATTCTTGTTTGCGACTGACTGGTTCCACGCCACATAGTTTCGTTGTATATTGTCGTAAATCCAAACGACCGAGACCTCTCTCTTCCGAATGCGGTCTCCAAGACTTTTGAGGGATTTGCGGACTGAATCGCCAAGCTCGTGGAGTTTGGTGTTGACCGTGGAGTATGCAACTGAGATTCCAAGGCGGGAAAGGAGCCGGTAAATAAAGCGGTTGGCATTGCAGGAGAAGAGAATGATGCTCATGACCTGAGGAAGGAGGGCAATGGATTTGTTCCGCAGATAGAGTAGGATGGAGAGGATAATTGCTGTCCCCTGCTTGCAGCTTGAGTGTGAGTCTCAGTGAGGTGCTGATTGTATACACACCTGCCAGGGATCTCTCCCTTCCTCCTTTATTTTCATTGCAGCCCTCCGTTCTGTGTTAATGGCAATGGTTGAGAGCACCGACCAAATGATTGGAGCTTCTTTCATAGCATGCACTTGCTGGGAGTTGAGAGAGAGTTGTAACAGTGAATCCCAAGACCAGTTACCAGCACCACGGAATGGTGATTCACTGTCTGTTAGGGCATTGGCTTCTTTGTCAATCTCCTCAAGGAGGATTGGTAGCGCAAACCGCAGGAGAATCCCGCGACCAACAGGGTTAGATTTGAGTTCCTTTGAGTAATCATCTTTATGTTCAAATCAGATCAGCAGTGCAGATATTGGAGGGCAAAGACACTACCTGGAGAGATGGTTATATCAGGGCTAATGCAATAGTCAGGGATTATACCATCCCTATTGTCATCCCCCCCCATTGTCTTGTTTGCAGCTATTCCATCAAGAACTGGCTTCAATGAGTCCCACTCCAAAAATGACCGGAGAGTCTGCATAACAGTTTGGTGTGGACCATCAGTGGGACCACCCTGGCCTTTAGGGAACTCAACAAAGAGTTGCCTCATGAAGTCAGGGAATGACCTAAACCCAGCAGATTTGATGTACTGGATGCAATTCCCAAGTTTTTCTGCAAGGAGTTTGTGACTTCGGTCAGATCCCACAGGCATTTTGAGTTGAGTGGTAGGTGAAGGTGGTGTGGGGGAAATAGGAAAAGTGATGTTGAGAGTGAAAGTGAGGGGGGTGGGTGTGAAACCTGATGCAATGTGGTCAGTTAACGTTCTGATGAAAACGTGACCGGTGGGAACCAAACGTGACCAGCAGGAACAAAGAGGCTCTCAGCCAACGGTAATAATGGTAATGACCACATATAATTCCCAATAATCGTACAAATGTATACACGGCAGACTGTCATCGTTGGTGGGAGGGGCAGCCACCGAACATCGGCTGTGATGGGCTGGGAACCGAGTGGGGAGTACAGTTAAAATGGGAATCCGCCCATCATCACAATTGTTTTCATCATCGCCACTGTCTGGAGTCAGAGTCCATTTCCGTTTAGATAGAAGTGTGGGGAACCGGGCCACTTGAGGAGTAGTCTGATTGTGTTTGGCAGAGTTCGCAGGCAGGTATTGCTTGTTCCCGGGTGCCTGGATGGTACGATTGCCGTATCGCGGCTGCCACCAGCCACTCGTGGTCCTCTTTGCTACAGCCAAGACCCCTGAAAAATCCAGTCCCAGTTAATGTTCTCGTAGCCCAGTTCACGTCCGGTTCGGGCAAATTTTCGCAAACGCGAACACCGGACTGGACCGCTATCCTTGATAGCTCCGAACGCGAACGTGACCCCACGTTCAGTTCGCATTCGGGTGTTCTCGTTTCGGTTCGCGTTCAGTTCACGTTCGAACTTTGAATGCATCGGTAGTAAAGCTGCCCTTTGGCATGAATCAGACAGGGCGTTCGGTTCCCGCTGGTCACGTTCGCGTTAGAACTCAAGTTCAGCGGGTTCAGAACCGGACTACGAGAACATTAGTCCCAGTCATCGTCCAAGGGTTCCAAGACACGCTCCCGGACCGGGGGAGATCAAGGAGATCTACGGACTGCCACCCGTCAGAACTGCAACAGTGCTGACTTCAAGTCACTGACCTTCCCCAAGTAACCAACCTTCCCCGAGTCGTCGACCTTCTCCAAGTCGGCGGTATTCCCCGAGTCGAAGATACTCCCCAAGTTGAAGATATTCCCTGAGCCAATGGTATTCCCCCAGCAGACTCATGTACCCCAAGGGAGAGCCTCATCCCGGCATGGTACCAGGTGTTTCTGTGAGGGTAGGTGGGCGTTGAGGATGAGAGGCTTGAAGAGAATGGACAGCGCTCCCCCACGAGTGATGTGCGGGAACTGCCAGTATTGGTTGATCGTCGAGAACAGCGTGGGGAGTTGATGCCGCAAAACCAGCCGTCATTGGATCGGCCAAGTTCCCAGTTTCCCTTCTATCGACAACCCCTATAGCTATGCCACCTCTTTAACCCAAACCACCACAAACTATCCACCATGACCTCCACACCCAACAGTGATACTCGCATCAGTCACTTCAACTTCGCCGCATTCGAGCAGTCGGTGATCACCGCCACTCACCCGGAACAACTCCGGGACATTCTCTGCCTTATCTACGATGAGGTTGAGATTCGTCACAGCGGTGTCCGGTACAAAAACACCGGCTTCGAAGCCGCTACTTACCGCGACCTCCGCACTGTGTTTTATCGCACAGTGAATCAGATGATCGTCATGTGGTCTGACGCGAGGCATTAGCAACGCTTTGTTCGGTACGCACACACCCGCATGGACACCACCCCCCTCATCGTTTTTTTAGCACAGCATCCCTCTGAATAAAA
>Ga0307515_10015738_pt1 | contig 13915 bp, 13 predicted proteins | sample 17_EM_MG_FD_194513 | JGI IMG/M metagenome (GOLD analysis project Ga0307515, IMG submission 194513) | Populus trichocarpa ectomycorrhiza microbial communities from riparian zone in the Pacific Northwest, United States - 17_EM | ecosystem: Host-associated > Plants > Roots > Unclassified | place... | reverse complement strand
GCGAGCGGAGAATGACACAGTCAAGGGGAAATACAAGATACAAATCGGGAAACATCAGAAAGAGTCCATAGTACGGGACACGAGTCATAAAGAGCGGGGGAAGGAACGAGGGGATCGGAAAGGAAGCAGGAGCGGGAGCGGAAGCGGAGGGAGGGTGTCGGAGCGACCAGAGGGAGCGGAGACTGTCGGAATAAGGAGGAAAAGGGGAAAAAAGGGCGATATTATTGCAGTACCCCCCACCAAGGATCAGCGTCCTCGCTGACTATCGACGGACTCTCCTTCGTCTGGCAGGTCGTGCGCGAGCGGCAGGAGGGTCAGTTCGCTTAGGGGCATCCGGATGTCTGCAATAGAAGTCCTCCTCGAGGTCGAAATCATCGTCTCCGTCCTGTAGGAGGCGAGGTCCGGCGTCGGAATCGATGTCTTCGGCGTTTTCCCAAGTGTCGTGTTCCTCCGTAAACCCTTCCCATCGGATCTTGAACTGGAATCGATTTCGGAACCATCGGGAATCAAGGTATTTCTCTATAACCCAGAATTCCTCATCGTTGACCTTGATCGGAGGGGGAGCGGGATTCGCGCGGTTCGGAATCGTGTCGGGAGTTGCTTCAGATAAGACATTGACATGGAAAACGTTGTGAATCTTCCATTGAGCGGGAAGTTCGAGTCGGTATGTCAAATCCGAAAGCTTATCCTTGATTCGGAACGGGCCATGGCGTTTACTAGCGAGTTTCGGGGATGGTTCGTCGGTCGCGAGGTTGGTAGCTTCGAGCCAGACTGAATCTCCGACTTGGAAACCGGGATTGTCGCGTTTCCACTTATCGTAGGCTCGTTTTGAAATCTCCTGTGACCGTTCGATAGCGCGTTTACACTCCTCTTGGGCTTCGTGAATCCGTCGGATCCGCACGTCAGGCTCATCGGATTGGGCTGCTGTCGGGACGTTCGAGAGAGTTGGGTGGTAACCAAAGTTCGCGAAGAATGGAGTTGTATCGATCGACGGGTGATGGTGGTTGATGTACGCAAACTCCGCCATCGGAAGGAGGTCGGCCCAATCGTCCTGACGGTGAGAGCAGAACATGCGGAGATAGGTTTCCATCCACTTGTTGTTGTTTTCGACTTGTCCTTGCGTCTGCGGATGGTAGGCGGTCGAGAAGCGGGGTTCTATACCAAGTCCCTTGTAGAGGCTTTTCGTAAACGCGGCGGTGAAGGTCGATCCTCGGTCCGTTCCATGTACCAGCGGGATTCCATGCAGTTTCCAGATGTGTCGGATGTGCAACTTCATCAAGTCAGGTGCGGAGATATCGGTCGTCGTAGGAATAAAGTGGGCCATCTTAGTCAGTCTGTCGGAGACGACGTAGATGGCATTGAAACCACTCGATTTGGGGAGTTCACCTACGAAATCCGACTGAATCCATTGCCAAGGTCCGTCAGGAGCGGGAATCGGTTGGAGCTTTCCGAATTCCCGCTGGTTCCGATGTTTCGCACGTCTGCAGGTATGGCACCCCTGGACATATCGTTTCACCCAAGCTGCCAAGTCGCGTCGCCAGTAGCTGCGGCCGACGAGCTCAAGGGTGCCCGAAGTTCCTAAGTGGCCAGTGACCAGAGAATCGTGGTAGAGTCCCATAACCTTCTTCCAGAGGTCGTCCGACTCAGGGATCCAAATCCGTCCATCCTTCCTTCCCAATCTGTCATCCCAAACCAGTCCTTCCGGTTTATCCTCCCAGTCCGCAGCGACCCTGCAGGTTTCCGCCAGAATATCCGAGTCCGAAACGGCGAGGGCGGCCACGAAAATCTCTCCAAGACCTTCCCAGTCCGAAGGAGTCATCTCAGCCTCACAGGCAGCCAGCTCAGTGAAGTTCTCGGTGGGAATTAAAGCCTGCGGAACCTCGTCTTCGCCGTCCGCGCGTCGGGACAGTGCATCGGCGGCGGAGTTCTTGTCACCAGGTCGGTAGTGGATTTCGTAATTGTAGTGGGTGAGCAATTCCAACCAACGCATTTGCCGACGATTCAGGATTCGAGGTTTCGCAAAGTACTCCAGATTCTTGTGGTCGGTGAGGATGTGGACCGGGAGACGGGTTCGTTCGAGCCAGTGACGCCAATTTTGGAGACCTTTCACGATCGCAAGGGCTTCCTTGTCAGGGATCCCATAATTCCGCTCTGCCGGATTCATGGATTTTGACATAAAGCCGATCGGATGGTGGCGGCCATCGGTCTGTTTCTGGGAGAGGACAGCACCGTAGGCGTAATTCGAGGCATCGGTCTCCAGGCGGAATTGCGCATCAGGATCGGCGTGAACAAGGACGGGGGCTTGAGAGACACGCCACTTCAGGAGTTCGAAGGCCATCTGCTCGTTCTCGGTCCATTGCCAAGTCTGGTTCTTCTGGAATAGATCGTGGAGTGGTCGTGCGACATTGGAGAAACCAGGAATCCATCGCCGATAGAAGTTCACAAATCCGATGAACTCCCGAACGCCTCGTACCAACGTCGGATTTTGCCATTCAGCGATCACGGAGGTCTTCTTTTCGTCCATTTCGAACCCATGTTGGCTAATATCGACACCAAGAAACTCGATTTTCGGTTTGTGGAATTCGCATTTCTTCGGGTTGCAGAACAGATTAGCTTCCCGAAGGCATTGGAGCGTTTGGCGGACTCCTGCGATGTGATCCTCTAAAGTCCGATGGTGATTGAGCGCATCATCGAGGTAATTCTCGAGGTTCTTGTAAAGTAGCGGGGCGAAGACCTTGTCCATGAGGCGTTGGAAACACGGCGGTGCGTTCGTAAATCCGAAATTCATTACGCGGAGTCGGAAGGGACCGAATGGAGTCATGAACGTGGTTTTCCATTCGTCACCGGGTCGAATGCGGACTTGGTTGTAACCGGATTTCAAGTCGAACTTTGTAAAGATTTCCGATCCGCGGATGCGGTCCATCATCTCGTCGATGCGCGGAAGCGGATAACTGTCCTTGATCGTGATGTCGTTCAGTTTTCGGTAATCGATGACTGGTCGGCGGGTTCCATCCTTTTTCCAAACGAAGAACATCAGAGCGGCGATCGGACAGTTGGAGTCAGCGGGTTCAGCCCAACCGGCATTAAGCATCTCATCGAGGACTTTTCGGCATTCCGCGCGTTCTTCCTGGTTCATATGGTATGGTCGACTTGGCTTTGGGAGCGGTTTCGAGGGGTCGAGGTCGATTGTGAAGTCGGAATCCGGTCGGAAATCTGGGAGAGTAGTGGCGGCTTTCTCTCCGTCGAACCTGTCCATGTAGTCGTGGTAGTACTCAGGGATATCCGTAGCTATTGACTGAAGACGCTCTGGAATGTCGATTGCATAGAGTTCAATTTCCTCAGCAGTGAGCGGGTCTAACTCAGCGTCGGGAATATTTTCGACTGTTTCCGATGTTCGGATAAGAGGACGTTGACTAAAGAATGTACTTGCGGGTGATGCAAGACAATGTTTCTCACAATAGTCCGACGCGAAGGTGACCTTACCGCTCGACCAGTGTATCTGCGGATCGTGCTGCTGAAGCCACGGTAATCCGAGTACAATGTTATGCCCTCCCAGCGGTGCGACGTCAAAGGTGAGGGTCTCGGAATGGTTGCCAACGGCCATCCGGATCTCGACCTGTCGGTCTATGTGCGAAAGGAGACGGCCATTTACATCATTTACAGTGAGCGGGTTGCGGCTTTTAGTGACCAGTTCATTTTGTTCGACAAATCTCGGGTGGATAAAATTCCCCATGGCGCCCGAGTCCACCATGGCTGTCGTCTTGATCGTATCTGCGAGTACGATCGGGGCGGTTAAATGTCTTACTAATTGGTACGGAGTGACAGCCGAAACCAATACTGTATTTTCAGAAGACAATTCCAAACTACATTCCGAAGCAGAGTCCGATACATTATTAAAGTCCGCGGGCGCGACAGGCTCCGTTGGACTATCTAGTTTTTTGACTCATCACGAGTCGGGGTAGCGTCCGAAGGGCAGTCGTCAGTAGCTGGCTCCACTGCTGCGACCTGCGCCTTGGGCTTTTTCGGGCAGTTTGGGCGGATGTGGCCCTTTTCTCCGCATCCGAAACACCTGCCTTCAGTCCGATACTGGAGTCTGTCGGACTCCGAGAGGCGGGTCCCGATACGAGCGGACTCCGCCTTGATTTCGGGGGTGGACTGTCGGGACGCGGTGTCGGATCGCGGTGTCGGAGATGTCGATTCGAAAGTTCGGGGGACGGACTTGGGTTTCGTGTCGCATCGGTCAGGTTCCTGGGCAGCCATCCGTTCTTCGTCAAGAGAGATGGCGACTGATTTGAGGTCCTCGAGCTTGTCGGGTTTGTGTCCGACCAGGTCACGCTTGACCTCGTACTTGAGGCCCATGTAGAACGCGGACGTGATCATTTCCTCGTCGTGGAATTCCGTCTCGAGGATGAGCTCCTCGAAAGCTTCAACATATCGGCGAACCGATCCGGTTTGCTTCAGGCCGGCGTGGAAACGATTGCGGGCCTTCTGCTTCGAATTGAGGTCCGCCCACTTGTTGAGGAAATTCCGCTGGAATAACCTCCAGTTCATAAGGTAGGCGGGGGCGTGGTCTTCGTCCATGGCGAGCTCTAACTGGACGCGCTTCCAGTTTGCGGCTTTATCGGTACAGAGCTGGAGAGCCCACTGGATGCGGATTTCGTCGGAGGCGAATCGTGACGAGTTGAGTGCCATAAAGTTGTTGCACTCGGCGAGGAAAACACGGGCTTTAGAGCATGACCCGTCGAAATGCGAGGGGAGCGCCACCTTCAGGGCTCCGCCACACTCCGTCGGAGCGGGCCCTGAAGAAGTCGACCTAGTCGACAGTGTGGACTCCGAACGCTTTCGTTGGGCATCCTCATAAAGGACCCGGACGTCAGCAAGGAATGAGATGAGGTCGGTAACGTGGGCGAGGTTCTGCGGCTTGTCGTTAAACGAGTCGAGTAAGGCGGGGGTTTCTTCGAGCTTGTCCGCAAGGTCGGGAAAGTCCTGCAGGGCTCCCTCGACGCGGTCTCGGAATCGTGTGACCTGGGCATGAAAAGCGGATATCTCATCCTTCAAGGGTGAGGCCTTGTCCTTCGGGGTCCACCTCGGGGCGACAAACGGGGCCATCGGTGGGTTTGGGTTTTCGAGTTCGGGGTCGGGGTCGGGTTCTGGTTCTGCGATTTACGTTCGCGAACGTTCTGGTCGTGCAAGTGCGCGGCGCCTCGTAGGGTACTCGACGTACTGCGATGAAATCGGTAATTCCGCTAATCTCCGACAGAGATTAATGCGACGGAAGCCGAGAGAATGGAAGGGGAAAGAGTCTTGAGGCTTATCCGTTCGCCGACGGAATTCGGTTCTCCTCTCGTCCACGCGCGCCGGCGGGAATACAATCTCCGAAAGGAAGGGGGAAATGGGTACGACGGCTTACGGGCTTGTCGGACCTAATTCCCAGGCAACTGCCCAAAAGCACAACGGGCGCCCAATCTGTCTCGGCGTAAACGCTCCGACTAGGTACGACACCGAAGGGGCTGACTGAAGCGGGGGTTCGGTCCGGCTGGCTAGCCCGGCGGTGCTGTGGGTGGGAGTTAGCACACGAGGGCGGGGGAATGGACCACGCGGTCTTGAAGTCTGAAGTCCGACGGTAAAGGGCAAGCGGGCGAGCGAGCAAGGGGCGTCGGGATTCTAATCGAGCGGGGCGGGGCGCACAATAACAAACGTCTATAATCGAGACGTCGAGTGAGGGACATTCCCCATCGAGTCTAAGGTTAAATACAACGTCTAAACTACAAACACGCGGCTACGAGACTGCAGGGGGCGGTGGAGTGGAGAGCGGTGAGGTGGGTGGCATCGCATAGTGTAGGTGGCACGAAGTGGACTTTTCCTCGGACAGGAGGACTCTGTGCCTGAAGTGTCCGAGTGCCTGACCTCGGTATCTGAAGTTATAGGTTCCAAGTTTAACATGGATAAAACGGATGTTAAGCCGGTAGGCCCACATGACTTCCAGCTAAAGTGCTATACCCAGCAGAACATGGACGGCCCAACAATACCAGGCGCACACATCCTGCCTCCAGCAGACCCCTTGCGCATACTGGGGGTCTGGGTCGGCAGCAGAGACTTCGCCGCGGATAGGTGGGGGCAAATTGACAAACATATAAAAAGGATCATATCGCAGTGGCGAGCCATCGGCGCGTCTGCGCGGAACAGATCAATTCTAGCCAAGGCCCTCATGCTGTCGAGATGCCATTTCCTGTTGGATGGTAATGGAATCCCGCCAAGCGTGCTCACCAGGATAGGAAATAGGATAATGAGTTTCGTCAGAGGAAAATTCTCTGCGATGGCTTACAAGTCATTGGAGGCTCCTTGGCAGAGGGAGGCCTCAACACTCCCTCCCTCACTACCCGAAAGATGGCGGCTGACTTGAAATTCCTGAGTGACCTGGTCACAGGGGACCAGAAGGTACCCTGGAAACAATGGACCTGGATGGACCTGAAGATGGCTTCAGCCTCCAGCAGGGCAGGCACATACAGCGGGCTTAACCCCTTCCTGCAACAAGCTTATACGAAGCCCTCTCTGCTTCAGAGTAGAGTTTCCCAGGCTTTCATGACTGCTAGGAAATTCGGACTGGACGTTGTATGTGCAGCCCCGTCTTCCGCAGCAAGAATGGGCGCGCCCATCCTGAATCACCCAGCCCTACCAAGGCCTGGTTCACAAAGGTTTGGGAAGCTACTGGACCTCCGAGCGTGTGGGGTATGCAAGGTGATCCACCTTTACGCCCCCCCTGCCCTGAGGGGGACAGGACTAAAGAAGACGGTGTCGGCCATGAAGGAGCTAGTGCACGCTTCGAGCTGGTCGCCGCTGAGGAATTTGGGTGCCGCGGGTGTACACCCTGGTGTTAACGTCTGGCCCAACATGGATGGCCCCCTGGGGTGTATAAGAATCTTTACAGCTCCCAAGTCAATAATTGTAGGACGAGTTGCCAAGGACGCGTATAAGAAGACCAGAGTGCAGGACCACATGGTTGACTACATGCCTGCCACGCCACCAACCGCCAGGAGAGCGGAGTCTATAGTCTACGAGAGAGATATACATGTCTGGACAGATGGGTCCGCGAAAGACAACGGCACAGACATCTGTACCGCCGGTTCCGCGTGGGTATCGGACCTACAGTTCCGGGACACTGTTTCACTAACGGGGGCAATCCTCTCTAATAACGTTGCCGAAGTGGCAGCGGTGGTGCTGTGCCTGATGGCATGGCGGGATGCCCACTTGGTCATCCACACTGACTCTACGTTCGTCCTAGGACTGCTGAAAGGGGGCCTTCTGGCCATGGAAAGGGACGGGTGGGGTGATGCCCCACGGCACTTCAGCAGGGGCCCGCCTGTGCCCCTCCTCCAAACCCTTCTCTATCTTCTGCGAGATAGAACAGGTAGGCTCCGGTTCGAGAAGGCCAAGGCCCACAGTGATGATATCATGAATAACCTCACTGACAAGCTCGCTAACGAGGGGCGTATGAAGGGTAGGGCCCTAGACATAGGGTTGCTAACCATGCCAAACGGATGGATTGACACCGCGCCCGTTCTTTGCCATCAGCCCCTGGACTACCTGACCAAGCTGGTAGTGCGCGCACGAATAGGAGCGCCTGCGAAGACATTGAAGTTCGAAGCTTTCTCTGACAGATGGATGGTCACCATGGGCCATATGTTTGGGGTGGTGCTGGACCCCGAGAACTATATTGGGGGAGTTTGGCGCCTGGCCATCCCTGAGGGGCTGAAGGAGGTGCTCTGGAAAGAAATGAACGGAGCGCAAGTCCTTGGACACAGGTACTATGGTCGAGGGCATGCGAGATCGGATATGGGTAGGTTCTGCCCCTGTGGGGTGGAGATGACCCTGGGGCACGTCCTCATAGGCTGCAATGCCTACAACCTACAGCCGCTTTTGTCGGTCCTACAGAGTGCCCTGGACGCGCTACACCCGGACACCAGCTTCAAGACGCTCTCCCCTGACTCCTGGGGCGCGTCGCCATGGTACCCCCTCCTTGCGTTGAGGAGCTTGGAGGAATTGGCCTATCCTATAGTGAAGGGGCGGAAGAAAATACTCAAGAAGCTAAAGGGGTCGAGACAGCGGCGTGAATGGCTAATAGGCAACTACTACTGGGCCCTATGGAAGTGGCGCATGAAGGAGATCCACGATACAAGCTTTAACTTCCTGCCCGCAAATTGCGTGGCCTCGCTGCAAGACACACTGGCCAAGCCTGTCCCACCACACTTACTGACGCAGATGACTGATGACATGGGTGACAAGGAGCCCGGCGCAGCGCATGCTCACACGTCTGCCCCCCTATTGGGCGACCTCACTAGGCTGCCACCCCCCTTGTCCCACCTCCGGGCGGGCAACGCTGGGAGGCAACTTTCTACCAGAGGTAAAATGATATTGCGCGCCCTCCAGGCGCCGATTGCGAACGAGCGCCCGAGCAGCCTCCCCAGGAGGGAGGCAATACTGCGGGCTCTCACGGATGATGCCTACGCCTAATGTGAGGCTGGGCCTCACACCATTGCAGATATACCTTGACGTCGTCCTCATCACCCTTTCTCCACCCTCTGGGGGCAGGTCCTGACTCCTGTCGTAAGGTGGGGAATAGCGGACCGCGCCTGAGCTCACCTTGGGCAGACGGCGTGGCCCCAGGGAGGGACGTTAAACCTCTTCTGGGCGGTCCGGTAAGGTGCGCCCTGTCAGCCGCAGGCAGGGGTCATCATCACCGATGTCAGACAGGAGGCCCCCTGCAGGTTTAGTGGGTATTCCACGGCCGCTCCGGCTGCTGGCGACCCCCACACTCCTGGCCACTGAAGCCTTGGAGCCTCAGCCCATTTGGGCATGAGTGCCGGGAGACCATCTCACTCATGCTCGTGGTCGTGAGCGGGGCTGTATTGGTGCCTCCAACAGGCAACAGGGTCTTAAACCAGATTCCTGCGGGTGATGGTAGGGAGAGTTCTAGAGAACAGGCGGTGCCGGATGATGGGGCGCCACTTCACAGACCTGTCAGCTGTTGGGGCCGGGAGACCACCTCCCCTCTCTGACTTGTCGTGCAGTCGGCGGCAGAGCCGCCTCCCTGACCCACAAAAAAAAAAAAAAAAAAAGTGGCACGAAGTGGAGGCGGGGGCAATGTGTAAGTGGAATCTACACAGAGGCGGTGATGTGGAGGCTATGCGAACGCGGTGGAACGGAGGTGGAGGCGAAGAGGAATTAGTGGAGCACGCAGGGCGGAGGCGGGTCTATACTATCGGAGCGAGTCTAGTAGCGAGCGGAGAATGACACAGTCAAGGGGAAATACAAGATACAAATCGGGAAACATCAGAAAGAGTCCATAGTACGGGACACGAGTCATAAAGAGCGGGGGAAGGAACGAGGGGATCGGAAAGGAAGCGGGAGCGGGAGCGGAAGCGGAGGGAGGGTGTCGGAGCGACCGGAGGGAGCGGAGACTGTCGGAATAAGGAGGAAAAGGGGAAAAAAGGGCGATATTATCGCACGCGGTCACACTCAGCAAGGCAGAGATGGTGGATAGGTCGGGGATCCCAGACGCCTCCGGGCCAGCGAACCACCTACCACCAAACCGGAAACTCACTTCGGTGGGCGGGCGGTGACGGCATGTTACCCCTGTATTGTCGCTTGCGGGACGAGTAATCCTGTATTGAGGCATCATGTGGGGGGAGGGCTGTCGTTCAGTGGGATCGCGGTTTCCCGCCCCTACTGGCGGCAGTCGGGGGAGTTCCCCATGTCGGTTCGAGAGGACTCATCCTCTGTCGCTGGGGACTTGGTGGGCATACCCACCCGTTCCCTGGTTAAGTTGATTCCACGGTGGCGTCGAGTGATTGTGCTCGGGATTTCTTATGCCGCCTCCACGGAGGGAAAGAGAAAGACGGCTATGATAGAACCCGGGTGCGGGGCTGAGGAGGGCGTCGGGGTCTCCACTCCGTTCCCGCACACCACGAAAGCACACGAGTGCGGCCCCTTGAAAGGCTAGTGGTCTGAATGCACCGAGACCAGTCGCCTGCGGACTTTTGGGTCTCACGGTTTAGGAGTTATTAATAGTCCGCGAGGGCGCCCCTTTTACCGGGCCGGGTATGAGGGTGTGATCGCTCTGGGTGCGCAGGAGGTTGCATAATTATCCGGGACTGGCGTAACTGCCCTCCCTAGTCAGGGATCTTGGGTATGAGGGCATGTTGTGCACTGTGCGCAAGGGGTTTCTAATGGCTGGGGACTGGCTGTAGTGGCCTTCTCTAGCTGGGTCTGCAAGTATGGTGCCGCAGTGATGATGAGTTAACCCCCACCCCCCCCTGGTCGCCTGCTCTAGCCGGGTCTGCAAGTATGGTGCCATGGCAATGATGAGCTGGAGCCCTTTCGCATTCCGCCCAGTGATTGTTAACCCAAGATCCCTGGCGATGATGCGGAAAACCCCCGGTCCCTCCGGGAGCCCCAGGGTGTTTCGCCCAGTGATGCTAAACCAGGTGGTCGGTGACGCCGGACACCGCGAGCACGTGACTCCCCCGCCCTTGAGAGTGCCGGCATGGCCGCATGGCTGGCGTGGGGAGTTTACCGTTCACGTCGTCCCCATTACCCTTCCTGCGCCCTCTGGGAGCGGGTTCTACTCCCGTTGTAAGGCGTGGGATAGTGGTCTCTGCTTGAGCTCTCAATGGGCAGACGGTGGAGACACAGGGAGGGACGTTAAACTACTTCTGGGCGGTCCGGTACGGCGCGCCCTGTCAGTCGCAGACAGGGGTCATCATCGCCAATGTCGGACAGGAGGCCCCCTGCAGGTTTAGTGGGTATTCCATGGCCGCTCCGGTCATTGGCGACCCCCACACTCCCGGCCTCTGAAGTCCAAATGTGGCTGCAGTTCCTGGGATGATCAACACGCGTCCTGCTTGCAGGTCTGGCGAGGAGTCTACCCGGGTCAGCGGGACTGTATTGGTGCCTCCAACAGGCAACGGGGTCTTAAACCAGATTCCTGCGGGTGACAGTAGGGAGAGTTCTAGAGAACAGGCGGTGCCAGATGATGGGGCGCCACTCCATAGAACTGTTGTGTGCAGGGGCCGGGAGACCACTTCCCCTCTCCGACTTTTCTTGGTTTTGGCGGCAGAGCCGCCTCCCTGACCCACAAAAAAAAAAAAAAAAAAAGTGGTAAGAAGCAGAGGCCGGCTATGAACAGTCCGCTTGGTTGCGTGAGAATCTTCACGGCCCCTAAATCGATTATAGCCGGGCGGGTAGTCAAAGACGCATACAAGAAAACTAGAGTAAGGTATCATATGGATGACTACACCCCAGCGGTGCTCCCGTCCCCCCGATATGCGGACCCCATACCCTTTGACAGGGACATACACATCTGGACGGACGGTTCGGCGAAGGACAACGGCACCGACATATGCACCGCGGGCTCGGCGTGGGTCTCTGACATGCAGCTTGAGGATAAGGTGTCCCTCACGGGCGCTACTCTATCCAATAATGTAGCAGAGGTGGCTGCCATTGTGCTATGCCTCAGCGCGTGGAGAGACGCCCACATTGTGATCCACACGGACTCTATGTTTGTTCTGGGCCTAATGAAAGGGGGCCTGCTGGCTATGGAAAGGGATGGGTGGGGAGACGCCCCACAGCATACCTACAAAAAACCACCTACGCCCCTCCTACAGACCCTCCTATATCTGGTAAGAGCTAGAACAGGCAGGCTGCGCTTTGAGAAGGCCAAGGCCCACAGTGACGACGTCATGAACAACAGAGCAGACAAGCTAGCCAACGAGGGCCGCTTAAGAGGAAGAGTCCTAGACCTGGGCTCCCTGACGATACCGGCCGGTTGGGTAGATACTGCCCCAGTCCTGTGTCATCAGCCGCTGGACTACATGACTAAGCTAGTTGTGCGCGCGCGGGTCGGGGCGCCTGCGAAAACCATCAAGTTTGAATCGTTCTCGGACAGGTGGATGGTGTCCATCAGGTTCATGTTCGGAGTGGTATTGGATCCAGGGAACTTTATTAAAAAGGTATGGAGCCTGGCTATCCCGGAAGGACTGAAGGAAGTCCTCTGGAAAGAAATGAACGGCGCGCAGGTCCTCGGCCACAGATACTACGGACGGGGACACATTAAGTCTAACCTTGGAAGACAGTGCCTGTGTGGTACGGAACTTACATTAGGGCACATACTCATAGGCTGCAGCGCCTACAATCTACAGCCCCTGGTGGCGGGGCTGCTGGTAGCCCTGGAGTCTCTTGGCTCGACAACCGGCTTCAAAACGCTCTCCCCGGACGAGTGGGGCCCCTCGCCCTGGTACCCTTTACTGGCCCTGAAGGAGCTGGAGGAGGCTGCTTACCCCATAGTAAAAGGCAGGAAAAAGATACAAAAGGGTCTCCGGAAAACGAGGCAGAAACGCGAATGGATTATAGGAAATTACTACTGGGCCCTCTGGAAATGGCGTATGAAAGAGATCCATGATGAGAGCTTTAAATTCACGCCAGCAAGCTGTGCAGACGCCTTGAGCAGGGTGCTATCTACCCCTGTTCCACCTCACTTACTGACACGTACGAACGAGGAGGAGGACAGTGCCGATCGAAAACCTGGCACCGGATCTGGCCCGAATACCCTCACAGGGGACCTCTCAAGGTTACCTCCCCCTGTGTCGGCCTATGCGAGATCGCGCTCCAAACCGCGTCTTACGGACAGAGGTAAGTCGATCTTGCGGGCTATCACGGCGCCCGGCGCACACGGAGAGACCCGCTGCCTCTCTAGGCAAGAGGCAATCCTGCGGGCTCTCACGGACGATGCCTATGCGTAGGCGTTGGGGTATTTGTCTCCACAATACGACACCCAGCACCACGTCATCCTCATCACCCTTCCCTCACCCTCTGGGGGCAGGTTCTACTCCTGTCGTAAGGTGGGGGATAGTGGGCTGGGCCTGAGCTCACTCTGGGCAGACGGCGCAGCCACAGGGAGGGACGTTAAACCATTTCTGGGCGGTCCGGTAAGGTGCGCCCTGTCAGTCACAGGCAGGGGTCATCACCACTGATGTCGGACAGGAGGCCCCCCGCAGGTTTAGTGGGTATTCCGCGACCGCTCCGGCCGCTGGCGACCCCCACACTCCTGGCCTCTGAAGTCTTGGAGTCTCGGGCTGTTACAACTGGGGTGCCAGGAGACCAGCTCACCCCTTTGTACTGACGCAAGCAGGACTGTATTGGCGCCTCCAACAGGCAACAGGGTCTTAAACCAGATTCCTGCGGGTGATGGTAGGGAGAGTTCTAGAGAACAGGCGGTGCCAGGTGATGGGGCACCGCTCCATGGAACTGTCCTGTGCAGGGGCCGGGAGACCACATCCCCTCTCGGACTTTTCCTGGAATCGGCGGCAGAGCCGCCTCCCTGACCCACAAAAAAAAAAAAAAAAAAAGTGGTAAGAAGCAGAGGCGGGGGTGGTGTGGAGGTGGAAACTACACACGGGCAGTGAGGTGGAGGCTATGCGAATGCGGTGGAACGGAGGTGGAGGCAAAGAGGAAATAGTGGAGCGTGCAGGGCGGAGGGCCCACACTATCGGAGCGAGTCTAGTAGCGAGCGGAGAATGATACAAGTGCGGGGAAATACAGGGAATAAATCAGTGAACACCAGAAAGAGTCCGTAGCACGAGACACGAGTCATAGGGAACGGGGGACGGGACGAGGGGATCGGAAGTGGAGCGGAGATGGGAGCGGAATCGGAGGGCGGTTGTCGGAGCGACCGGAGGGAGCGGAGAACGTCGGAATTAAGAGGAAAAGAGGAGAAAAAGGCGATATTATCGCACTGGGCATGGGTTGCAAACGAACTGGTATTTCAAAGTGCTCAACAGAAGCCAGAAATCACAAGAAATACACTAAAAGAATGGATACACCAAACATGGCCGATCAAAATTAAGTCAGAACATCTCAC
>Ga0307515_10015737_pt1 | contig 13916 bp, 12 predicted proteins | sample 17_EM_MG_FD_194513 | JGI IMG/M metagenome (GOLD analysis project Ga0307515, IMG submission 194513) | Populus trichocarpa ectomycorrhiza microbial communities from riparian zone in the Pacific Northwest, United States - 17_EM | ecosystem: Host-associated > Plants > Roots > Unclassified | place... | reverse complement strand
TGGACAAGTTGCAGAATCAGATGATGGCCAACATCGACAAGGTCTCGCCGGAATCGCTGATGCAATCCTGGTTCACCTTCGATCCCAAGATCGCCGAACGGTTTCAGGACATGTTCGTGACCATGGCCGGCCTCGGCGGCATGGCCAAGAAGGACAAGAAATAGTGGCCGTCGCGGAGGGGGCGCCGGCAGCGGAACGCAAGCTTCGTGCGCCGAGCCTGTTCCTGATGCTGGCCGAGGCCAGGAGCGTGTTCGAGCTGAATTCGAGCCTGCTGCTGTCGCCTTTATTGATGCGGGCCCCGAAGGGTGACGGGCATCCCGTGCTGGCGCTGCCGGGATTTCTCGCCAGCGACCTGTCGATGGCGCCGATGCGGCGCTATCTGAAAGAGCTCGGCTATGACGCTCATTCGTGGAACATGGGCCGCAATCTCGGTGGCGTCGCCAGCAAGCGCGGCGCGTTACGCGACCTGTTGAAGCGAATCCACGAGGACACCGGCCGAAAGGTCAGCATCGTTGGCTGGAGTCTCGGCGGCATTTACGCGCGGGACCTCGCGCTGCAATTGCCGGACATGGTGCGATCGGTGATCACGCTCGGAAGTCCGTTTGCCAACGATGTCACCGCCACCAACGCGACACGCCTGTACGAATTGCTGTCGGGCGAAGGCATCAATGACATTCCGGAGATCAGGGAAGCCATCGCCGGCGACCTGCCGGTGCCCGCGACCTCGATCTATTCCCGTACCGACGGCATCGTGAACTGGCGTACCAGCCTGCTGCGCCCCTCCAATACCGCCGAAAATATCGAGGTGCACCTCGCAAGCCATATCGGCCTCGGCGTCAACCCGGCCGCCTTGTGGGCCGTGGCTGACCGCCTGGCGCAGGCCGAAGGCGAATTTAAGCAATTTGACCGATCAGGGCCGTTTGCCATTGCATATGGGGCCCCGGAAAATGCACTATCCTGACCAATGTCGTTGAGACGCCAGGGGATGCCAAAGCCCCGGCTCAAGGACCGTCTGAACGCAAGAAGCGCCAATAAGGCGTCGCGTGATCTCTTCGGGAGGAAAACATGACTGACGCCAAGAAACTGTCCTCGATGGATGCGTCGTTTCTGTATCTGGAAACGCCGGAAATGCCGATGCATGTCGGAAGCATGGCGATCTTCCGCCTGCCCGAGAACTACAACGGCAACTTCTTCGAAGATTTCAAGGCGATGATCGCCTCGCGGCTGCACCTGGCGCCGATCCTGAAAGCGCGCCTGGAGAAGGCGCCTCTCGACATCGATCATCCGTCCTGGGTCGAGGACGACCAGTTCGACATCGACCGCCACATTTTCCGCGGCAGCCTGCCGGCTCCGTACGATCGCGCGACGTTGGAGCGCATTGTCGGCTGGATGCATGCCAAGCTGCTCAACCGCGCCCGCCCGCTCTGGGAGTTCTATGTCTTCGAGGGCATGAAGGACAACGAGATCGGGCTCTATTCCAAGATGCACCACGCCTGCATCGACGGCGGCGCCGGTGCGGCGCTCACCAACATGATCTACGATCTGACGCCGGTGCCGCGTCAGGTCGAGCCGCCGACCGCGCGAAAGGTCGCCCAGGAGCCGCGCGACATCGCGGCCAATCTGATCGATTCCTATCAGCAGCTCTGGCGCCAGCCCTTCGATTCCTCCGCCGCGCCGAAGAGCCTGGAATTGCCGCGCTCGGGCAAGAGCGATCTCGGATCGATCCTGTTCGACAACGCTATGTTCCAGATCGAGAGCGCGGTGAAATTCGCCGCCAGCGTGCCGACGATGCTCAAGAGTGTTTCCGAAGTGATCGGCAAGATTTCCGATCCGAAGTCGCGCGAGAGCATCGCCAGTATGGTTTCGCCGCCGACCATCCTGAACAAGGCGATCTCGTCGGAGCGCAGCTTTGCCGGCACCTCGATCTCGCTGTCGCGCGCGAAAGCGGTTGCCAAGGCCTCCGGCGGCAAGCTCAACGACGTCGTGCTGGCGCTCTCCTCCGGCGTGGTCCGCCGCTATCTGCTGCAGCAGGGCGCGCTGCCGACCAAGTCGCTGACCGCCGCGGTGCCGATCTCGCTGCGCGAAGAGGGCAACACCGAGGCCAACAACCAGGTGTTCGGCATGATCTGCTCGATCGCCACCAATGTCGCGGATCCCAAGGGAAGGCTGGAGGCGATCATCGCGCAATCCACCAAGTCCAAGGAAATGTCACACCCGCTGCGGGCCCTGATGCCGCAGGTCTCTAACGTCTCGATGCTGGGCGCGCCGATCCTGATGCAGATTCTGGCGCTGCTCTACAGCCGCTCCGATCTTTCGAATGTGCTGCCGCCGGCGGCCAACATCACGGTGTCCAACGTGCCGGGACCGCGACAGACGCTCTATGCGGCGGGCGCGGAATTGCTGCATATCTTCCCGGTGTCGATCTCGACCCATGGGCTGGCGCTCAACATCACCGTGCAGAGCTACCGCGACCAACTCGATTTCGGCTTCATCGCCGGCGCCAACATTATTCCGCATGTTCAGGTTATGTGCGACATGCTTCCGCTGGAGTTCGAAGCGCTGGAGGCGGCCTATGCGCCGCCGCCGAACATCACCAGCGCGGCTGAATAGGGTTTTGCAATGATTGAAATGCCGCCGCTGCAGTTCGCCCAGACGAACGGTATTCGCATGGGCTACTACGATGCGGGACCGAAGACCGATACGCCGCCGCTGATTCTTTGCCACGGCTGGCCGGAGATCGCGTTTTCCTGGCGTCACCAGATCAAGGCGCTGAGCGAGGCCGGGATCCGGGTGATCGCGCCGGACCAGCGCGGCTATGGTGCGACCGACCGGCCCGAGCCGGTTGAAGCCTACGACATGGAGCATTTGACCGGCGACCTCGTCGGGCTGCTCGATCATCTCAAGATCGACAAGGCGATCTTCGTCGGCCACGACTGGGGCGGCTTCATCGTCTGGCAGATGCCGCTCCGCCATCTCGACCGCGTCGCCGGCGTGATCGGCGTCAACACGCCGCATTACGATCGCTTGCCGGCCGACCCGATCGAGCTGTTCCGACAGCGGTTCGGCGACAGCATGTACATCGTGCAGTTTCAGGATCCTGCCCGCGAGCCGGACAAAATCTTCGGGAGCCGCGTCGAGCAGACCTTCGATGCGTTCATGCGCAAGCCGTTGCCGGCGCGCAACGACAACGCGCCCGCCGCTCCGGCAACAGCAGGTGTCGGCGCATCGGCCAAGACCAACCTGGCATTCCCGCAAATGATTGCGGCCTACGATGCCAAGTACGATCCGCGGACGCCGATCCTTTCGCCGGAGGAAAAGAAGGTGTTTGTCGATACCTTCACGAAAACCGGCTTCACCGGCGGCATCAACTGGTACCGCAACTTCTCCCGCAACTGGCAGCGCTCCGAAGGGCTCGACCATACGGTACGGGTGCCGTCGCTGATGATCATGGCCGAGAACGACGCGGTGCTGCCGCCGTCGGCGGCTGACGGTATGGAGAAGATCATTCCCGATCTGGAAAAATATCTGGTGCGCGACAGCGGCCATTGGACACAGCAGGAAAAGCCGGACGAGGTCAGCGCCAAACTGATCGAATGGCGTAGGAAGCGGTTTGGTTAGAGCGCAACATCGGGAGCGAAGTGACAGGAACGGTCATTCCGGGGCGATGCGAAGCATCGAACTATGGTACGCAATTGCGTACCTGAGAATCTCGAGATTCCGGGTCTGGTCCTTCGGACCATCCCGGAATGACGGTCTCTTCGCTTCGCTCGCAATGACGGGGTGAGAGCGTTGCGCGTTGTTCAAGACAATTGAGGCAGGGGATAATATCGCAATGGCGTCACCGAACAAACTTAGTCCGATCCCGCATCCGCCGAAAAAGCCCGTTGTCGGCAACATGCTGTCGCTGGATTCGAACGCACCCGTTCAGGATCTGGTGCGGCTGACCAAGGAGCTCGGACCGATCTTCTGGCTCGACATGATGGGCGCGCCGCTCGTCATCGTCTCCGGTCACGATCTTATTCACGAGCTCTCCGACGAGAAGCGTTTCGACAAGGCGGTTCGCGGCTCATTGCGCCGGGTGCGCGCGGTCGGCGGTGACGGCCTGTTCACGGCCGATACCAATGAACCGAACTGGGGCAAGGCGCACAACATCCTGCTGCAGCCGTTCGGCAACCGCGCGATGACGTCCTATCATCCGAGCATGGTCGATATCGCCGAACAGCTGGTCAAGAAATGGGAGCGGCTCAACGGCGACGAAGAGATCGACGTCGTCCATGACATGACGGCGCTGACGCTGGATACGATCGGCCTCTGCGGCTTCGATTACCGGTTCAATTCGTTCTATCGCCGCGATTACCATCCGTTCGTGGAATCACTGGTGCGCTCGCTTGAGACCATCATGATGACACGTGGCATTCCGCTGGAAGGCCTGTGGCTGCAGAAGCGCCGCAAGGAATTGGCGCAAGATGTCGCCTTCATGAACAAGATGGTCGACGAGATCATCGCCGAGCGCCGCGGCAACGCGGAAGCGGCCGAAGGCAAAAAGGACATGCTCGGCGCCATGATGACCGGCGTCGACCGCGCCACCGGCGAGCAGCTCGATGACGTCAACATCCGCTACCAGATCAACACCTTCCTGATCGCGGGCCACGAGACCACCAGCGGTCTCTTGTCGTGCACGCTTTACGCGTTGCTCAAGCATCCCGATGTGCTGAAGAAGGCTTATGAGGAAGTCGACCGGGTGCTCGGCCCCGACATCGACGCGCGGCCGACCTATCAGCAGGTCACGCAGCTCACTTATGTCACGCAGATACTGAAAGAGGCGCTGCGGCTGTGGCCGCCGGCACCGGCCTATGGCATTGCGCCGCTGCAGGACGAGACCATCGGGGGCGGCAAATACAAGCTGAAGAAGAATACCTTCGTCACCGTGCTTGTCATGGCGCTGCACCGCGATCCCAGCGTCTGGGGACCGAACCCGGATGCGTTCGATCCGGAGAATTTCAGCCGCGAGGCCGAAGCCAATCGCCCCATTAATGCCTGGAAGCCGTTCGGCAATGGCCAGCGCGCCTGCATCGGGCGCGGCTTTGCGATGCATGAGGCGGCGCTGGCGATCGGTATGATCCTGCAGCGCTTCAAGCTGATCGACAATCACCGCTACCAGATGCAGCTGAAAGAGACGCTGACGATCAAGCCCGACGGCTTCAAGATCAAGGTGCGGCCGCGCACGGACAAGGAGCGCGGCGCGTTCGCCGGTCGTGCCGCTGCGGCGGTCGCTGCCTCGAACATTGCGGCGGCGCCGCAGGCCCGGACCCGGCCCGGACACAACACGCCGCTCCTGGTGCTCTATGGTTCCAACCTCGGCACCGCCGAAGAACTCGCTACCCGCGTCGCCGATCTTGCCGAGGTCAATGGCTTTGCAACCAAGCTTGCCCCATTGGATGATTTCGTCGGCAAGCTGCCGGAGCAGGGCGGCGTCCTGATCTTCTGCGCCTCCTATAATGGCGCGGCGCCCGACAACGCCACGCAATTCGTCAAATGGCTGGACAGCGATTTGCCCAAGGATGCGTTCGCAAAGGTTCGCTACGCGGTGTTCGGCTGCGGCAACAGCGATTGGGCCGCGACCTATCAGTCGGTGCCGCGCGGCATCGACGAGAAAATGGCGGCGCATGGCGCGCGCAGCGTGTTTGCGCGTGGCGAGGGCGATGCCCGCAGCGATCTCGATGGCCAGTTCGAAAAATGGTTCGCACTTCTGGGGCCGGCCGCGGCAAAGGAATTCGGGCTTGCGTCGAACATCACGCGCAGCGCCGACGATGCACCGCTCTACGTGATCGAGCCGGTGGCGCCGACCGCAGTTAATACGATCGTGGCGCAGGGCGGCGTTTCGCCGATGAAGGTGCAAGCCAATTCCGAACTGCAGAACAAGTCCGGCGCTAATCCGTCTGATCGTTCGACCCGGCATATCGAGGTGCAATTGCCGCCGGGCATTTCCTATCGCGTCGGCGACCACCTCAGCGTGGTGCCGCGCAACGACCCGGCGCTGGTCGATTCCGTCGCGCGCCGTTTTGGCTTCCTGCCCGCTGACCAGATCCGGCTCGCGGTCGCCGAAGGCCGTCGCGCGCAATTGCCGGTCGGCGACGTCGTCTCGGTTGGGCGGCTCCTGACCGAGTTCGTCGAGTTGCAGCAGATCGCGACCCGCAAGCAGATCCAGATCATGTCGGAGCACACGCGCTGTCCGATGACCAAGCCGAAACTGCTGGCCTATATCGGCGACGACGCGGCATCCACCGAACTTTACCGCAGCGATGTTCTCGGAAAACGCAAATCGGTATTCGACCTGCTGGAGGAATATCCGGCCTGCGAGCTGCCGTTCCACGCCTATCTCGAAATGCTGTCGCTGCTGGCGCCGCGCTATTATTCGATCTCGTCGTCACCGGCAGGCGATCCCTCGCGCTGCAGCGTCACCGTCGGCGTGGTCGAGGCACCAGCGAGTTCCGGGCGCGGCGTCTACAAGGGCGTCTGTTCGAATTATCTCGCCGGCCGCCGCGCCGGCGACACCATCCATGCCACCGTGCGCGAGACCAAGGCCGGCTTCCGCCTGCCGGACGATCCGTCGGTGCCGATCATCATGATCGGACCCGGCACGGGGCTGGCGCCCTTCCGTGGCTTCCTGCAGGAGCGCGCCGACCGCAAGGCCAAGGGCGCAAGCCTGGGTGCGTCGCTGCTGTTCTTTGGCTGCCGCAATCCCGAGCAGGACTATCTCTACGCCGATGAACTGAAGGCGTTCGCCGCTGGCGGCGTCACCGAACTGCACACCGCGTTCTCGCGCGCCGACGGCCCGAAGACCTACGTCCAGCATCAGGTCGCGGCGCAGAAGGATCGCGTCTGGAGCCTGATCGAGAAGGGCGCGATCATCTATGTCTGCGGCGACGGCGGCAAGATGGAACCCGACGTCAAGGCAGCCTTGGTGTCGATCTATCGCGAACGCACCGGTGCGGACGAAGCTGCGGGCCTGCGCTGGATCGACGATCTCGGCGCCAAGAACCGCTACGTGCTGGATGTGTGGGCGGGCGGTTGAATCTTCGTAGGGTGGGCAAAGCGAAGCGTGCCCACCAACTTTGACGTGCGCAAGAATGGTGGGCACGGCGCGATGCGCCTTTGCCCACCCTACGGACCCTTCGCATGCCGCGGCCCCATCGTGCTAAGAACCCCACATGATTCCGTGGGTAAAAATCGATACTGCACCTGTTCCCGGCACTGACGCGGAACTGCGCCTGATGAAGCGTGGCGCCGAGTTCTCCATCATGCTCGGCACCAATGAGCTGATGAACAGCCGCCTCTCCGGCTCTGAGGCCGCGCTCGCAACCCTCGCAGCCAAGAAGCTGGAGGCGAACAAGAAACCGCATTTGCTGATCGGCGGATTGGGCATGGGCTTTACGCTGCGCGCCGCGCTCGCGGTGCTGGAAGCCGGTGCGCGGATCGTGGTCGCAGAACTGGTGCCGGCCGTCGTCACCTGGGGGCGGGGCCCGATGGCGGAGATTTTTGGCGGCAGCCTGAACGATACGCGCGTCAGCATTCAGGAAGTGGACGTCACCGAAATCATCCGCTCTTCCCGGTCGAAATTCGATGCCATTCTGCTCGACGTCGATAACGGTCCGGAAGGGCTGACCCGGAAGGCCAATGACGGGTTGTACAGTTCAGCCGGATTAAGCGCGGCATACACGGCACTGCGGCCCGGCGGCGTTCTCGCCGTCTGGTCGTCCGGACCCAACGCGCCGTTTGCCAAACGCCTGCGCGCTACGGGTTTCGATGTGAATGAGGTTGCCGTGCGGGCCACCGGAAAAGGCGTTGGGGCGCGCCACATCATCTGGATCGCAACACGCGGGTAGTGCGTCACTGCTCCGTGTGCACCTGGTTGATGCCTGGACGATCGCTCAGAACATCGTGTTGTTGTTCGCCGGATTCTCGGGGACCGGCTGGGCGACGTCCCAATGCTCGACGATCTTGCCATTCTCGAGCTTGAAAATGTCGATGATCGCGTTACCCCGGCGCGCCGGGCTCGCGAATGGCGTGGACGTGCACGATGACGTAATCGCCGTCCACGAACGAACGCTTGATTTCGCTGCGGGAGTTCGGGAATTTCTCGCGCAGGAACCCGATGAATTTGCGGAAACCTTCAGGTCCATCCGCAGCATTCGGATTGTGCTGAATGTAACGATTGCCCATCAAGGCGATCGCCGCATCCGCATCCTTCTGGTTGAGCCCTTTCTCATAGAAGTCGAGCACGATCTTGCGGTTGGCTTCCTGTGCCTCGGAGGCGGCAAAGGCGCCGGGAGAGGCGAGGGCTAACAGGATCGCGGCGGCCAGCGCCGCGTGCGGCCGAAAAAACAAATCCATGGTCGGGCTCCTTGTGGCGATATCGGTGTGCCGTCTATAGGGCTCGCCCCCGCCTTTCGGAAGAGGGCACCCGGCGCTCACGAAGTCACCTCGAAGTAACCTGACCTACGCCGCCTTCGCTGCGGCGCCATGGGCGTGCTTGTCGATCGCATCGATGATTTGCGGCCACATCGGGATCGGCAGCGCGTGGCCCATGCCTTCGATCATCAGCAGCTTCGCGCCGGGAATCGAGGCCGCGGTGTCCTTGCCACCCTCGGGCCGCACCAGCGGATCGACGGTGCCGTGAATGACCAAGGTCGGCGCCTTCACCGCACTGAGCCGTTCCTTGCGGCTGCCGGAGGCGAGCACGGCGCGGAGTTGCCGGCCGACGCCAGCCGGATTGAGGCCGCGCTCATAGGTGCGTTCGGCGCGCGAGCGGTCCTTTGCTTCGTCTTCCGGGAACGAGCCGACCCGCAAAACCTTCCAGGTTTTGGCGAACCGCTCGAAATATTCTTCCTTGGTGGCCGGCGGCGGCGCCATCAGCATCGCGGCGGCCTCGCGGGTCGGTGGCGGCACTTTGGGATCGCCTGTCGTCGACATGATCGAGGTCAGCGAGCGCACGCGCGCCGGGAACGAAATCGCGACTTCCTGGGCGATCATGCCGCCCATGGAGGCACCGACCAGATGCGCGGACTTGATGCCGAGCGTGTCCATCAGGCCGACCGTGTCCTTGGCCATGTCGATCAGCTGGTAGGTTGAGGCGACCGGAATTTTCAGGAACCGGAGTTTGAGCAGTTCGAGCGGGCCCAGACGCTTGCCGCCGGTCATGCGGGAGGATTTGCCGATGTCGCGGTTGTCGAACCGGATGACGCGAAAACCGCGTGCTGCCAACTGGCGGCAGAACTCGTCGTCCCAATGGATCATCTGGGCGCCAAGGCCCATGATCAGCAGCAGCGGTTCCGCGCCGGCGTCGCCGAAGATTTCATAGCAAATGTCGATACCGTTGGCGTGGGCGATCTGGGGCGGCTGATGGGCGAGCGTCACGTTGGTTTCCCCTAAGCGGTGGTATACCTTGATGGGGAACGGTATGGCACCGTTTACTGCATCGCAAGAGCTTGCGGTGTCCCAGTAACCATTTCATTCGGTTGACCAACTCGCCACAACGGTGTGGTATGGCGGATAATATTCGAGGCGTGGCAAAGCGCTCGTAACCGAATGGAGGGCGCCTATGGCCGATAAAGGCAATGATCCTGCCGTGATCTGGCAGACGATGATGGGGGAGATGGAGAAGGGGTTCAACTCCTTTGCCAACCAGGCGATGGCTTCGCCCGAATTCTCGAAAGTGATGAATCAGGTCGGCGGCGTCACCGCGGGCGCGCAGAAGCAGCTCGGCGAGTTGATGGAGAAATATCTCGTCAGCATGAATCTGCCGAGCCGGGCGCAACTGGCCGGCATGGCCGAGCGCATCCAGGGACTCGAAGGCCAGCTCAACGAGATCAAGTCGATGCTGCACCAGATCCATCACAATTCGCTGGCACCGGAAGGCGGCTACGGCGCAGCGCGGCCGCCGCGCACCAAACAACCTCCATCGACTGACGGAGAGAAAAAATGAACGCCAGCGCCGGCGTGAAATCCGAGGGCCTCGATCTGACCTCGATCCCGGAGCGGATCCAGTCCGAGGTGCAGCGCGCGATTCAGCGCAGCATCAAGGGCGTCGAATACATCGCCTCGTCGGGGCCGGCGCTGGGCTCGACGCCAAAGGACATCCTGGCGGTCCGCGGCACCATGAATCTCTATCACTACCGCCCGATGGCGGACGAAATCTATCGCATCCCGATCCTGATCGTGATGGCGACCACCAACCGCGGCTACATCCTCGATCTGGTGCCCGGCCAGAGCTTCATCGAGTTTCTCTTGAAGCGCGGCTACGACGTCTACATGCTTGACTGGACCGCGCCGAAGCCGGAAGAAAAATCGCTGGGGATGGAAGACTACGTCCTCGACTTCATCCCGGATTGCATCCGCCGCGTACAGCAGGATTCCGGCGAAACCGACGTCAACGTGATCGGCTATTGCTTCGGCGGCGTGCTGTCGCTGCTGTACGCCTCGATCTTCAACGACGGGCCGATGAAGAATCTGATCTGCTTCACCACGCCGGTCGATTTCCGCGAGATGAAGCTGTTCCATAATTTTTCCGACCGGCGCTATTTCGACGTCGACAAGCTGGTGGACAGCGTTGGCAATGTGCCGGGCGACATGATCATGACGTCGTTCGATATGTTGCGGCCGGCTTCGCGCGCGTTCAGCCAGGTGCAGTTGTGGGACAACATCTGGAACGACGAATACGTCAAGGGTTACCGGATGATGGATCGCTGGGGCTCGGACACCCTGCCATTGGCCGGGGAATATTTCCGAACCACCGTCAAGGACCTGATGTGGGACAACAAGCTGTTCAACGACACCATGTCGGTCGGCGGCCGCGCGGCCAATATCGCCAACATCAAGGTGCCGATCCTGCATGCAGTCGCCGAGCACGATCACATCGTGCCCTATGACGCGGCCAAGCACCTGATCGCCAAGGTCGGGTCATCGGACAAGGAAGAAGTGATGCTGAAGGGCGGTCACGTCAGCCTCGTCGCCGGCGCCAACGCGATCAAGCGGCTGTGGCCGAAACTGGACTCCTGGTTAGGTAAGAGATCAACATGAGTGAAACACGTTCCTATCCGCGCCACGTCAAGACCGACGCCGGCGAGATCGAATTCCGCCTGATGTCCCGCGCCGACGAGGCCGCGGTGCTTGCCTTCGCGCAGAAGCTGCCGACGCATGATTTGCTGTTCCTGCCGCGCAATATCAGCCAGCCGAAGGTGCTGTCGGCCTGGATCAACGAGATCGAGCGCGGCCAGATCACGAGCCTGCTGGCGGTAAAGGGCGACGTGGTGGTCGGCTGCGGCACCCTGGTGCGCGACCCGCAGTCCTGGTCGCCCCATGTCGGCGAGATCCGCATGGTGGTGTCGCAGGACGTGCGCGGGCAGGGCGTCGGCCGGGCGCTGTCGCAGGAGACCTTCAGGCTGGCGCTGGAGGCTGGGCTGGAAAAGCTCTCGGTGCAGATGACCGTCGACCAGCAGGCCGCGATCACGCTGTTCGAGAGCCTCGGCTTCAAGGCCGAGGCCCTGCTGCGCGACCACGTCCGGGACGTCGACGGCAAGAAGCACGACATCGTCGTGCTCGGGCACAATGTGGCGCAGGTCCGGGCCCAGATGGAGGCCTACGGGCTTCCAGGCGCCGTCCAGCACTAAAGAGTGCCGAACGGCATTAGCCTAAAGTGGAACTTTCGCCAGTTCCTTAGGCAAAGCGCTCACCGTTAAGGCTGATCACGGGTTTGTGATATCGCGATGCAACATTGATGTTGCGTCGCACAATTAACTATGGCACAACGATCTCGCCCCGGGCCGAACCGGACGGGGTGAGCCCATAGCTCAAACCCGAGGATGGAGAGACCCAAATGACCACCGAAACCAATTCCGTGCTGAACACCGTCAAGGAAGCCTTCGCGCCCGTCACCGAGGCGTTCACCAAGCTCCAGAACCTGGAAGTTCCGGAAGCCGCCCGTGAGTTCGTGAAGAAGCAGGCCGAGACCGCGAAGGTTCGCGCCGCCGACATGCATGCCGGCTCCGAGAAGGTGACTGCCGCGATCGAGACCGCCGTTGCCGGTTCGGTCTCCGAGGCCGCCAAGATCAGCCGCAACATCCAGCAGGCGTTTTATCAGGACGCGGAAGCGTTCTTCGCCGGCATCGACAAGCTCGCTTCGGCCAAGTCGCTGAGCGAAGCCGCCCAGATCCAGTCGGACATGGTCCGTGCACGTGGCGAACTGTTCGTCTCGCGGGCGAAGGCCACCACCGAATATCTCGGCAAGCTCGTTTCCGAGAGCGCCAAGACCGCGCAGGACAACTTCTCCAAGGTCTACAGCAAGACCGCCTGATCGCGATCAGCCAACTGCCGTTTTGGAAGGCCCGCTTAGGCGGGCCTTCTTTTTGACTGATGCATTCATAGATCAGCGTTGTCTCTCCTCCGTCATTGCGAGGAGCGAAGCGACGAAGCAATCCATCTCACCGTTTGCGCGGCGTGATGGATTGCTTCGCTGCGCTCGCAATGACGGCTATCCTGAAACGGTGCGAATCCATTCTGCGAAAGCCGTCATGACCGTCCCCCGCACATTCGTGATCGACAGCCCCGCCGACGCGCAGCGGGCCGCCGAGCTGCGCCGGGTCAAACTGTTGGCGACGCTGGTGCTGGCGGCGACGTTTGCGATCTTCATTGCGGCCCGGATGTTATTGCCTGTTCACCCCGCGTTCGGCTTTATCGCGGCCTTTGCGGAAGCTGCCACCATCGGCGGGCTCGCCGACTGGTATGCGGTCGTGGCCTTGTTTAGCAGGCCCTTGGGGCTGCCGATCCCGCATACCGCGATCATCCAGAGCAACCAGCACCGCATCGCCGACAAGCTCGGCGAATTCATCGAGGTGCATTTTCTCGAAGCGGGCCCGGTCGAGGCAAAGCTGCGCCAGATCGATTTCGGCGCGTTCATCGCCGACTGGCTGCGCGACCGCAAGCGCAGCGAGGATCTCGCGCGCTTTGCGCTGCGGCTGTTGCCCGAGGCGGTTGCGGCCACGGAGAATTCCGGCCTGATGACCTTCATCAGCCGCCGCATCACCTCGCAATTGATGTCGATCGATCTGGCGCCACTCGCCGCCGGCACGCTGCGCACCTTCGTGAAGGAGGGCCGGCATCAGGGCCTGCTCGACGACATCATGCGCGCGGTGCACCAATCGCTGACGCAGCCCGACACCATGGCCATGATCCGCGAGAAGATCCGCGACGAGTTGCCGACGCTGTTGAAACTCTATCGCGCCGACAAGTTCCTGCTGAACAAGATCGTGGCGTCGGCGAGCGCGTTCTTCGAGGAAGTCCGCAACGATCCCAAGCATCCGTTCCGCGACGAATTCGACCGCATGGTGCTGACCTTCGTCGACCGCCTCGGCAGCGATCCGGCCTATGCCAGCCGCATCGACGGCCTGAAGCGCGATCTCCTGGCGCGGCCCGAGCTTGGTGATCTCGCCCGCAACATCTGGTCGAACACGCGCTCGTTTCTTGAGCGCAGTGCCTCGGGCGAGTCGCAGGTATTGCAGCAGCATCTGGTGCGGATGTTCGTGGAGGCCGGCGAGGCGCTGGCCGCCGACCCCGAGATGCGTGCCGAGATCAACCAGGGTCTGGTTGCCGTGCTGCGCAGCGTCGTCGCCGAACAGAAGAGCGGCGTGTCGACCTTCATCTCCGATCAGGTCAAATCCTGGGATATGGGGCAGCTGATCGCGCTGATCGAAATCAACATCGGCCGCGACCTGCAATACATCCGTTTCAACGGTTCGCTGATCGGCGGGCTTGCAGGACTGGCGCTTTACACGCTCGAATACCTGCTCCGGCTCGTGTGACTAATTAATCACGTCGTCGTTTTAGTGGTTTTTGCTGCAGTGCGTTCTGCTTGAAAGCAG
>Ga0307515_10015736_pt1 | contig 13917 bp, 2 predicted proteins | sample 17_EM_MG_FD_194513 | JGI IMG/M metagenome (GOLD analysis project Ga0307515, IMG submission 194513) | Populus trichocarpa ectomycorrhiza microbial communities from riparian zone in the Pacific Northwest, United States - 17_EM | ecosystem: Host-associated > Plants > Roots > Unclassified | place... | reverse complement strand
ATTAACCAAATTAATTAGACGGATATTATACCTCTAGTAAATAACTTAAAGATATTAGGAATCTTTAAGGATAAAAATAAAGAGGAGGGAGATAGTGTTACAAACGCTTTAAGTATAATATTATAACTACTTAGAGAGGAGTTAGAAGAAGCTAGTTAGTTAATATAAGCACAGTTTAGAATAGAGCCGATAGAACTATATAACGAGGAATAGTAACTAAGGTCACGTGACGTAATCTATATAATCCGTAATAGAGCAGATAGAGCACACGTATATTATATATAAGAAGGATTTTATAGGAGTACGGTTGTATATTTAAGGACCCTTAGTCCCTACCTAGATAGTTCCTTCCTTATAGTAATTCTTAGAATACAATTAAAGTTAATCTATTAGGCAACCGCTCTACTAGTTATTATTACGTTATTAACTTTATCTTGCATTACCTATACACCTAGCCTATTAACGAGCCTATTGTAGTTCCTACTACAAAGTTCCGTTACAGGCGCCGATTAGTTATTAATAATAAATCCTAAGAAATAAGGCCTTTTTTAGCTAGTTAGACAATTCTATAATTAGCAACTAGCTATAACAAACTAAAGAGATACTGCCCTTTAACCACCTATAGTCTCTCAGCTAATTAAGTTAGAAAATACCTATTAAACGACTTAGGAAATAGACCCTAAACTAGAAAAACTTACTAATTAACTCCGGAAGCTTAATCTTAGGATAGTTAAATTAGCAGGCGTTACATTTTTAATACTATTCTTAAATAGGATTTACTAAGATCTAATATAGTATATATAGCTCCTAAATAGGGCGTTAATATAATAAGAATAAATAGACCCATAACTAGTACTAGGTAATAATAGACCGTAGCCGCCCTATAAGGGAGCGCTATAAAAATGATATAAGCCGGGCCTAGGAAGGTATAAAGGGCTAGGGGGCTTTGGCGTATACTAGATATAAAATTAAATATATTATAGATATAGGGGTACCCACCGTTTTATTAATTAATATCTATAGCTCTAAGAGTTAGTTTATTATAGTTCCCTATATATAAATAAAAACAACCGAATATACGCTAGAATATATAAGCGCCTAGGAAATATAATTCTATATTTGCTAAGCAACAATCAGATCTAGTTCCTTAAAGACTAGCTAAGGTAAAACGCGAATATTAATTATAATACGCTAGCGATAGGTATCTAACTAAAGGCAGCTTCCGTAAAGCTTATAGAGGGTAGTAACGCTAAAAGTAAAGAGGAACTTAGTGAGTCCTAAGAAGATATATACCAAGTGGAGTTAATATACGTTAATTTGGCAGGGGCCGCAACCTAGTTATAGCCTATATTATAGGTATATAACCTTAGGAAACCATAAGGAGAAGTAAGGGTAATAAAATAGCCTCTAAAACCATCTAGTCCGCAACTAGTAATGGTTTAAAATATACAACTAAGAGAATATATCCAAATCGCACTACGGCCCCAGTAGCCGGCTCCTCTACCACTATTAAGCAGTAATAGGGTTAATAAAATAAATTATACTAAATAGCTAAGATAGACGGAGCGAATGGCGGACGTAATAATAATAGTTAAAGTATTACAACTAAAGCTAGTTAGGATAATAGACATATTAAAAGGAAACGTCTTAAGCCTAATAGTAATGGCGGACAAGATCTTATTAAAAACCATTAAAGTTACTATTGGTGACTGCCTTATATACATGCCTAAAGTCGTAAGGCTATTCTTTAAGCCTCTCCTATTACCCCTTACAGAGCCTTACTAATAGAAGTAGGAGGACGTTAAGGCATTTATATTATTAGCACACCTAATGTTTTATGCTAATTAAGCCGGCCTAATAACTGCCGAAGTAGACCAGATTAAATAAGAAGTAGGATTTATCCGGTTTTAAAGGCGGTGCCTAAAGGTAGAAGCGCAGATAAGAGACGGAAGGGCTAAATACTTAATTAACTCTAGAGCTAAGCTTAACCTTATTAAGGAAAGCGTAGCCTTATAATATGGCCTGCTAATATTAAGTCTGCCTTTATAGTTATAAGGCGCGCGTTTAACGTTTACAAATAGAACCTAATTTAAGTTTATTAGGCTAGTATATATAGTCCCTATAGTAATAGGTAACGTCTTAATATCTACGACGTTTATTACTGTAGGGGAAATGTTATATAAGGTAATACTTAGTAAGCTATAGTTAGTAAGGGCTAAACTAGTAATAAAACAAACCGCAATAGGCTAGGTATCTTGCATTATTTAATTAAAAGATAGTAGGGTCGAAATAAGGTTCTTAACGTCCTATAAGAATGCGATATTCTTTAAGCTAGATAAAGGTATTAGTATAAACAATAGTTTGGGAAATGTATAACTGGTATAACTACTAGGATTATATCCGGAGTTACTTATAACCTAGCGCATTAAGATAAGGAGGATATTAAGAATAAAGAGGAGAGAAATAAGGTACGGCTCCAATATAGACACTTACTATTTTAGATATCCGCTAGGCAGAGCTATTAGTAGAGGGGGAAGTATAATATTAGATAGAGAGAGCTTAATAGTAAAACATTAAGGGAAGTTCTAAAGAAACACTTAAGAAAGAATCGGAAGCTAGTATTTAATGTAAAGGCTAGGTCCCTTATATATTAAATATTGAAGATAACGGATCTATTTATAATATAAATAAAAAGCTACTAGAGTAAAGCCTAATAAAATACTATAAATATAGCAACTGCGTATAAATAAAAGGTAGATAAAGTATACCTAGTTAATTTATTGGCACTAGACGGAACAGTTATAGGAGGTATAGTAGAATAGTAAGAGGTGGCCTTATATTAGCAGATGGCGTCTATCTAAGGATTACCTCTTAATCTATATAATTATTTCCTTAAGCCGTAATATACTAAGCTGGCCTATAGTATATAACTAAAGCCAGAATAATTAGAGCGTATAATTATAGGAGATATTTAGCTAAGAGAACGAGAGATCCTTAAGGCCATGTTATTTAACTAAGAAGAGGCTTTAGTATAAAAGTTCTCTAAGATAGGTTATGTTAGTAGAGACGTAACTCTACTATTAAAGATTAAAACCGTGCTATATGGGGTATAGTAAGTACCGAACTTTTTAGTACCTAGGGCCCTATAAGGAGAAGTAATAAATATATTATAAGAATGGCTAGCTTAAGGAACTCTGGAATATTATAAAAGCCTATATAAAAATCTATAGTTTGTTATAAGTAAAAAGGAACGTAATAAGTACTAACTAATTAATGCGGCGATGAATATTAACTAAGTAACTGTTAGGGACGCAAATCTGCCGCTATATGCCGATGAATTTTCTAAAGAGTTTATAGGGTATAAGGTTATATCTTTAGTAGACTTCTTCTCTAGCTATAACTAATTAGAGCTTAATATAAAAAGTAAAAACCTAACGGCCTTTGCGACACCTTTAAAACTTCTATAATAAATAACGGTACCTATAGGAGGTATAAATTCCATAGCCTAGTTTATGTAGATAATTACTAAGATTGTAATGGGGCTATCGCACGTTACCTGCTAAATTCTGCCATATTCTGCCGACCTGTGATTGGCTCGCCTAGAGCTAGCGCCTTAGCGGCTTACCCTATATATTTATTTATATCGGTCCTAGTAACCCCTTTTTCCCTTCTTTTTAGCTTAGTATCTTTATAATACAGCATTCTATAAGCTTTGGTTTAGAGGTATTTATACAAGCTGTAATATTATACTAAGCTTACCCTACCCTGCCTGGGAAGGCCTTAATAATATCCTACCCTAGAAAAGGAACTTCGTCTGCAACGACGTATTAACGCGCTATACTTAGACACTAAAAAACAACTTTATATTGCCTGGGAAGGCCTAGATAATATCCTACCTTATAAGCTAGATAGGACTAGACCTATACCCCTAGAATTAAAACTAAAGTGTATAATACTGACGAACTTTAGGAAGCTAACGATGGCACCTAAAGTAAGCTTATTTAAGAGAGCTGCCTTTACCTAAGAGGAACCTAAGATCTAATTAGGATTAGAAATTGAAGATAATAATAATATTGTAGACATACGTAAGCAGATTCGCGCCCTCGTAGCTAGCTAGGAAGCCGATTGTCTTAAAGCGAGAAATATATAAGAGACCCTATAAGAGATCCTAGAAAGCTTTACAGCCCTATAAAATAGCCTAGCTTCCCCTTTTTAAAGCCTTAGCCGACCTGTTTACTTTACTAAATGTAATATACTAAAGAGTATAGATATAATAATAAAGTAATTAAAGTCCGCTAAGCTTCCTAACCCCCTACTACTATCTAATAGGATAGACCCTACCTTTAAGAATGGGAGGATTTAAGTATAAGGAAAGCTCCGCGTTAACTATAACTATTTCATTTCTAAAGAAGCTAAAATGCTCTACCTCTTTGGTTAAACCACTAGGGACGCCTAACGGCACCTTTAAGCTAAGTTTAAGAATGACTTCCCTGTCTGATTTATATCTGTTAATAAGATAATATAGTACCTAGCGGCTATTTATATTAACCTAAACAAAGTACGGGACGCCTAGTATAACTATAATTGCCTAATAATAAAACCGAACTAACCCTTTGCTAGATTTTAGACTTGATTCCTATACCTTGCGGGAGAAGGCTAGGTTCCCCTTAAGAACTACTAATTAGACCTATATAATAAGCTAATAATTTAGCTATAAGAGAAGATTGCTATAACCTTAGATAACCTACCGACTTATAACAAACTCGCAGCTTATTGCCTATTATTGGACTTAGAACCAAAGCGGATTAAAGCCTATCCTAACTAGTAGAAGCGACTTTATAGTAATTAGAACTCGCTAGCTATACCTATAAAAGCTAGAGTAAGAAGATAAGCTATAACTGCTCTTATACTAAAAGCGGTTATAACTACGCACTGGTAAGTGATGCCTAACTAGCTACGTACTACGCTATTAACTAGTATTTGCCGTAATACTCCGATTAACCCTACCTTTACTACGTGCTATAACTATAATAAGGAGGGTTATTTTACCTTGCCCAGAGCTAAATGATATAGGCAATATTAAGGAGATAAAGGAAGGAGAAATGTCCGATAAGTTAGGAAAAGAAGAACCTTAGGGAAAAACTCCCCCTATTGATCTTAAAGAGATTAATCTTAGTTAGTTAATGGGTGGAAAGTATTTTACAGTTCTATATATAGTATTTTAAAATGGATATAGAGTTAATATAACCGCCCTTATTAATACTAAAGTAAATAATATTGCTAAGTTTCTAAATGCAGAAGCTATCTAATTAAAGAAGCCTATCTAGGTAAAAGGCTATAACGGCTAAGCTAGTTAGCCTATTACCTATATCTTAAAGTTATATATTGCTCTTAACGGACGTTACTAATATGGTATCCCCTTTTATATCCTAGACCTAGGGTCCTACAATATAATCCTTAGACGAAAATAGATATCCTATTTTAATATTTAGTTAAATATACAATAAAGACAGTTTGTCTAGCCGAAGGATAGACTAAGGTTGCCCTCCTTTATTAGGGAAATCCGAACTAATTATAAGATACTAGCCGTAAGGGCTGACCTTACCTACTAGCAGAATGTCCTGGCCTATAATTTAGCCTTTACCTAAGAAAACGCCTACCGCGAAGCTAGAAAGAACTTTGTACTAATAAAGATACTCTCCTAAAGCGCTATATTTAAAGAGGACTCTACGTATAAAAGCGGGATAGATAGTGACGTAGACGACGTCTAAATTGCGTAGATTTAACCGGTATGGAAAAGAACGCATTAATAGGATATAAGGGATAACCTCTAAAAGATATAATAGGAGTTAAAAGGAGTAATAATAACGCTAGTGCCCTAGAAGTCTATAAAGTTATATACGCCCCTATTATTATATAACCCCTCTACCATAGATATTACTATAATTAGCGCTATAGCGTTTTACTTTAATATATACCGGAAGGATAATAAGGTCTTTATAATAAGCCTATATAAGATTAACCAAATTATTAATAATAGGGAGGAAAAGCTAGCTAAGGAGACCGATAAGGAACTAGTTAAACGCCTTTTTCCTACTATTTATATAAATTATAAGGATGTATTCTTAAAGGCGGCTTTAGATAAATTACCCCCTTACTAGATATATAATTATAAGATTTAATTAAAAGCTAATAACTTGCTAAGTTATAGCCCCCTTTATTAATAATTAACGGATAAGCTAAAAGTAATAAAGTAGTACTTGATTGATAACCTAGATAAAGGGTTTATTAAGCTAAGTTAAGCCCCTTTTACTTCCCCTATTTTATTTATAAAAAAGCCTAATAAAGGCCTTCGCTTTTATATTAACTATTAAAAGCTAAACGCTATTACTTAAAAGGATTAGTATTCTATCCCTTTAATTAATAAGACCCTTGCATATCTAAGCTAGGTAAAGATCTTTACTAAACTTAATATCCGTTAAGCTTTTTACTAAATTAGGATAGACTCTATATTTAAAGATTTAACTATATTTTATACCTGTTATAGCTCCTATAAATATAAAGTTATTCCCTTTAGACTAATAAACGGACTAGCTATATACCAAAGGTATATAAATAACGTTCTTTTTAATTACCTAGACGAATTCTGCACGGTATACCTAGACGACATTCTTATATACTTAGACGACGAACTTAAGTATTAAATTTATATTAAAAAGGTCCTAAAGAAACTACGGAACGTAGGCTTATAAGTTAATATTAAGAAATATAAGTTTAGGGTAAAACATATAAAGTACCTTAGGTTTATTATAACTATAGAAGGAATTAAGGTTAATTTTAAGAAGGTAGAGGTAATCTGTAACTAGAAGCCCCTTTATATAGTAAAAGGGATCTAGTCCTTTCTTAGCTTTTATAACTTTTACTACTAGTTTATCCATAACTATGGAATTATAGTAAAACCTCTTATTTAACTAACCAGGAAGGATACGCCTTTTATCTTTAATAATAACTATATAGAAGCCTTTAAAGAGATAAAGGATTGGCTTATCTCTTTATTAATCCTTTATTACTATAACCTAGACCTTAAATTAATGCTAGAAATAGATGCCTCTAATAGGGTTATAGTGGGAATCCTATTATAGTTATATCTAGATAGCGAATAGTATCCTATTACCTTTTTTTTTAAAAATAATAAACCTAGCTAAGTATAATTATAAAGTACACAATAAAGAAATGCTAGCTATTATTTAATTACTCTCCTAATAGTGCGTAGAGCTTAAAGGTATAAACTTCTGGATTAAGATATATATAGACTATAAAGCTTTAGAGTACTTTATAACTATAAAGTAGCTTACTAAATAATAAGCTAAATAGGCCGAGATACTCTCCTAATTTTTTTTATAATTATATTTTATTCTAGCAAGTAAAACTCTAAGGCTAATGCCTTAACCCAAAGAGAATAAGATATAGGACCCTAGGATAAGCTAAAGACCTAATATTAGACGCGCGCCCTCCTCTATCCTAAATAGCTTAACCTACAGATTCTTAAGGAGCTAGACTCCTAGTTAAATAAGCTAGTATTAATAGAGGAGACCTTAAATAAACTAATAAGGCTAATTAACTGCCTCCTAACTATAAACCGCACGGTTAACGCCCTAAAGGCCCTCTGCAATTAAGCTATAAAAAGAGACCCCAATTTTAAAGCGGAGGAAGGGTTGCTTCTATACTAAGAGCGGCTTATAGTCCCTAATGTTAATAACCTACGGACTAAACTAATCCGCGAAGCTTATTGCTAAGTTTCTACAGCATACCCTAGTAAGAATAAGACCCGTAAAATTATTAACTACTACTACTACTAGCTAAGAATAGTTATAGATATTAATTAATATATATAAAACTGCGAAGACTATAGGAGAGCTATAATCCTATAGGATAAGACCCTAGGACTACTTAAGCCACTCCTAATACTAGAGCGCCCTTAGTAGTATATTTTTATAGACTTTTACAAACTACTTAGGGACCGTGACGGATATAATATAGTTATAGTTATAGTTAACCGCTTTAGCAAACGCCTGTTCTTAATTCCCTATTATAAGAACATTAATGCTAAAGAGGCAGCCTGGCTATATATCTATTATATTTACTAAATTTACGGACTATTAGATACTATTATATCTAATTATAGGCTATAGTTTATATTGGCCTTCTAGAATAAGTTGCTTAAATCCTAGGTATTAAGCTAAAGCTTTCTATAGCTTATTACCCCTAAATAGACGGTTAGATAAAGATTATAAATTAGTACCTAGATTAAAGGCTTAGGCCCTTTATTAACTATTTCTAGGATAACTAGTTTAAACTATTACCCTTAATAGACTACGCCTAAGCAACCTTACCCCATAACTTTATAGGGTTTGCCCTAATTTAGCTAGAAATAGAATACTTATCCCGTATAAGCTTTAACTAGAAAAGGCTAGAAGAACCTTAAACTATATAAGAGAAGCTATTTTATGCTAAGGCCTAATAGTATGCTAAACGCTTAAAGAAAGCTTAGATAATAGCCTATAAGAACCTAGAAAAAGCTTAAAGGTTAATATAATAGCAGGTAAATAAACACTGTTAAAAGCCTAACTTTACCCCTAGTAATATAGTCTAGGTTATAATAAGAAATTAAAAGACTAAACGACCTAGCCGTAAGCTAGATTACTAGATAGTAGGACCGTATAAGGTTCTTAAGAAGATAGGCAACTCGTATAAGGTAAAGCTCCTAGATTTAATTAGGGTTTACCCTATTTTCCTGCTAGATAAGTTACGGAAAGCTATAAACGACCTATTACCTAAATAAAAGAATAAGCCTCCCCTACTAGTTTAAGTAAACGGTAATAATAAATGGGAAGTTAATAAAATACTGGCCTATAAGATAGTACGGGGAATGCTAAAATACTATACCTAATAAAAGGGCTACGATCTAGACCTAACCTAGTGTCACAGTGCTGCAATGAAGTAGACTAAATAACTACGTTATAGTATAAAGAGGGGAAGAAGGTGGAAAGGGGGTATTGTATATAAATAGTAGGGCTGGCCGCTAAGTCGCTAGTGGTGGGCTAGCTAATAGTAGGAAACAGTACAAAATAGTATGAAACAGTATGCGTTAGGTTAGTGCCGTAATAGTACTCCTTTCCCTTAGATGGTTTAGTCCCTAAACTAAATAAATAACTTAAAAATAGGCAGTGTACGGGGTTGCCTATTTTTTACCGCAAAGATATTAGTTCCGCTTACCGCCCTTAACTAAGCTAATAGCGATTTTCTATACCGGGCATAGAAAATCCTAATTAGTTAGTTTAGTAAGTAAGGTTGGCAGAACTCTATACCGCCACCTAAATCGGTCCGTGTGGCGTTTCTTAGCGAGAATTTAGCTAATTAGACAACTTTAACCGCCGGTTAAAGTTCTATAATATTTTAACTACCACAAATTTTAATACGGTGGTCGGCCGTAACCTTAGCGTGACTTTTCCTTATCTTATACCCAGTCTGGGGGTCCTGGCTTCTTAGGGTATTATTTATAGAAACGCTATATAGCTTATTTATAACCCTTTAGGTCTTCCTCTAGCTGCTAGGTTATATCCTTATAATATTTCTATTTAATCTTATAAGTTAGGCCCTAGGGGTCTTCGTTGTGTATATTAAGGATTTTCTTAAACTCCCATTTGTCTTCTATGTTACCGTTATTATCTCTCTCTACCACTCGTCCTTGTATATTATGGCGCTCTATAGTATTAATATTTACTTAGCCAGGGATTTCTTTAGCAGCTTAGAGGCGGACCTTAAATATATAAAAGGATTTATTTACTTAGATATGGTCCGGGAGGTCTACTATAACTACCCCTTAGTATACTGCAAGTACGGGGTACGGGCCGTCCTATTTGTCGTCCTATTTCTTCTTAGGTCTATTTATCTTTATATTTTCTAAGCTAACTATAACTATATTGCCTTCGTAGAATAACGCGCTCTTATCCCTACGGATATTAGCATTATCTTTATAGCGTTACTGTAAAATCTAGGCTAGGGCCTTAAGCTGTGTTAATATCTGCTTAAAGCGGTTAGCTATAGAGTTTGCGCGGAAGAACTCCTTCTTTACTTATGCTGATAGTGTTAGTAGGCGGGGGCCAGCAGGCTTAATTCTAAGGCGAGGGTTAAAGCTATAGTTTGCAAAAAACGGGGAGATGCCTATACTCTCGTTAACTTAGTTATTTATAGTAAACTTAATAAGCGGTAGGTAATTAACCTAGTTGTCCTATATAAAGCTAACAAAAGTATAGAGGTATTTATTTATGGTAGCGTTAATAATTTTAGTTTAGCTGTCTGTTTTTAGGTATTAGGCTAAGCTTAGTTATAAGATTATCTTAAGGCGTTTACTTAATCGTTGCTAGAAGTCGCTAATAAATTATATACCGCGATTGGAGATAATTGTGCTTAGTATACCGTAGAGCTTATATACGTTATTAATAAAGCTATTAACTAGCTCCTCTATTAAGAGTCCTATTACTAAAACAAAGTATCACATTTTAGTTAGGCGGTCTATAATAACAAGGATATATTTATATACCTTACTATAGCATTAGCATACTAGCAGCGTTATAATATAGTTAATTGAGATATCGGTCTATAGGCGAGCGGGTAATTCTAGTAGCTTTAGGAAACTAGGTAGAGTAGAACGGAGGGTCTTAGTGCGAAAGTATAGGGCACAGTCTTTAACAAAGGTAGCTATAAACTGGGAGATTCTTAGCCACTAGTATGTTCGGTTTAAAAGGTTAAAAGTTTTAACCCGGCTAGGGTAACTAGTGGGGCCACTGCTATAAGAGCGATAGGTAACTTCTAGGTAGAGGTCTAGGGCGTTAGGGATAAAGAGATATTAGCGGAAGTAGATCTGTCCGTTAATAATACTATATTCTAACTTATTATAACGGAGTAATTTCCTAATCTTCTTTAGCTAATAGCGAGCTTTCTAATTACGCAGGGCTGCTACTATATCTCTTGCGAGTTTGTTCTTCTAGTATCTTAGCTAGATTAACTTATTTAGTAACTTTTCGGCTATTTTGGGGTCTAAAGCGGCTATAAACTCTACGTCGTTAAAGTTATAGGACTTATATAGTAATTCTTCTAAAATTATAGGGTTAACTTTCTAGGGCGGTATAATAACTTAGGCTCGGTAGCGGAGGCGTTTATTATCGGCGTCCTTAGGCCTTATTCCTGGTAGCCAGCTTAGGGCGTTAGGGAGCGTAGCTTTACTACTAGGTCTGTATATAATTATAAAGTTAAACTATAAAAGGAACTCTGCCTACCAGACTTAGTGCTAGTTTAGCTGCTTAGTAGTTATAAATGTCTATAGGTTCTTATAGTTGGTAATGATTTTAAACAGCTCCTTAGTCCCTTATAGCTTAGGACACTATTCCTCTAAAGCCTTAATAATAGCTAAGAGTTCTTTGTTATAGATCTTATAGTTATACTTTAGCGCAGAGTGCTTTATAGAAAAGAATGCGACTAGTCTTAATTTTCCGTTATTATTATACTGGGAAAGGACTCTACTAGAAGCCTAATTCGATGCGTTTGTCTCTACTACTATTTTCTTTATATAGTTATAGTATGCTAGTACTAGTGCTAAAGTAAAGGCCCTCTTAAGGGCCTTAAACGATTTAGCTTATTCTAGTCTCCATAGCTATCTAATATCCTTCTTTAGGAGTTTTGTTATAAGTGTAGCAATAGCAGAGTAGCCTTAGATAAATTATTGGTAGAAGTTCGCGAAGCCGAGAAATTGTTATAGTTCTTTAATTAATGTTGGGTCCTTCTATTCCTATAAGGCCTGTACTTTCTTAGGGTCCATAGTTATACTATTAGTTAAAATAATTAAGCCGAGGTATTTTGTTTTAGTAGAGTAGAACTTAGACTTATTAATATTAATCTAAAGTCCAGTATTGCTAAGTCTTTAGATAATTTCATTTACATACTTAGTATGCTCGGCGTATATTTTAAAAAAGATAAGGATGTCGTTAAGGTAGGCAGTGCAGTAGTTATTAAGGGCGTTATATAAAATATAGTTAATATAGTTTTAGAACATAGCGGGTGCGTTATAAAGGCTAAATAGTATAACTAGTATCTTATAGAGTCCGAACTGGGTAATAAATGCTATAAACTACTTATGGCCCTCTATAATCCGAATCCGGTTAAACGCAGTAATTATATTAAGTTTAGTAAAGTATTTAGCACCATAAAGTGCGTTAAGTGTCTTGCGGATTAGTGGCAGTGGGTATTAATTCTTAATAGTAACTATATTTAGGCCTCGGTAGTTATAGCAGATTTATATACCGCCGCTAGGCTTAATAGCGAGGAGGAGTGGTATAGTAGCTAGTGAGGTTAATTCGCGGATAAAACCCTTATCCAGTATCTTATTAATCCACTTCTTTATACACCTAAGTTTAGCAGGTAAGAGTGGTTTATTTTTATAGTATAGGGCCTAGTTTCTAGGGGTAATCTTAATTTTATAGTCCTATAGTTAGTAAGGGGGCAGCTTATCTATATTCTTAGGGAGAAAGTGCTTAATATATTTACTAAACTCCTTTAATAGGCGTTGTAGAATATCTTTATGGGTTAATTCTGGTTTGCTTTTTAGGAATTTTTTAATATTAGTGTCGACTATCTTCTAACGTAAAAGCTCGGGTTTAGTTTTTAAATTTGTCTTAAGGAAGTTATAGAAATAGGGGGGGAGCACTTTATAGGCTTCCTTTATTATATAGTCGCCTTCTACTAGCTAGCGGAAAAACCATTTTAATAGGTTCGGTACTTCTATTAAGCCTATAGGCAGCTCTTTAAGCAGCTATTAGTACTTATCTTATTTAACTAGTTCTACTAGCTCCGCCATATAGATCCTTATTACCTTTACGTCTTTTTATTTATAGAACTAGGTAAAATTAACAGTATAAGTGCATTTAATATTGTCTAGGTTAGGGCATGTCTAGTTCTCTAGTGCTACGGCTAGGCTAGCACGGCTTAGTTAGCCTAGGGGGGCGGAAATAAAGCGGCGGCCTTATACGGTACGCGCGGGAGACGGGTATAAGGTTAGGCGTTACAGTGGCGCGGTTTCTATTATCTGGGTCTTAGTAGTTCTATAGCTAGTCCTTACTATAACGCGAGCTATAGTATGCGTATATAGTATATAGCTTAGTTCCGGGTATTAGGCTAGGCGGCTAGGGTTTAAATAGTGCCTAGGTTAAGGTTATATTCTTAGTAGTAGTGGCGTAAAGCAGACCTTCTTTCTTGGTCTCGGCGGGGCTAGCTAGCCCGTCGTTTTAGTCTTAAGTGCTAGGGTAGTCCAGTCTTCTACTATCTCATTTCTTTGCAGCTATATAGGCTCCCCTTTATTAGGAACATCTTCTACTATTAGGGCTTTATATATAGTTCTAGGCACTAGGCTTAGTAGTGCTAAGTATCCATATAGGGCGTCCCTGCTAATGTCGGTTATCCCCTACGGGAGGTAGTGCCTAGAGCAGTAGTCTAAGTTAAAGCAGATTTTAAGTTTCCTAAAGCTAGGATGGGGCTCGTGCTTCTAAAGCTAGGGTATATTTAGAATAATTAGGGTAATAGGCGAGAGTTTAGTAATAAAAAAGAGCATGGCTTTAGTATAGAGGCCAATTAATATTCGGGCGGTAAAGTAGTCCGTAATAAGTGAAGTTAAGATACTATTTGCGAGGCGTAGTGGCCTAAGTATTAGTAGCTTCTTAGTTATAACGTTATACTTTCTTATAATAGACTCTGCGTTAGTAAATGCTATTATAGTACTACCGGAGTCCACTAGGCTTACTATATTAATATAAACTTAGGGGTATAGGTTATGTAATAAGGAGAGTTAGGTTTAAATAAGGATTA
>Ga0307515_10015735_pt1 | contig 13917 bp, 9 predicted proteins | sample 17_EM_MG_FD_194513 | JGI IMG/M metagenome (GOLD analysis project Ga0307515, IMG submission 194513) | Populus trichocarpa ectomycorrhiza microbial communities from riparian zone in the Pacific Northwest, United States - 17_EM | ecosystem: Host-associated > Plants > Roots > Unclassified | place... | reverse complement strand
TATAGCTTCATTAGGACTTAGTCCCTCCAGTAAGGAAAAAAGAAAATCGCACAGTGTGGAACGTAAGCGTCGAATTCTCTGCTCATTCGGCCAACGAAAAACAATAAGCGCCACTGGAAGATAGAGAAATTACGGTGCTTGTCCGTTGAGTCGAACGCGTTCTGGCTGCTCTCCCCACTTCCGATCGCTCTTGTGGTAAGCGCCACTCGAACGGCCAGCGGACATCTGTGCCCCCCGACTGTGTGTCCACCACATGCGCCTTGGTGATTCGCACCCATGACCTTCGCCACGAAGGCGCAAATATGGTGGATATCATAGCCCTGACGATAGTGGATAACGCTGAATTTTGAGAATTGTCGAGACTCCGAGCCAGCGAGGAAGATAGAGGGTGTCGAACCGGTAATTGACTATTCACCTCTCCAAGGGAGAAGGAAACGTTGCTCGAATATTCGTTTGTATATTTTCCAGTTTGTGCGTGCGACGTGTCGGGCAGATGCGCGATGGAAGTGCTGAGATGATCGAAGAAAGATCGCACGACGTACACAATGAGAATGGCCGTCTCTGGCTCATCCAACCACCTCCCAATCAACCATTGGTGGAATAAGCTGCTCGAGATGCCTCATCAGTCTCGACATGTTCGCCTATTCGATATCGTGTTTCGGATCTGTTCTATGTTGAACAGAACAGCGAGAGCGGGATTAGCGGAACGCAAACGCGATCTCCATTTCCGAGCCAGTTTGTACCATCCAAAGCGTGGATGGGTGTCGAGTGGTCACTGGTTTGCATCCAACGCGGGGCCCATGGACTCCTGGCGGAAACTAGAGCACAGAAGGGGTGTACGACATAATGCGTGGGGCGTATCGGGTGAGTGGGTCTAGTGCAGAGGTTGATCAATTGCCATGTGTGTTCGAGTGGATCGGGTCTGGTATGTGGTAGGGTAAAACATTTTGAGCAGATAAGACGGTAGCTCACTGTTCACGATACCGCGAAATATGACCATATATGGATCGAACGTGGGACGAGGGCCGTATTTGTTTTTAGAATGGCGGCAGCAACTGGCGAAGAGCGGTAGAATGTAAACATAGGGAATAGTATGCACATGGAGAGGTTATATACTTACTTACGGTGCTCCGAGGGAATAAGCAATAGCGACGGCCTGTGCTCACGACATGGCGCGTGTTCGGGTGCGCCGTGATATCAGAGTTGAGTATATCACGAGTGAATTGCCATGGTGTTGTATAAGACGGCCCTGCGGGGTACAGAGGACAGCAGTTGGGTGTTGTAGCGGCGAAGATAGTGGATGGCGGGTCGCCTGCGGGTCGTTCCTTTCCTTCATGCGAGAGAACGCGGTTCACAGAAGAACCTCGTGCAGAAGCAGCAATGGTTGAGGTATGGTTTTAATACGCGCCAGGGAGGTCGGCTGTTCTCGATGATGTCGGGAAGTAGATTGCCTGTGTGAGTTTCCGACACTATGGGCAAGAGATGAGGAGGGAGTATTTCAGCATGAATGCCGTAATTGTCCAGAGCGAGCGACCTACAACACGATCCTATCTCTCCAAGTGCATGCCGTTGGGCAATCGAAAGGCTGGAAAGGCAAGCGTCCTAGTCGAACCAGCACGGCTTGCGAAGTATATCACGTCAATTTATATCTCAAGGAGATGAAGTCCTTTGGCGAATGACTGCGAACATGATCTCGTTGTCGTCACTGTCGGTGTGGATATGGTGGGACCCTTGCTAGCTGAATGGCAGCAGCGAAGTGCGGTTCAGGTGGTCATAGTAAGTGATCAAGGCGCCATCGATAAGTGAGAAATATTAGGTTGATGTTGAATCATTAGTGCTTTGTCTCCACCTGCAGCGTGTTAAGATCAACTGAATTTTCCCTCTCCTCACAATCTCGATAAGTGTGGTAACGATGTCATAAAGGGGTAATACCACAGATGCTATCATGTAGTACTTCTGAGCAGAACTGTGGATGAGATCGTGATTGGGCATTAGACTTTCATACATGTGACTTTGACTCAGCGACTTGCACGTAATAAGCCTGCAGGACCAACTTGACAGGTGGATCGGCCATTCCAATAAACTGGGGAACCGGAGAACATTCTTAGGGGATGGGAAGTGAGGAGGATGGGGTATCGCCGCTTCGAAAAGGGATATGGGACCTGAGCCCGGCAACACCGCCGCAGATGGACGAGAAAGAATTGTGGCATTTTGCAGTGTGAAATGTCCGTCAATAACACAACTCCGTCACCAAATTGGTTTTCAAGCACGCATAGAGTTTCGGACTGATGAGGTGTCACCTCTGTTATCAACCTAGCGTACAAAGTGAAAAGATGTGCGGTCATCTGACCCGGCGGCGGTGACTTACCGGCAACTTCCAACTGGACGCCTGTCACGGGCCGGTCATATCGCGGTCATGGGGCCATCGCCGATTGGACCGAATGGTCAACCCAATTCGCTGGCCCGACCTCCACATTCGAAGCTGGGCTGAGAAACGGCGACAGCGGGACACATGCTTGTAACCACTCATAACAGCAGGAGAAATCCCACTGCGTTCGAAGGCCGGTCGCCATGTCTTCCCGCATGCTACATGACCCTCAAGGCAGTTGAAAGGTGCCAGGTGTATCACATTCTCTTATCGATGATCGATGACCACCCTAGAAGAATGAGGCTGGGAGACGGACCTCTCGATAGTGGTAACTGTACACACACGTAGAGTACTTTCGCGTATCCCCGTACTCAGACTGGCCTAAATAGTCCGTCGAGACACCCATCAGGCCGAAGACCCGCGCATGCAATATAATTGACCTGCGGGTGAGCTGGCGGATGTCGTGTAGCACTCGTTTGTGTTGATTCCGGGTTCATCGGAGCAGTTAGCCGGCCAAAATTGGGACCGTCTTGGCACCTGTTTTATTCCACGAGGCAACCGCGTGAAAGCAGCACCGCGAGGAGAGGCCCCCATACTCGTCGACTACACCTGCGCTGCTTGTTTCACCGCCACCACCATACTGGTCTGTTCCCCAAGTCATTGCCTATTTCGCTCTTGAAACTCTGCACGTCGCACTTGAGTCACTCGATTGCCATTTGGTGCGTGCCACCCATTCAAACTTAACAGTGTCCTCGCCATCACCTCACTCAAAATCAACCCGTCTACGTTAGGATATGTCCGCCAGTAACCACAACCGCCCGCGCTCGACCGTTGCTCGACGTGCCAGGAGACGTAAACGTTTGGTCTCGCCCGAATACGAAGACACTGATACCTACCGCCCACGCCCGACCATTGCTCGCCGTGTGGGACAATGTATGCTTCTGGTCCCCCCTCATGGCAAAACCATTAATGCCTACCTCCCTATGGAGCTTATGCGAGAGATCTTTCTATATTCCATTGAATCGAATCAAATGAAATCTGATCAATTGGCTCCTGTATGTCGCTTCTGGAGGTCTGTTACCACCACAATGCCCCATTTATGGTCCACCTTGAGGGTTGGAACCTGGACCGAGAGGGAGCAGGTTGCCATTTGGTTGCAGAGAGCATATCCGAAGAAGATTGTTATTGATACCCAGGGAGATGGTCAGCCGTCATCCAATACTGTGCCATTTGCAGCACTCCAAGATGCTCTTGCAGTCACTCGCCAGTGGCATGAGCTTACAATTTCCTCATTTCCTTCTGAGAATGTGGCTAGTCAGCTTGGCTTTCAAGTCGCAGGCCAAATGAATGAGTTGAAAGTGCTGCATATAGCAGCTGGATGTGTGAACTCTCCCTCATTTGCTCATTTGCTCAATCTCGTTCCAACTGAAGCTCCACTTTGTGAGCTGAGACTCCATCCTTCATTTGTCGGCTCCCACTTTCTCCAACCGCATTGGTTTCCTGTTTTGCAGAATCTCACAGTGCTTATTGTCAGTGGTAAAGGTATGGACGAGCCATTTGAGCTTCTTCCTACTTTTACCCAGCTTCAGATACTTGAGGCTGATCGTCTTTGTCTCCCATTGCATGGGCCCAATACAAATCTGCCTCTTCTCTGTACTCTCCGGAAGCTGCGGCTCAGAGCCTGTTCAATCCAATGGATGGTTGGGAGGGAGTTTCCGTGCCTTGAGGAATGTGCAATCCTCCTTCCTCGTCATTGGGAGCAAATTCAGCAGCACGGGGTGCAATTGCCATCCTGCAAGAAATTGGCGTATCATGGCTATCCAATGACCACAGCCCAATATTTCGATGTTCCCGAAATGAGAGCAATGGACCTCATATCTCATGATTGCAATGAGCAGAGGGTCTATCAACACCTGCGCCGTCTATGCAGAGTAAATGGAAGGATTTCCAACCTTACTACTCTCCACCTCACATTTCAGTGCAGTGAACAAGTCTTAATGAAGGTAGTGAAGTATTTGATCCCTCTACAAGAGTTGACTCTGTCCATTACCCACCCCTCACCGTCCTTTCAAAACTTTCTTGAGTTACTGGCCGCGAAACCATCTACAGATCAATGGCCTTCAGTGTATTCATCTGACGCAGAGTGGGGGAAATGGTGCTCCTCTCAAACGTGGCATGCCACTGTCCTCCCGCAACTGAAATTCCTGAGCATACAATGCCCCAAAGGCTTTTCTCAGTCTGAGCGCCTTGACAATTTCCCATTCCATAGAGCTATTGGATGGACTAGGGCATATTTGACTCCCCCTTTGAAACTTTTGAAAGTATGGGAGGGGAGAGGGGGCATGGATGACACTGCGGTTGATTACACTTCCACCGACTATCTAGATAGGCACGTTGGAGGATCAAGTAAAGATTATGACACAAAGATTGTCAGAGTAATACTCACACAACGTCTGGCCAGTGTGTTTCCCGAAGCTTCACTGCTTGCACTTTATTCCACTGCCGTCTTTAGGCGGCTCCGCTATCTTAACCTCGACTGCTGCATTAATAGTGAAATCCTTATTTTGCCATACATGGAACAAATCGAGGAGCTGAAAATTACGTGGCGATCCATTCCTGAATATTCCTTGAACGTTGACTTGCCATTGACTCATACTCTCCAGTTGCTTGAACTTCGTGAATCAGCATCTTCTTGGATGCTTGGGAGGACCTTCAAGGCCCTGAGAGAGTTCACGGTTACTGCTCCGCGAGAAGAACCCGAGAACCATTCTAGGCATGAGGGGCTACGGGTGGGCCTGCCTGCCTGCACAACATTGCGGTTGACTCTCTGTTCATTTGAATATCTCACCTTCCTCTCTTGTCCAAATATCCAAATCGTTCGCTTGCACCAACTGTCCCAACGTCCATTCCAGACCTCTGATCTGGCAGCGTTCAATCTATTACATGATTTCTTATTCAATCTTTCCTGTTTGAAACACGTTGATATTTACAATCCCCGAGGTTTGGGGATATATTCCTTGATCGATTTTGTCTTTTGTGGGGCACCGGAGCATGGAGCATGGCGAGAAATCAGGAGTGTGAAAGTAGTACTCTGGTATGATACCATTTCAGAAGCATCTCACCTTTTCGACCAGACGGTTGAACACCAGCCGCGTTATGAGGAATGGTGGAAATCGTTCACAGTCACCCGTGAACTCGAGACAAGAGTCGTAATCAATGCATCCATGTGAATAGTCTTGTACAAATGGTAGATCAGGAGCACTCTTCGCCGTTCAGCCATAATACTACGTTTTGCTCTCAATCGGGTTGTTAGGGACTTTCATTTGGCTTTTGAGAGTACTTTCAGCACACTCTATGATAAGTAACAAGTTTACAACTATTTGCAGTCAATTCATGAACACATCGACCCTTCAAATCATCTACTTGAAGCATGACCGGTCACCTCAGCCATGGGACACAACAAAACTTGGAGCGTTATATCAATCAGGCATAACAAAAGGGAAGCCAACTGGACGACCAAAAAAAAATGAAGGTGAACGCTGGGCGGATGACCAGGATGACAGCACTCAGGACGGATCATCAAGGGGGAAAGGGGTCCATGAGCGACAAGAAGGGGAGCGAAAAAATGCCACATTGACATTAAGACATGCAATGAGTATAAGACGAGCCCAGCCGTACAGTCACAGGTAAGCAGACTGAGTGTTCAAAGAGGATATTCTGAGCGTCCGTCAACGATGAGCAAAGCTAGGAAACAAGAGAGGTTGTATAGCTCGTTCGTACGCAATAGAGTATATCTACGAGCTAACGGGCGAACGTGGGACTGACGGTACGCAGGTCGTGTACCGGGTCGGTAATGGACCCGCGTTCGCCCGTACGGACATCCCCCACATATACACCGTGTAGCATAGCCTCTGTCTTCACTTCATCCGCATACTTCTAGCAACCGGTAAATATCCAGCGAGCATAGGGTGTTTATTTCGAGGCGACTGTAGCGGTGTCGTGGCTCACGACGGCGTACGTGAACGAGGCCATTGCAACAGTCGAGTGACATCTGGTGGGGTCATAGTCGTAGCATAGTCATAGCAGCGTTCGCAATGGTGCTGGTGAATGTGACTTGGGTTGGGGTTGCTGTCGCACTGCGAGTCGCTGGGGTTGTACACGTGCTTGACGGGTTCGACGAGTAGCTTGGTCCTGTTGTCTGTCGTGTACCAATAATAATGGACCGCGTGTGTTGTTTGGAGGAAAGGAAAATTGAGGGCAGGTGGTTGACATAGCGATACCAGCGACGAGTACACATCGACGTCGGTGGTGGCGATGATGAAGGTAGATTCAGGGTGTCATCGGGAAAAGAGCAATGAGAAAGCGCGATGCTATGTGAGCCAAGTTGACGAATGAGAAGGCGATACGCACATGTCGGTGCATGATCAGTTTCGCCATAGATAGCACTCATGGTGCTTGTTGGGCAATGGACTAGTAAACGAGGGTGGTATGGCTATGAGATCGAGTATCAGCGAGATAGACGGTCGAGGAGCACATAGATAAGGTGAGGAATAGGACCGAGCGCGATCGATACACACCAAATAACCTTTTTGGAAACACTGGGCAGTAACGGTGACCGTAGCTGGGGAACTCGTAGCATTCCTCTGGAGAATCGCCATAGTAGCTCGATTGCAAACCCAGGCCATTCGCACTCCTCACTTTCTGCCAGTGAGCCGCGACTGCTGCTCACCGAGCACCGTGCTATCATTCGAATTGCTTTCAACGAGTAGAACGAGGAGCGAAGTGGAGATGAGGGCGAGACCGCTGGCGTGGAGGAAGGGTAAAAGGTCGCCGAGAATGTCAGGGGTGGGGAGTGGTTCGACCTGATCATCGTGGGCGAGAGTAAGAGTGAGCAAGGAGGGCCGTTGTCGAAGATATTACTGTCGGCTGATGAGTGGGGTAATGGTCTTGTTGCCGAGTGCGCAGTGGCATAGCGGGCTGGTCGTCTAGATGAATGGAGTGCTGGCAACAAGTAGTGAGTGTGCAGTAGACGAGATTTGTGGTAGCGAGAGACGAGTGCATCGAGGCAGAGTGGGCAATTAGTCAAAACTACGGAAGACGGTCGCGGCTGGGGGGTAGGGGGTTCACTGCGAGGGGGGAACTAGGGGTACTGAACAAATCACAAAATGCCACGTTGGAGTATGCCGGGCAGCACTCTTGTGTTGTTGAGAGATGACCTTGTATCTTCAGGTCGTGACAGGAGAGCGAGCTGTCGGTACTAGTTAGTCAGGCGGACGAAAGAGGGTAAGGAGAACACGCGCCCAATCTAGAGAGTTGATCAGCTCACATCGCCTAGGCAAGAGAGCACCGCTTGTCCGAGTAGTCGGTATGTCCCTTGCCTCTCTCCACCTGGAAAATGACGACGGAGAAGAGGGAGGCTTCATTCGAATAACCGGTGTGCAACGCGCCGTGTAGCTGTAGTAGACAGTCGCACAATAGAGCTCCTTCACTGGCAGTGGGAGTCTGCCCTAGAGATATGGCGTCTTTAGGGCTTGGTCCCTCCAGTAAGGAAAAAGAAAGTCGCACAATGGTGTCGAATTCTCTGCTCATTCGCCAACGAAAAACAATAAGCGCCACTGGAAAATAGGGAGATGACGGTGATTGTCCGTTGAGTCGAACGCGTTCTGGCTGCTCCTCACTTCCGATTGCTCTTGTGGTAAGCGCCACTCGAACGGCCAGCGGTCATCTATGCCCCCCGACTATGTATCCACAACATGGTCCCCACCTGCGTCTTGGTGATTCGCATCCATGTGCCTCGCCACGAAGGCGCAAACGCGGTGGACACCATAGCCACGACGATAGTGGATACTGTAACACTAAATTTTCGAGAATTGTTGAGACTCCGAGCAGCAGGGAAGATAGGGAATGTTGAACCAGTGATTGACTATTCACCTCTCCACGGGAGAGGAAATATTGTTCGATTGGTCGTTTGTACATTTTCAAGATTGTGCGTGCAACGTGTCGGGTAGATACGCGATAGAAGTGCTGAGTTGAAGACGGATTGCACGACGTACACAATGAGGATCGTCGTCTCTGGTTCATCCGACCACCTCCCAAAGAATCATCGATGGAATAAGCTGCTCGAGATGCCTCATCGGTTTCGACACGTCCTATTCGATGTGGTGTTTCGGATCCGTTCTATGCTGAACAGAACAGTGAGAGCGGGATTAACGGAGCGCAAACTCGATCTCCATAACCGAGCCAGTTTATATCGTCCAAAGCCTGGATGGGTGTCGGGTGGTCGATGGTTTGCACCCAACGCGGGTCCATGGACTCGTGCGCGGAGCTAGAGCACAGAAGGGGCGTACGACATATTGCGTGGGGTGTATCGAGTGGGTGTATTTAGTGTAGAAGTTGATCGATTGCCACGTGTGTTCGAGTGGGTCCCGAAGTGGTGGGTCTGGTACGTGGTATGGTAAAGCATTTTGAGCCGATAGGACAGTAGTTCGCTGTTCACGATACCGCGAAGTGTAGCCATATATGGATCGAATGCGGGACGAGGGCTACTTGTCCTTAGAGAGGGGACGGCAATTGGCGAAGAGCGGTAGAGTGTGAATAGTATGCCCACGGAGAGGACATATACTTACTTATGATGCTCCGAGGGAAGAAGTAATAGCGACAGCCTGTGCTCACGACACGGCGCGTGTTCGGGTGCACCATGGTACCAGACTTGAGTATATCACGAGTGAATTGGTAAGGTCCTGTATAAGACGGCCCTGCGGGTGTTGTAGACGCGAAGAGAGTGGATGGTGGGTCGCCCGCGAGTCGTTCCCTTCCATCATGCGAGAGAATGCGGTTCACAGAAGAACCTCGTGCAAAAGTAGCAATGATTGAGATGTGGATTGATATATGCTAGCGAGGTCGGCTGACTCCAGCCCGGGCTGCTCTCGATGTTGGAAACTAGATTGCCTGTGTGGATTTCCGATAAGACGATGGTCTAGAGATGAGGGGGGAGTATTTTAGCATGAATACTGTAATTGTCCAGAACGAGCGACCCACAACACAATCCTGTCTATCAAAGTCGCAAGGGTGGGCATATCGTTGGGCAATGGAGAGGCTAGCATCTTAGTCGAACCAGCACGGCTCGCGAAGTATATCACGTCGATTTATATCCCAAGGAGATGAAGTCCTTAGGCGAATAGCTGCGTGCGAACATGATCTTTTCGTCGGCACTGCCAGCATGGATGTGGTGGGACTCTTGCTGACTGAGTGCCAGCAGCGAAGTACAGTTCAGGTGGTCATAGTAGCGCCATCGACATAAGAAATATTGGGTTGATGTTAAATTTTGAGTGCTTTGTCTCCACCTGCAGCATCCACCTCAATTTGATTCTCGTCCGATGCGCCCAGCCGGATTCAGCGTTTCAAGGCGCTTGCGGTGAACCCTCATATAGTTGCAACCAGCGCTTCGCTTTCGAGTTCGCTCGGTCCGAGGGCGATGTTAATAAATAACTCACTAGAGTCCACAGGGACTGGATTTCCCTCTCCATACTCTCACAATCTCGCTATCGACTGTGGTAACAAGGTCATAAAGGAGTAATAGAGCTCCCACGCATACCGTTGCCCTGTTTGGTCAGAGCATTGACCCCTGTGTGTGGTGACAAGCTCGGCTGGTTGGCGAGGACATTTAGGAGGTATATTACACCTTTAAAGGGTGAAATAGATGCTGAGTGATAGTCATTGGTTCATGTGCGACCTCGACAGGTAAGCCTCAAGTACGAATAACGGGACGATGCGAACGGCGAGCTTGTGGGCCTGTAGGTGGGCTGACGTCGTAAACGCGTCCATCACGACGAACGATTTCAGCGACGAGGTTGGTTGGGATCTCTCACGGCGGAGGCACAGTCCGATTTCGTGTTCGAGGGACAGGTTGTCCCTTCTCACTGGAGCAACATCTCCTTAGCCCAGGCTCATATATTTCGTCTAGATCAAGGTTCCCTCCTCCATTCCTTGATCCATTCCCTCTTACGTCGACGTTTCTTATATTAAGTCCCCTTCTGTTCCTTCCCGATGCGGATGGCCTGCTTACCATTTGTTTCTCGGCCCACCCTTCGGCCTATTTTCGGCGTACTTGTCAGTTACGTTTACGATGACCGTGTGAGGTAGCACTCCCCTTGGACGAATACCCCAACGGCCCTCCCCTCTCCTGAGCGCAGTCCTGTAATCCCACTTCTCATCTGCATCTCCATTGTCGTTCACCCGTCGACCCTCGCGTCAGTCCATGGCCTATGGGATGTTTGCGTGGAGAGGTTCCTCGCCCTACGGCTCGAAGATCCCTCTGCGGGACGCAAAGGAGGTTCGTGACAACCATCCGCTAATCAAGTTGTGAAGGTGCGGCGGATGCACGAAGAATCCTGTGTGCGGCGTTCCTGGGTGCGTCATTATAAAAATTGTTCCTGTTGAAATCGGTCGTTTGTCCAGGTGCCAAAGACCGTCAAACAGCCTCCCTTCACTTTCACGAACGTATCTTTCCTCGCTAGCTCGAGGTGAGTAGGAGACAAATACCAGTTAAAAATTTCTCAGATGCCTCGATGTATGAATTGAAGTTCGTTGATGAGATCGGCCAAGTTGAGGGTTGAGATATGTTGTTGGCCAATTTAATCTTCGGGCGTTGTAGTTAGCTCATCCATTGTTCTCGCGCATGAGATATTCACCCATCGAGTGCTGGTTTGTTGGTATAGTCACGCATATTACTATTCTCCAGGCCTCGAGTGGCATCTTTCCACCCAGGCTCAACTAGGATCACTCTTGGCCTCCATCTCGCCCGACGAACCCGACTAACTTGTTGACTCGCTCCTATATTCTGCAGTAAACACGCGTAGAACGTCTTTGCAAGATGAATTCGCGTACAAGTGCGACGACTGGCTGTTCGCTTTGATGCCGCTCGCGCCAGTATATCCGCAAGGGTGGATAAGACGAAAACAAGAAAAGGCCAAATACACCGCATGATAGTATTCATCTCGTCACGGACCTGGTGGGGTCGGACGCTGTGAACTGGGCCTCCGAATTGGCTGGGCAACAGAGCCAGGCCTACTATCCGGGGGGCGGCGTGCTGAACATTGATGATTTTGCTCACAGCTCGAGGACAGCTGGTATCATCTGCGTTGTGACCACTACCACTCTGCAAGATCGCGCGCCCGCTTCGACGAGCATCCGCCTATTGGGTCATTGGCTTCAAGTCATTCGCAACTTAGTATCCTCCGTCTTTCGTACCGCGCTGTCAGCACTCTGTCTCTTGCACCCACTGCAATACCCTGTTCACGACCCCCGCGGTCATTCCTCTCATCCACAACCCCACGTTCGTCCCTTGAGCGTCGAAAAGCACCTGCTCTCGGACTCGTCTCACCGTCCTCTCGAATCTCAGCACAGGGTCCGTGTATATACGCATTTGCCACCTGGTGCATAGCAGGAGTCGTCAATGTCGTTCACTGTAGACCTGCATTGCAGCCCGCCCTTGTTCCGCGAGAGAGATCCTGATACACCCCCATTCGTCCTCAGCTGTGGAAAACCTCAAGGTATCGTCGTCAATGCCGATCTCTGTGGAGTCCCACCAGAGTGATACCACTGGAAGGAGAAGAGAGGGGCGAGGGAGCGATGATGCGTCGTCTCATCACGCATTCAATACGTTTGATAATGGATCATAAGAGTATTATTTATCAGTGTAGAGTACCTGGACCTCGAGCAATCGACAAATAGCTCAGGCTCTGGATCCTCGAAATCGTCAGGGCGCTCGCACGCTTATCCTCGTACGTCTCTCTTTACATTACTTGGAGTTCTCGGGTACTGCACCTGCACACCCGCGCGGTACTCCACTCACGCACGGAATAGACTAGTCCCCGAATGGCGGCCAGGACTTCTGCGTCAATCGGACCCACTTCTATTAACATCAGCCCCGTTGGGGAGCACACAGGAGAGAGGACGAGTGGCATTATCGTTGTCCAAAAATTTCAATGGTGCACAATCTCTGAAACGACCGGACGCAAGCGGCTCCTTTGGATTGGACAGCCAGAAATACATCTTGAATATTCAATGTATGGATTATAGCTAGTTCTACTACAATGCCTCTCGGCGGTTGAGCCATACGTGGGATGAAGTCATTATTTCGTACGTACAGATGCGTGAGCCACTCATCAGTCCCTACCTATCCGATCGCTCGTGAATCCTTTTCGACTGATGGAGCCCCAGGCTCCATACCAGCCGCGTGCTCGCTTTGCGAACAAGGGCACGCGACTCGGGCCAAGGGAAAATGGAGATCTGATTCGCCCCACCAAAACCTCTCGAGGGGGGACATAATTTTTCCGGTCCAGTCCGCGTTTACGGCGTGCCCGGCCTGAGAAGGCTAGCTGTCACACGCTTTTCGTACCTCTGACCCCGGCCCCTACCATCTCCCAGTGCGCTCGAATAAATACCCATTAAATCACGGAAACCTACACAGACCCACACCCATCATTCCCCATGAATTATGACTTCGCTCGGTCTGGAATCGATTGGTCTGGAATAAAAAGGGCGTCCTCCCTTTACAATACCCACCAGTCGCCCTGTCACAAAGCCCACTTTGTCCCTGTAGAAATATTCGTCGAGATCTTTCTGTACACAATTCAAGACGATCCGCACTCTCAAAGGAGTTCGATGCTTGTGTGCCAGTACTGGCGCGATATAATGCTTTCCACTCCGGGCATCCACTCTCAATTGAGGATCTACGGCTAGACAAAGAGGAAAGATATCGAGAGGTTTGGGCGGAGGTGGCTCCTTGATGTGACCGTTGATATGGCTGTTGGCCAGCGTCATAAATGGGATTGCAAACATGTGGAATTTCGTGCATGCTTTATGGCTGCAGGTGAGGCAGCATTGAGATGGCGCTCGCTTGTACTCGTTTCATTTCCACCCCCTGGGGAATACAAGGATTTGCAAATTATGCACCCTTTGCAGCATCTTGAGTCCTTCAAACTTGCTGCCAGTTGCGAACTTGGCAACTTCCTGGGGCCACTTATCACTGCAATTACCACAACTGTCACTCCACGCTTTACTGTAATGGAGGTCTTTCACCCTGATGCTGCACTGTACATTGTGCAACCTGCTCACTTCCGAGCCTTCTCATCCCTCACAACCCTTAGACTTACTTGTAGAAGGATGCATAATCCCGTTAATATCCTCCCATCTCTCCACAAGCTGGAGATCCTTGATGCCCATCACCTCTCCCTTCCAATTCATCCGCCAGCCATTGACCTTCCTCTGACCCAAACCCTCCGCAACTTGAGTCTGAAGTGTGTTTCTATCCAATGGATGGCAGGCCGGATCTTTCCTGCCCTCGAAGCATGCTCTATCATATTCCCACAGGATGCTGATATTTTCCAGTTTGTGTATATGCCCTCATGTTCGATTCTGAGATATGATTCTAATAATCTTGGTGCCCTTGAACATTTTCAATGCCCTCGCCTAGGCGAGTTGGAGATCACATGTGGCCAATGCAGGAAATGGATAGGGGATTTGCAGCTTGCGGTTTTGCATCCCAT
>Ga0307515_10015734_pt1 | contig 13917 bp, 13 predicted proteins | sample 17_EM_MG_FD_194513 | JGI IMG/M metagenome (GOLD analysis project Ga0307515, IMG submission 194513) | Populus trichocarpa ectomycorrhiza microbial communities from riparian zone in the Pacific Northwest, United States - 17_EM | ecosystem: Host-associated > Plants > Roots > Unclassified | place... | reverse complement strand
TGATTGAATCTCTCAGAGCCTCTTGCAGCGGGAATGGGATAGTCATGATCGATGTCGCAACGCGTACGTGGCTCGTTGTCTGGGGCTTCAGACAAGTTCAAGTGATACACGTGTACACGGCGACACGTGGTGTGGGCGAGACTGGTTACAGTACTATCCTGAGCGTCCACGCGACATCCAATCCCCACAGCGCCTGAGACATTGAAATATGTTGGCAAACCAAAATACCCTGAACAACGATTAGAGCGCATCATGAAAGGAAGTAATCGTGGCATAGTGTCGGGCTCTACATAGTAATTAATCTCAAAATCGTAGCTCAAATGTCGGGCCTAACTTGCACCAAACTTTCCGCGCGTCGGATGGGTTGGGACAATGTCGGCACAAAACCCCCGATGCAAACCACCACTTTGCACATAAATTAAGCTTTCTAGAGAAATCCGGGTTGAAAAGTGCGCGCCAACATTAGGGAGATAGACATCTACGTTTTTGTGATTGCGGTAGCAATGTACGAGGTGGATCCCCTCTTTGCCTTTTAAATTCTCCGATTGGACCTGGTCCGACTTCGTCCTTTTGAATACGTAACTTACATTCCACAATAGGTGTTTTCTGGATCATTTCCGTTCGGAATCGAAGGCCATCGGACTGAGACCCGCGGAAATTAAATAACGCGTTACCAAAAAGGGAAGTACGTCTTCTGATAGTCATAGCTAAGACTTTCAACGCCCTCAGCCTCCCCTCCTCCGTATACGTAGGGTCTCGCAAGCCCGGCTAAATCAAGTGATGAAGGCACATTTAAAATGTAAACATTTCCGCTGGAATATTCCGCGTACTGCATCGTTCAAATTCCCAAGTGCTGCTCTGCGGCCTCCGTCACAGCAGCAGCACAACAGTCACCCCCACACAGGCGGGGGCTGGCCGCGCAGAGGTTAGGGCGGGAAACGAGAGAATTCAAAGTCCATCACATCCTGCGTCTGAGATTTACATTAGCCGCACACGATCAAAGATTAAGATAGGCTCACTTGCCGTTTGTAGATGCGAAGATGCAGATCTCCTTGAATGGGCCAGTAGATGCCTCCATGAGAAACCAGAAAATCTGCCACGTGTCGTAGTTAACACTCGAGCCGTGGTTGAGGATATGACTGGAAAACTGCTTTTTGCGCACGGAACCTCGAAATACCTGACGCACTGGACTCTTCGCGTGGATAGGATAACGTTGGTATCAGAGATCGGCTATGCAAATCACTGATGCCGCCAAGCGTTCCGAGGAGCGGACCGTAGAGATGGAGAGATCATGAACTCGACGAACGCCGCGAGGACCGAAGCACCGACAGATGGTCAAAGAAGCGCCAAATGTGCTGCGTTTGGAAGTGAGAGCTGAGGTTTTGAAGTACGGACGATACCTGAACAGAAGACGTGGTCCACCAGCGCCCGGAGCCCGGAGAAGGATTGAAGGCAGGAAGCAGCATCCGAAAGGGTCGATGGATGAAGTCGAGGTCCTACGAAGAACCACGACTCGGAAGTGGGGACATCATGGTCGGTTAGGCACATATATTCGACGAGCGAGGGTGATCCTAACGGACCTGGACGAATACGGATGCACCAACGTTGCAGACCCTCGGAATACGGTGCTATTTATCTGAATAGGCGTTTCTAACTGCGAGGGGGTCACTGGCCGTAGAACTGGGAACAGGCTTTGGGCGTGCCCCTTCTAGATCGCGGTTGTGGCCGGTGGCGCTGTCGGTGGTGATCGCCAGTGTAGCCAGGGGATCCTATCAACCGAACATTGGGGTCTCAGATTTGCTTTGGTATATTTTTGTTGAACACTAAACCAGTGAGATAAGAGTCCTCAACAATTGGAGAATGGGTGACTATTCGTAAGGCTACACCATGTACATTTGCATCTAAACGAATATCGAGAGCCTTTTATTAATATTCATTATTTAGGCACCACCGATTGGCTCCCTCTTTCCTGGGCTTCTGGCGTGACAAGGCGAAAATCGGAACGATAATCTGCCTCAGTCCTACCGCACCTATTGCTGTCCATCGGGTTTTTTTATCAACGGCACTAGTCGCCTTCGTGCATTCTATTCTGCAAAAATTATGGCTATTCCGGCGAATGGATACCACTGCTTTTTTGAGAGGAGGGGCCAATCGGGGGTTCGAATTCAAAGTCCGGGCCAGCTCTCGATCACTGCGGTCAATCCACTATGGACTCACAGCGATTGGACGGTTTTCTTGTTTCACACAAGGGCATCTTTGCATCGCCTTCACATAACCTTCTCTTCCACCCATTCACCGTCTCGCTCGTGGGAGTGATTGCATGGCAACCACCACCGTCCCACACAATCGCATCAACCCATTCCTGTGCATATTAAATTACCGAGGGGGCTGAGAACAGTGCATCGTTTGGTCCCGCATCGGTGTCTGCGGAGGTCCATATCTCTCGCGTGGTGAATCGACGCTTTCCTCTTCGCCAATTCTTTCGTCTTTCCTATGCCTGCCTCCGCTCTCCCGGCTTGTCCATTTTTGATAACCCCCGCTCAGAACGATAACGATACAGACGCCAGGCCATGATTCTTTGACGACATCAGCGAGCGCCATCTCGTTTTCGGTTATCACGACATGGGGACGTCCTTATCATTCCACGCGACGTTCCATCCGAGACAGCTGCAAATGACAGAACTGGGAAGAAGAACGCGGGATCTCGACATTACATCATGGGGTAGGGGGACCCGATAACCTTGTTCAACTCTCCTGGTATCTCCCGCGCCGTTGACAGTGCCAGAATAAGATAACTTAAGAGAGGGGAGTTATTCGGCAGCAGGGGTGGATGAAATACCATTGAGTTCTGGGCCGATGCATGGGTTGACTCGAAAGATCGCGGAAATTTCCTCTTCGATTCATCTGCAACGAGATGAAAAATTGACATCGTGTCGAGGGGGCAGATCTGGGGCTCGAGCATTTGGCTTCCGACCCTGCTGCCAAAAAAACGGGGAACTTAGAGGCGGGTTCTCACGACCTTGGCCTTCACCGTCACTCCGGGGTTCAATCAGGTAGCCCAAGTTGTCCAACTGCTTGATCTCTCCCTAAATCTTGGCGTGTAGCCCCCGGCGTCACGCGTCAAGGCTTAGTGGTGGACAACCGTTCCTTTGTGTCGCCGATCCCTTCTCCGTTTCGGTCTCGCACTTTCTTGCCCGGAATTGTTTGGAATGCCTCTGATTTCGAGTGATTCTGATGCACCAGTGTCTGGGAAAGTCCAACCCTTGATGGCGGCGGGAGGTATTCGCCTTCGTTGCGGGAGTTTTCCGACCCTGCTAGGTATTGTATCTTGTGGGTCTCATTTCAGGGGAACGAGCAACGCTGACCAATTGTAATTGACAGTGCCCATAGGCCCAGGACAGCTGGAATAAACTAATCTTTCGCACCAGAGTCGGAGTATGAAATCACCTAAAATTCACCCCCGGATCTTCCGCTCTTTCCACCTGCGGACTTGGGTTTCAGGAATCCTCATAACCATCAAACTGATGAGTAATGATTGACCGTGGGTTAGGCTCCCTCAAAGCCCCAAAATTATAAATTGCACCGAGCTTCCCCCTTCCTTGCCGCAACCCACACGCAGCTTGACATGGATCACCACCCTTGTTCGTATGCGCAGAGTATACTCGAAGGCGCAGCCGAAGTGGAGGGCGGTTGTATTCGCGGTGCCATAGTAGGAGACCATGGCAAAGTCTCAGCTCTCTCTGTAGTGGAAGTATTGGACAAGGTGTGTAATGTTCTTCCCGCTTTGCACAAGGGGCTGAGAAAACGTAGGCACTGACTTGCCCCCTCTGCCTCCCCCATTTGTGGAGAGAGTGCTTGGTTGCCCTCCCGGGTATTTGTGCTGCCTACGGACTATTACCTTCCAGATGCTCGCCCGCTGGTGACCTCGTCATCGATTACGAATCCGCAATTTGCGTCAGCGGTGCAGACGTGCGACGTGGTACTCTAGATGGGCTCATGGTCACGGTGAAGCCCATCCTGTTCGATACGACGACATCCTCAGATGACTCTCGAGAGGTAACGTCGAGTCATCAAATTCATTCTTGTATCTCATGCATGTCGTCACCAGAACGTGTATAGAGAGATCATCACATGGAAGAACCTGAACCATCCGAACATCTTACCTCTCCTTGGCGTCGACACATCCACTTCGCCGCTTTCTACCATCGAGGCACGGATGGAGTATGGAAGTTTAAGAGATTACCTCGTGCACTTTCCGAACGCCCCGAGGTCGAAATTGGTAACGTCATTCACGGTACACATTCGATGTTGTCTCACAGGTTATCCAGCTGCTCGATGCCTCACAAGGCCTGGAATATATGCATGGCTTGGATTGTATCCACGGTGACCCGAAGGGCGTAAGTCTATCACCCCTTCCGTATTTACCCACGCCTGACTCTTCCTCCTAGTGCAACATCCTTGTGAACAGCAGCCATTCCGCCGTCCTTGCAAGTTTCCGATTGTCGTTCTTCCTCCCAAAGCCAGGAGTAAACACTAGCGCCCCTGCCTCGGATTGTGACCCTTGCTCAGTTCGTTGGCTCGCCCCAGAATTACTCTTCCCAGAGAAGTTTGGCTTGCAAAGCGTACGCCGCACGAAGGAGACAGACATCTACGCATTTGCAATGGTGATGTACGAGGTGGGCCCTCTCTTTGCCTTTCCAATTGTCCGATTGGATCTGGTCTTCATACTTTCGAATACGTAACTCACATTCGACAACAGGTGTTCTCTGGATCATTTCCGTTCGAAGGCAATCGGAATGAAGCCGTGATTCTGCTAGTGAAATCGGGTGATCATCCACGTCGGCCTGAAAGTGGTTCGGATCATGGGCTCACGGACGAGCTATGGAAGATGATGAAGGGTTGTTGGAAACAGGCTAGAGATCGCCGCTGGAATATTTCACGTATCGTTTCGGTTCTCAAGCGCCACTCTGCGGCTGCCGTGGCAACGACAGAGTAACACCTAGCATTCCCTGGCACGACCGTAAAGGAGGGGGTCTTTTTTGTTCAATCCTTAGCGTCCATGCAATATGTGTCTACACCCAAAGGATGCTCGTAACATTGAAGTAGATTGCCAAATCATCCCAAATCCCTTGGACAAAGTAACCTCGGTCTCCAGTCTCAGCCTCTTGTCGTTGACCGTTGGTTGGTTGACCAATTTCAACTCCAAGTGAACGCAACCTCCCGCATCCCCCACGATATAGATCTGCCGGCCGCCTCATGACGAGCACAGAAACTGTGCGCTGTATCACACCCAATCACACCCAACGACCCCACCCCGGCGGAAGCCCCGTCCATGTCCGCTCCAGTTCGGACCTTTTTACCAGACTTGTATAGATGAGTTGTTCATCATCGGGCACAGGTGTTAATTAGAATTACTGGGTAACAGAGTGCAGCTACCAGATTAGTCGCTGATACGCATATCGTTACTTGAACTTTCCGTGACAGCCGGTACAGGCATCGGCGTTGTTGACCCTGACAATCCCGCAACGAGCACATTTCGCCGTTTGCCGTAGCATCCAGCCGGGACACAAACGACAATGGCCGCAGAACGGATCGCTTTGCAGTTGTTCGGCACTACATCTACCACATACCAGTCCCACAAAGTCCTTTAATGAAGACGGGTTCGCCTTAAAATCTGCCGGTGGTCCCTCGCGTCGTGCAACCTTCTTGACCTTTTTTGTGGGTTTTGAAAGAGCCGATGAGTCTTGCGATGCATCGCACTTAGTGGGAGCCGACGTGAGGCTCATGACAATGCCAGTAGTATCATTAGATAACGATCGTGATGGCGGCTGCGATGTGGTGGCGGATTGTACCTGCGGAGTAGGGATATCCGGTGCCCCACTCTTAGGCAGAGGTATAGTATTTCGCTTTAGTCTGTTCTTCGCCTTGATAAACATCCTCTCGCAACGTTCTTGAATGGACCTCTCAAGGATCAACTCCATGGCTGCCGCACGGTGCGAATTTAGACCCGATGAAGAGCTTCGAATCATGCTGGAGATTAAAGCACCGTCGACCGAAGGCTTCAACTCAGACTGGAAGAGCTCATGTTCCATTACCCTGACACGCTTGTGGCTGTGTGGAAGTTACGTCAGCACGATGGGTTGTCAAGGGTCCTGGAATGAGTTACTTCGCAGTGAAGGGAGAGAACAATTCGTATACGATGTTGTTCTTATCTAGCTTGGACCGAATATCCTCGGGGGCAAGATCGCAAAGTCCAGTCAAGCCGACCTAGGCGGAAGAGCTATCGGCAACCGCGTCCTTTCGAAAGGGCACGAGACGAACCTCATTCGCTGAGCAATAGACAGACTTGGGAGAGCACGGTGCAACCACAATAGCACCGGTGTTAAGCCCTTCTAAATCCTGTGGAGACCTTTTTTTGTCTTGAGAGTAGCCATTTTGGTCCTCGGAGGGAGTAATATCCTGCGAACCGAGGTTTGCGAATGTGATCTGACCGGTTTACACGTAAAAGAATATTCCACTCCAGTTGCATCAAGAGATCAACAAGACGTGTTGTCACCCCGCGCACTGGCTTACGTCTTTGCCGCCCCCGAATTCAGTAGAAGCGCGGGCTCTATCACTAAGTCCGCGGACGTGGGGTTTTCTCGGACACCGGAGGGAACAAACTGAGTCTGTAGTGATGAACCCGGAACGGATCAATCAACGAACGGATTTGAACAAGGGTAACACTCTGCGGAGTCCTCCAGGTCAGGGTCTTCGTCGTCAATGTCGCCGTCATACCCATCTGAACATCGAGGCGGTAGTGTTCTCTGTGTTCCGAGTTTCGAAGAATCTGGAACGATAGATCAACGCGCCTGTCCACACAAAATCCAAGTGGGGAACTTACGTGCTGCTAGCTTGGACACAAAACCTCCACCCACTGCACTACAGAAATACACAGGTCGAATCTTCGGCAAACCGGTCGATAACCGTGACTCGACCGCATAAAGCTGGGAGTCGAGGAACGTCCCGCTCGTCAGCGAGCTGGTGAGCGCCTTCTTAAGCCCCTCCCAATCTCCGTCGGTGGCCTGCTGGCCGGGTGATGAAACCGCAGGAACCGGTGTTTCCTTGACCGAGTCATCACTCTGCATGGGGTCATAAGAGCTGGAAGGATGTTCTCAGCATGCGGAAATTCCCCGTGAGCATATGCTTTTATCTTCGCCTTCAACAACCCCAATGTAGGGCCGGAGTCAGAAGAAAGCAGCACCCGCGCCAGCTGTCTGAGTTCAAGTTCTCTCAACTCGGGGTACCTGTCGATCTGTGAAAGCCTGATCGACACAAGCGAAAGAGGATAACGTACCAGGAGGTGTACTCGCTAAAGACTTCCTCGGTGATGCTGCACTCGGACAAGTCTTGTTGGATCTGTCGCAATGCGAGCTCTTTCAACTCGGGTATGTCATACTAGAGGCGAAGTCAGTCCGGGTTGGTAGAATGTATACGGGAATCCGTCACCCTGTCGGCAAGTCTGTAGACAAATTTGGGTGAAGGTTTAGGAATTCCGTACAATTCCGATATCTTTTCAAGAGCACGCGCCTTGCGTCTTTCTGCGGAGCCCCATGGCGCGAACTCAATTTCATCTGTGTACAAGTACCGGAGCATCGCCTGGAATCTGTTACACGTATCTTAGGGCACGTATCGAGATGGGAAAGCGACCTACGTGACGAAGGCGACATCCTCGACAACGACGACCTTGCCAACATGAGTGGAAGAGGTGGTCTCCGTTTCGCCCTTCGTGTCGGATGACTCGGAGAATAACGAATCCAGGTCCGAAACGGAGAGGATGTCAGAAGATTCACTGCTCGCCGCGTCCGATTTTTCGAGAACAACATCGTTGTCTCTCGGCTTCTCCGTTACGACCTGAGGGGCACTCAGGGGCTCGTCGTCTGGAGTATCGTCGTCGTCGTAGTCTTCTTCGAGGTCGCTTCGTCCTCGTAGTAGTAGCGGGTCGTATAAGGTTTTCTATCTGCGGGAAACCCGGCTCTCAAGTTCTCCTCGGCTCCTCTCTCGTCGAGCACTATCAGCGAGTTGGTTTAACCTGAAATATATTAAAAAAATGAGGTCAACGAACGAGAGGTGAGCCGTGGTGCACGCTTCGCGACGTGTCCGTTGACGAAAAGCGCCTTCGGTTCTCCAACGCGTCCAGGCTTAGATGCACGCTTTGAAAAGAGCCAGAATTTAGTGTCGACGAAGGTTCCAGAAGGATTGAATCTTTTAGAGCCTCTTGCAGCAGGAATGGGATAGCCATGGTCAATGTCGTAACGCGTGGCTCGTTGTCTAGGGCTTCAGACAAGTTCAAGTGATACACGGCGACACGCGGTGTGGGCGAGACACGATTCTGGGCGTCTATGCAACATCCAATTCCCACAGCACCTTAGACATTGAAGTATGTTGGCAAACCCAAATTCCCTGAACAACGGTTAAAGCGCATCATGAAAGGAGGAGATCGTGGCACAGGTTCTGCATGGTAATCTCAAAATCGTAGCTCAAATGTCACATGTCAGGCCTAACTTGCACCAAACTTTCCGCGTGGACCGGTTGGGACATTGTCTGCACAAAACCCACGATGCAAACCACGCACCTAAATTAAGCTTTCCAGAGAAATTCGGATTGCAGGGTGCGCGGAAGGAGATGGACATCTACGCTCTTGCGATTGTGATAGCAATGTGCGAGGTGGGTCCTCCCTTTGCCTTTCCAATCCTCCGATTGGACCTGGTCTTTGTGCTTTTGAATACGTAACTTACATTCTACAACAAGTGTTTTCTGAATCATTTCCGTTCGAAGGCCATCGAACTGAGACCCGCGGAAATTAGATAAGTAACGCGCGTTACCAAAAAAGGAAATACGTCTGCTGATAAGCTAAGACTTTCGACGCCCTCCGAGTTCTCCCCCCCTCCGTATGTCTCGCAAGCTCGGCTAAATCAAATGATGAGAAGGCGCATTTGAAATGAAGACATTGCCGCTGGAATATTTCGCGTACTGCATCGTTCCAATTCCCAAGTGCTGTTCTGCGGCCTCCGTCACAACGACGGCGTAACAGTCATCCCCACAGCCTGCATATGAAGGGAGGGGTCACTAATCATCTATCATCAGTGGCCTGTCGTTTGTTCAACCGGGCGGGGCTGGTCATCCTCCGAGTAACGTCGACGTCTATGCAAATGATATATCAACACTCTAAGAATGCTCGCGACGTTGAAGTAGGTCGGGAAACCACGCCAAATTCCTTGGAAGCAGTGATCGCGGCCTCCAGTCTCACTCCTCTCGTCGCGAGTCCACTGGCTCGTTGTCCAATTTCAACCGCAGATTGCAACCTCCCATGTCTCCCACGACACAGGTCTGCCAACCGCCTCATGGATACAAAAATTGTGCACCGCGCCACCCTCCCCCGGCGGCAGCGTCGCCCACGCTCGCTTCAGTTCAGACCTTTTTACCCGGACTACGTCAACCTCGCACAGACGGCTTGTTCACCATCGGGCAAATTAGAACTACTGAGTAACTGAGTACAGCTGAGCAGTCACCGACACACATATCTTTACTTGAACTTTTTGTTACAGCTGGGACAGACGTCGGTGTCGTGGACCCTGGCAGTCCCGCAACTAGTGCACTTCATCTGCCACGGCGTGGAACATAAACTACAGCCGACACGATACCAGAGACTGTTTCGTAGTTGTTTGACATTACATGTCCAACATGCAAGTTCCACAAAGTCCTCCGGTGGAGACGGGTTTCCCTTAACCTCTTCTGGCCCCACCTCGGTCTCGTTTCCAGTAGCGTTATTAGGCATCTCAGTCTCGGGCTGAGGCGCAGGGTCTGGCCCTAGCTCGTCCTTCGCCTTCGCAAGCATCCTCTCGCCACGATCCTGAATAGATCTCTCGATGATCAATTCCATGGCTGCCGCACGGTGCGAATTCAGACCCAACGAAGAGCCCCGAATCATGCTGGAGATCAAAGCACCGTCGACCGAAGGCTTCAGCTCAGACTGGAAGAGCTCATGTTCCATTTCCCTGACACGCTCGTGGCTACGTGGGAGTTACGTCAGTGCGATGGGTTGTCAAGAGTCCTGGACCGAGTTACCTCGCGGTGAAGGGAGAGAACAACTCATGCACGATGTTGTTCTTATCTAGCTTGGACCGAATATCCTCGAGAGCGAGATCGCAAAGCCCGGTTAAGCCGACCTAGGCGAAAGAGCTATCGATGACCACATCACCTCGAAGGGGTGTGAGACGAACCTTGTCTGCTAGGCAATAGACAGACTTAGGAGAGCACGGCTCAACCGCAACAGCACCGGGAGAAGGGACGCTGGACCCTCCAGAATCCTGTGAAGATGTTCCCTCGCCTTGAGAGCAACCATCCCGGACCACTTCTTTTGTGGTTACACCCTGCGAACCGAGGTTTTCGAATGTGATCTGACCGGTGTACACGTAAAGGAATATGGCACTCCAACTGCACCAAGAGGTCAGCAAGGCGTGTTGTCCTCCCGGGCAATGACCTACGTCTTTGCCGCCCCTGACTTCAGCAGAAGTGCGGGCTCTACCGGTAAATCCGCAGCTGTAGGGTTTTCTCGGACACTGGAGGGAGTAAACTGAGCTCATAGTGATGAATTTGGACTAAGTCAACGAACAGCTTTGAACAAGGGTAGCACTCCGCAGAGCCTTCCGGGTCGGGATCTTCGCCGTCAATATCGCTATCACACTCATCCGCACACCGAGGAGGTGGTACTCTCCGTCCTCTGAATTTCGAGGAACCTGGAATGATGAATCAACAGCTCATCCACACGTAATCCGAATGAGAGACTTACATGCTACTAGCTCGGGTGTAAAGCCCCCGCCAACTGCACTACAGAAATACACCGGTCGAATCTTCGGCAAACCGGTCGATAGCCGTGACTCGACCGCATAAAACTGGCAGTCGAGGAACGTCCCGCTCGTCAAGGAGTTGGTGAGTGCCCTCTTAAGCCCCTCCCAGTCCCCATCGGTGGTCTGCTGGTCGGGTGATGGGGCAGCGGGGGGTGGCGTTTCCCTGACAGACTGATCACTCTCCATGAGGTCATAAAGAGCTGGAAGGATGTTCTCAGCATGAGGCAGTTCCCCGTGAGCGTATCCTTTGATCTTCACCCTCAACAACCCCAATGTAGGGCCAGAGTCAGACGATAGCAGCACCCGTGCCAGCTGTCTGAGCTCCAGTTCTTTCAACTCGGGGTACCTATCGGTCTGTGGGAATCCGATTGGCCTGAGTGAAAGAGGGTAGCATACCAGGAGGTGTACTTGCTGAAGACTTCCTCGATGATGCTGCACTCGGACAAGTCTCGTTGGATCTGTCGCAACGCGAGCTCTTTCAGCTCAGGTGTGTCATACTAGAGCCGGCGTCAGTCCGAGTTAGCAGAGAGCATGCGAGAACTCGTCACCTTGTCGGCGAGTCTGTAGACAGATTTTGGTGAGGGTTTGGGAATCCCGTACGATTCCGATATCTTCTCAAGAGCACGGGCCTTGCGTCTTTCCGTGGAGCCCCATGGCGCGAACTCAATCTCATCTGTGTACAAGTACCGAAGCAGCGCCTGGAATCTGTTACAAGTAACCTCAGTGGACGCATCGGGGAGATGGGAAACGGGCCTACGTGACGAAGGCCACATCCTCGATAACGACAACCTTGCCAACGTGAGCGGAAGAGGTGGGTTCTGTTCCGCCTTTCATATCAGATGACTCGGAGAAGACCGAATCGAGGTCTGAGACGGAGAGGATATCAGAGGGTTCGTTGCTCTTCGCGTCAGAATTTTCGAGAACGACAATATCGGAGTCATCTCTCGGCTTCTTTGTCACGACCTGAGGGGGACTCGCGGGCTCGTCATCTGCAATGTCGTCGTCGTCGTCCTCTTCGAGGTCGCTGTCGTCCTCATAGTCGTAACGGGTCGTATAAGGCTTTCTCCCTGTCGGAAATCTAGTTCTCAAGTTCTCCTTGGCTCCTCTCTCGCCGAGCACTGTCAACGGGTTAGTTTAACTTGAAGTAACTTGAACAAATGAGGTCAACGCACGAGAAGCAAGCCGTGGTACGCGTCTCGCGACGTGTCCGTTGATAAAGAGCGGCTTCGGTTCTCCAACGCGTCCAAGCTTAGATGTACGTTTTGAGAAGAGCCAGAACTTGGTGTCAACGAAGGTTCCGGAAGTGATCGAATCTCTCAGAGCCTCTTGCAGCGGGAGCGGGATAGTATTCATGGTCAAGGTCGCAATGTTCACAATGGATGAGCTGTCTGGTGCTTCAGTGGAGTTCAAGTGATATCGATACACGGCGACACGTGGTGTGGGCGCGGCTTGCTATCTTGAGCGTCTATGCGACATTCAACCCCTTCAGCGCTTGAGACATTGAAATATATTGGCAAACCCAAATCCTCTGAACAGCGGTTGAAGAGAGTGCATTATGAAACTTAGAAGCGATCGTGGCACTCTCCGATTCCAAAATTGTATTGTAAAAGGCAAACGTCCCCAAGGTCTCGAAAAATAAATAAAATTTTCTGCGCGGAAAATTCTGCTCAAACCCGCAAACCCATCCGCCAGGTCCCCCTCATCGCCTATGTCTCCGCAAGATATTGTGGATCCGGGTTTGTTTCCACCGGCATCTTAAGTGTCCCCCTCGAACTCAGATCGTGATCTGTTTTTTCTAGCACGAGTGACAACTCGCGCCGCATCGCAGCTAACGACGTGGTTCAAGGAGGGTGACTTGGCTTCGAAAACCTCCTTTGGTAGTCGGGAGATCAGAATTCCTGACGCCTAATCCAAACTTTCCGCGCGGATGAGTTGACTTCGAGCCAGCTCATGAGACAACGCCGGCACAAAACCCGCGACGAAAATCACTACTTCGCACTCGAACTACTCTTTCCAGAGCGGTTCAGCTTGCAAAATGCGTCCCATACTAAGGAGACGGACATCTACACTCTTGTGCTGGTGATCTACGAGGTGGATCTTCTCTCCGGAGTACTAGATCCGCAAACCACGCCAAATTCCTTGAACACATAGTGACCGCGGTCTCCAGTCCCACTCCCCTTGTCACGCCACTGATCGTTGGGTGGTTGGCAGATTCAAACCCCAGGTTGCAACTGAGCGCGTCCCCAACGACATTGGTAGATATGCCAGCCATCTCGTTGTGGGTAGTGCAGAAAACGCGCGCCGCACCACTCTCCCTCAGCGGCAACCGTGACTTTTTCCACCGCGTTAATTGTCGAAGTACGACGTTTCTTGGTTTCCGTTTATGGTATATGTTTCTATATCGGTCGTATCTACTCGATGACTCGTGTCGCTACAGTATATAGTCGAGTCGTTGCACATGTACGCTCCTCAGCTTTCTTATCTTCGCTGAGGAGTGAGTTCCCTATGTCTTTCCTCATCTATGCCTATCTAACATATGCGTACTACTAGCTGTCTTCGCTAACGTCTCATTAGGTAGATAATACAAGCTTTCTTATCTTCGCTGAGGACTGTCTTCGCTAACGTCTCGTTAGCTTCAACAGGTTATGAGCCCGGCGTAACCGCTAGGCCCTCCTCCGTCCTCTGTCTATCAAAGATATCCCCCTTTTGCCTCCAACCTCCTCTCCCCTCTCTTCTCATGTCCTCGAACATTGATTTGTCCCGCATCGGGATCCTCTCCAACCAGTCCAACTACGCCAACTGGGCCCTAGAGGTCGAGGCTACCGCCCGTCTCGGTGGTTTCTGGAAAGCCTATCTAGGCACCAATGCCACCACCTCTACCACGCCCGACGCTGCTGAAAAGGACCGAGTTGATCAACGCGAAGAAAAGGCCATGGGTCTGGTCCTCAAGACCATCTCCCATAATCTTCGTGCAGAGCTCAAGGCCGACACCTCCAAAACCAGTGCCCAGGACTATTGGGACGTTCTC